>TARA_R100001244_G_scaffold44182_8_pt1 | contig 37501 bp, 37 predicted proteins | sample TARA_R100001244 | Tara Oceans TARA_R100001244 (sample SAMEA2621564) | marine metagenome | biome: marine biome (ENVO:00000447); feature: mesopelagic zone (ENVO:00000213); material: "saline water (ENVO:00002010), including plankton (ENVO:xxxxxxxx)" | depth 790 m
CATAGAGAACCCCTTTGTCTTATGATTTGATCGTCGGATGGACACCGCCGGCTTGCGGTTCGCCCAACTCGGACTGGCCTTCCAGATCGTCGCCAACATTGTCGTCCGCGAGCGTATCGAGATGCATCAGCTTCTTGATCAGGGGAGAGATCACAATCACCCCGACGCCGACGCCAACGGCCACCCAGCCGACGGATGAATAGACTTCCAGCACGCGATCAGGGCCGGCGCCTTCCGCACCGACGGCGGAGGCGATCAGGCCTGCGGCAAAGTTGCCGGTTGCCGATGCAAAGAACCAGGTCCCCATAATCAGGCTCGCCATATGTGCAGGGGCCAGCCGGTTCATTGCGCTCAGACCTACCGGCGACAGGCAGAGTTCACCGGTGGTATGCAGCAGATAGATCAGGAAAATGAACAATACCGGAGTGAGGTTTCCGGTTCCGGCAGCCATCGCGCCCGCAACCAGTACCAGAAAGCCGGCGCCCAGCTGGATCAGCCCCAGGCCGAATTTTGCCGGCGCGGAAGGTTCCAGCCCGCGGCGGCCGAGCATCGTCCAGAGAAGGGCAAAGACCGGAGCCAGCAAAACGATATAGATCGCATTGATCGACTGGAACACCGACGCGGGCACCTCGATACCCAGAATATTCCGGTCAACGCTGCGGTCGGTAAACAGGTTCAGCGACGAACCTGCCTGCTCGAACAACGCCCAGAACAGGATCGAACCGAAAATAAGGAACATCGCGGCAAAAATGCGGTCGCGGTCCTGGGGTTCAAGCTTGGCGACCGCTGTATAAAGCACGTAAATCACCAAGATCGCTCCAGCAATGCCGAGCAGTGAGCCGACCAGCGCCTGGTTCTGGATCAGCACCCAGACAAGGCCTACGGTCGCGAAACTCAGGATGTAAAGCAGCCATTCGAACTTGATGCCGCCGACCTTGCTTTCCAGCAGCGCGGGATCATTGGCTTCACCGCGACCGACCAGCAGCGGCTTGCCCCAGACAAACACGATCAGGCCGAGCAGCATGCCCAGCCCGGCCGCGCCGAAGCCGTAGGACCAGCCATAGGTCTGGCCCAGCCAGCCGGCGATGATTGCGCCCAGTGCGGCACCCAGATTGATGCCCATGTAGAAAATTGTATAGGCCGGATCACGGCGGATGTCGGTGCGCGTATAGAGCTGGCCGACAATCACCGAAATATTGGCTTTCAGAAAGCCCGAACCAACGATGATGAAGGCAAGCGCTAGCCAGAATATATTGATGGCGGGATCCGCCTGCCCGGCGCCCTCGCCTTCAAACGCCATCAGGAAGTGGCCAAAGGTCAGGAGTAACGCACCGAAGGCAACCGCCTTGCGCTGCCCCAGATAGCGATCGGCCAGATAGCCGCCGATTACCGGTGTGATGTAGACCAGAGCGGTATATGCTCCGTAGATAATACCCGCTTCACTGTCGGAAAACATCCAGTGCTGAACCAGATAGAAAATGAGCAGGGCGCGCATGCCATAATAGGAAAACCGTTCCCACATCTCGGCAAAGAACAGAACAAAAAGGCCCTTGGGATGACCGAGAAATGTTCCTCTCGCATCACCCGATTCCAGATACGCACCTGCCATTTAAATACTCCCCGAAAATTACTGTAGACTGTCACTTGCAGCCTGGTTGCGAGGCACACTAATGAAAAAAATGCGCAAGTGAAGCAGATTGTTTCAACCGAGACCGGTTTATTGCCAATAATCCTTGCAATCAGCCCCGCCGCTTCCAAAGTGTCGAGCATGAGCAAAAACCAATTCAATGATTTGACCAGCCTCGCCACCTATTTGCCCTCCCGCCGGTCCGGCCGGCCGCGCAACATGGTGGCACCGGGACCGAGCGATGCGCAGATCGCCGATATCGTCACCATGGCGATGCGCACGCCCGATCATGGCAAGCTCGCGCCCTGGCGGGTGGTTGCGGTGGCCGCTGACCAGCGCGGCCAGCTCGCGCACGGCATAAAGTCCGCCTATCGGAAGGAAAAGCCCGATGCTGGCCGGATGGAACTGGAGGGGCTTGAGGCGATGGCGCATGAAGCCCCCGCCTTGCTCATATTGCTCTCCTCGCCGGTCGATTCGACCAAAATCCCACTGTGGGAGCAGGAACTCAGCTGCGGCGCCTTTGCGATGAATATTCTGCATGCCGCGCATAGACTGGGCTTTGTCGGCGGCTGGATAACCGGCTGGCCCGCCTATAATGACGATGTCCGCGACCTGTTTGGTTCCGCACCGGAAAAAATTGCCGGATTCCTGTATCTCGGCACGTCCAATATCGAGCTGACCGAACGGCCGAGACCCGGCTTGGCGGACATATTGTCCTTCTGGACACCCCCGAACGGACAATAGTTGGTTACATATTCAACTAAATAACGGAAAAACCATAACTATCCCTTGCCCGCTTCGCTGTATTATGGCAGTGATGCAGCATGAACAATGCAAACAAGCCGGTCTATCTGAAATTGCGGGATATTATTTCCGAATCCATTCTTGATGGCGAATATCGCGAAGGCGACATGCTGCCCTCGGTCCGCGTGTTCGCGGCCGAACAGGGTGCCAATCCGCTGACCGTGGCCAAGGCCTATCAGGGTTTTCAGGAAGACGGACTGGTCACCGTAAAACGTGGCGTCGGCATGTTTGTCGCGGCTGGCGCAAAAAATCGCCTGCGCAGCGCCCAGCGGGAAGATTTCATCAAGAATATCTGGCCACCGGTCGAACGCCAGATGAAGCGGCTCGACCTGTCGATCGACGATCTGGTGAACAGCGACGCCTGACCGGCGGTCAGCTTTTTACTTTTCCCTGGCCCGCACCCCGCATGGCCAATGCCTGCCTCAGACTTTGCCGATATACCGGATTATCCGGCATGATCGCGACCGCTTTCTTGAGCAGGCTGATGCCGTCGCGCCTGCGCTCCCCATCCTGCATCAGGGCCAGACCGTAGAGATGTGATACGACCGGGCTTGACGGTTGCACCCGATAGGCGATCCGGCCTGCAGCGATCGCCTTATCCAATTGTCCGAGACCGGTATAGGCCTCGGTGAGTCCGGCCATGATAAGGGCGTCATTATCGCCGATCCGCTTGCGCAGATTTTCGAGTATATAGGCGGCGACCGCCCAGCTTTCGGTTTCGAGATGGGAATAGGCCATCCAGCGCAAACCGGCGATATTGCTGGGATTGTAACTGAGATATTGCGCCAGCACCTCGCCCGATCGCTGCATCGCGCCTTTGGCGCGCAGCACCTCGACCATGCGCAGCATGACCGGTTCGGAAAAGCGGATACTGCGGGCCTGTTCCAGCGCATCCAGGGCCTCGCCATAATTGCCCATCGCCGCAGCAACATCCGCTACCAGCACATGCGCCGCGCTGGCACCGGGATTGGCTTGCTGCAGCTGCTTTGCCTCGGCCAAGGCTGTCGCATAGTCGCCGGCGTCAAAAAGCGCGCGAATATAGGGCACCACAATCCGTGCATCTTCCGCATTGCGCTGCGCTTCCGCCCGCAGCACGCTGAGCGGCGCCGCGGCCAGGATCGCGCTTTCCCGGCCCGTATCGTGGACGGCCGCGCGGTTCAATATCCCGGCCGCCTGATCCCGCTCGTTGATCGCCTCGAGCGCCCGGCCAGCAAGCCAGAGCGCATAAGGATCGGCCCCGCTGCGGTTGACCTGCGGTATAAGCACGTCCGCGGCATCCCCGGCGCTGCCGGCCAGATAAAGCGACCGCGCGAGCAGGTTCTGCGCCTGCCGGTTTTCCGGCTGGATGGCGACCAGACGATTAAACTTGTCGATGGCGGCATTATAATTGCCTTCGCCATGCTCGATGATGCCCTGTACCAGCAAAACCGCCGGCACATTGTCGATCACCCCCTTGGTCTGCTGCATCAACCGCCTTGCCAGACCATATTGGCCGGCGCGGGCAGCGAGCACCGCCTGCATGAAAAAGGCTCTGGGATTATGCCCGTCCAAAGAGATGATCTTGCGGGCGACCGCCAGCATATCGGTCATCCGCCCCATGTCGCCGAGCGTGGCGGCATATTCCGTCAGTAACGGCACATCATTCGGATCAATTTGCAACGCCCGCTCGAACCAGGGTATCGCCGCACCCAGCCCGAACTGGAAGCGCAGCAATTCCCCACGATATTGGAGCGCGCGTATGTTGCCGGGGTCCAGCTTTACCGCTTCGTCGACCGCATTTGTCGCGCCGGCCTGATCACCGGTGTCGGCGCGAAAACGGGCAATCGCAACCCACAGATCCGGGTTTTTCCGATCCAGTTCCATCGCCCGGTTGAAGGCTGCACTGGCCAGTTGCTGATCGCCCATTTGCCGCGCGACCTGCCCCATGATCCGCGCCGCATAGCCCCGGTTGCCAGCCGGAATATCACTGGCAAGCAATTGATCCTGCGCCTTCTGCGCTTCACCCTGCAAAAGATGGGCATGGCCGTACAGATGCCGGACAGCAGCGGGATCGAGACCCAGCTGCACGGCGCGGTCGAGTTCCGCCTCCGCGGCCGTCCCGTCCCCGAGACTTAGCAACACTTCGGCCTGAGCCACCCGCGCATCGATCCACTGCGGATCGGCCTTGATCGCATTCATCAGTTCGATGCGCGCAGATCTGACATCGCGGCGGGCCCGAAACTGCTCGGCATTGGCAAAGGCTTCCCGGGCGTCGGCATTGCCTTCACTGGCGCCATAGATGGCGCTCGGAATGCCGATCGTGCCCAGCGCCAGTGCTGCGGCGAGCAGAGCCGGCTTGCTTGCGAAAGCCAATTTGCGGGCGAAGTCTCTCATTTTGGTTTAGCTGGCCTGCTGCAACTTATATTGCTTGAGCAGATCATAAAGTGTCGGGCGGCTGATCCCGAGCAACTTCGCGGCGTTGGAAATATTGCCGCTGGTCTGCGAAATCGCCCGCAGGATCGCCGACCGGTCGGCCGCCTCGCGCGCCGCTTTCAGGTTCAGCAGATCGGTGGCTGCATCCTCGTCCAGATCCAGATCCAGATCCTTCGCGTTGATCAACTTGCCATCGGCCATGATGACGGCGCGCTTGATCCGGTTTTCCAGTTCGCGAACATTGCCCGGCCAGTGCCAGGCTTCGAGCGCTGCCAGGGCATCCGGTGCCAGACCTTTCACGGCCGGATTGATTTCTTCGGCAAATTTCTTCTGGAAATGCCGTGCCAGCAGGCTGGCATCCCCCGAACGCCCGGACAGGGGCGGAATCTTGATCACGATCTCGGCAAGCCGATAATAGAGATCTTCCCGGAACGCGCTATCCTTGATCATTTTTTCCAAATTCTGGTGGGTGGCGCAAACGATCCTGGTGTCAACATCAATCGCCTTGCGACCGCCGATCCGCTCGATCACGCGCTCCTGCAGGAAGCGCAGCAATTTTACCTGGAGCGGCAACGGAATGTCGCCGACTTCATCGAGGAACAATGTGCCGCCATTGGCCTGCTCGATCTTACCTTCGGTCGTCTTGATGGCACCGGTAAAGGCACCTTTCTCGTGCCCGAACAATTCGGACTCGAGCAGGTTTTCCGGAATGGCCGCGCAATTTATCGCCACAAACGCCTTGTCGCGCCGGTCGCTCGAATCATGCAGGCCCTTGGCCAGCAATTCCTTGCCCGTCCCGCTCGCTCCCAGCAGCATCACCGATGCGTTGGTATTGGCCACGCGCTCGATCATCTGCGCGACTTTCAGCATTTCCGGAGCACCGGTGATGATCTGGCCCAATATATGATGCTCGTCATTGCCCTTTGCGGCCAGGCTGGCATTTTCCTGTTCCAGCCTGCGCACGTGAAAGGCACGACGGACAATCAAGCCCAGTTCGTCAATATCCACCGGCTTCTGGTAAAAGTCCCAGGCGCCTCCGGAAATGGCGCGCAAGGCGCTGGCTTTTTCGCCGTGACCGGAGGCGACGATGACTTTGGTATCCGGCTTCAGGCTCAAGATCGCGTCCATGGTGGCAAAACCTTCGGTGGTGCCATCGGGGTCCGGTGGCAGGCCGAGGTCGAGAGTCACCACATCCGGTTCCTCGGCGCGCAGCAATTCGATGGCGGACTCCCGGTCACCGGCGATGATCACTTCAAAATCGTCATAGGCCCATTTCAACTGCTTCTGCAGGCCCGGATCATCTTCGATGATCAGCAGTTTTTCTTTTCTCGGTTGATTTTTCTCCGGCATCATGCGGCCCTCTCGTCTGCAGAAATTTCTTCCGGTAAATGTTTGGCAAGCGGCAGGATCAGCGTGAAGCGGCTGCCCGCTCCCTCTGTGCTCTCGACTTCCAGACGTCCGTTCATCGCTCGCGCCAGTTCCCGGGCTTCATAGGCACCAATGCCGAATCCGCCTTGCTTGCTGGAGGCGAAAGGCTTGAACAGCTGGCTGCGGATAAATTCGTTCGACATGCCGGTCCCCCGATCACAGACCTCGATTGCCACGCTCAGGTCCCGGCGCCGCGCGTTGATGGTTATCGGTTCGTGTTCGTTGCTGGCATCGATCGCATTCTGGATCAAATGCCCCAATATCTGCTCGACCCGCGCGGGATCGGCGAAAATGGTGAGATCGTCGATCTGGGCGCTTTCAATGCCGTGCAACAGACGCTTTTTCTCGATCGTTGACCGGATGAGTTCGGCGACCTTGACGCATTTGGGTTCCTCCGGACTTGCCTTGTTGTGCTGCGCGAGCCGTTCCAGAAGACCATTCATCTTGCGCGCCGAATCCTGCAACGTGTCGATCATGTCCGCCTGGAAATCGGGATTGTCGGCATGGCGCTTGGCATTGCCCGCCAGCAGGCTCAACTGGCTGACGAGATTCTTGATGTCGTGCATGATGAACGCCATGCGGCGGTTGAACTCGTCAAATCTCTGTACTTCCGACAAGGATTCCTGGCTGCGATATTCGGCCAGATAGCTCGCCACCTGACGGCCGACGACACGGAGCATATCCAGGTCTTCCCAGTCGAGCGTGCGGTTGATCCGAGGCCGGGCCAGCAGAATCAGTCCGGCCAGCCGGTCGAAATGGACCAGAGGCACCGCAACCCAGGCCCGCGTATCCTTTTTCATCCAGTCCGGGATCAGTACGGCATCACATTTTTCATCCCGGCCGGCCCGCAATGCGTCAAATTCAACGATATGACCGGTATCTTCGAAAAAACCAGCCGTCCGGGTGGTGCAGGCGCGAGCCGGCACCTCGACCGCGGACCAGTTCCAGCGCGACTCCAGCACCAGCTGGCCAGAATCGTCCGGCACCAGAAGAATACCCGCTGGCGAATCGGTAATATCCGCAATGGCCTTGATCACCCGTTCGTGAAACGGGGCGCTGTCGGGGCCGGGGCGACCAATCGTATCGGTAAAACGGATCCACTCCGACCGATAGTCGTAGCGATGCTGGAAAAAATTCTTGGCGAGCTTGACCTTCAGCCATGCACGGAACTTGCCGGACGGCAGCAGCAGCAGCGCACCGATCGTCGTACCGAAAAGGAAGCTGATCTGGGCCAGGCGCGCATAGTCACCACCGATAATCTGCAGCGCTGTCGCGATCACGACCATCATCAGCAGATAGCTGCCGATTGCCACCAGCGACAGCGAACGGAAAGCAACGCTGCGCGAAAGCTTCAGCGTCCATTCGGTGTTGCGTATCGACGCCAGTGCCAGGATGGGAGCAATCACCGCGATCATCGGCCCGCGCATCGCGTGCAGTTCCACCGGCGTTTGCTGGGTCAGATATGTGATCGTATAGAGATTGAGATCATAGGTCCAGATTGCGGCCAGCGATGCCATCGGCAGCCTGATGCCCCAGCGGGTTTCCGGCGCGGCAATCGAATAGAGATTATGAACCAGCACCAGGGCACCCACAGAGAAGATCATCCGCAACACCAGCGAGGTATATAGCGTGACCCCTTCGAGACGCGGACTTCCCGAAAAGGCCGGAAGCAGGGAATCGACCAGGGCTTGCCCAATCAGGACAAAGGTCAGCGCAGCATAGATGGTGTTGACCGTTTTGGGTTCATCCCGCCCCTCCCCGGTCCGCAGCAGAATGAACATGAAGGCGAGCCAGCCAAAATTGCGCAAGGTTTCGGAAAAGCGCGTAATCGGGGTCAAAGATCCCTCTACCGCGATCGAAAGGGCCCAAAAACTGGTCAGAGCGATTGCGACGATCAGCCAGATATGCTTGTCGGTGCGTTCCACCTTGCGCTGAAATTGCCAGATCGCCAGCGCCGCAAACAGAGCTGCGGCGATACCGTGACCAAACAGGCTGATATAGTCGAGAAGCGGCTCCATATCAGCGCGCTCCTTCAGGCCATAATATCACGCGTATGGTCTGCAGGATGATCAGCAGGTCCAGAAAAGGCGTGTAATTTTTGGCATAATAGAGATCATATTCCAGCTTGTGCCGGGCATCTTCGGTCGATGCCCCGTAGGGATAGTTGATCTGTGCCCAGCCGGTGATACCCGGCTTGACGATATGACGCTCTGGATAAAAGGGCATCTTGGTTTGCAGATCATTGACGAACTGCGGCCGTTCCGGACGAGGGCCGACAAAACTCATCTCGCCTTTCAACACGCTCCAGGCCTGCGGCAGCTCGTCAATCCGGACCTTGCGGATGAAACGGCCGATCCGGGTAATCCGCGGATCATTCTCGGTCGCCCAGATCGCCTCGCCCCCGATCTCGGCATCGGAACGCATGGAGCGCAGCTTGAGTATCTTGAACGTCTGGCCGTAAAGCCCGACCCGTTCCTGCTTGAAAAAGGAATCACCGCGGCTTTCCAGCTTGATGAGCAGCGCAAAGACCAGAATTACCGGTCCGGTCAAAACCAGCAACAGGAAACTGAGAAATATGTCAAAACCCCGCTTGAACAGGGTGGACAGCCGCCTTCCCGATGAAAATCCGTCTGAAAAGATGAACCAGCTCGGGTTCACGCTGTCGAGATCGACACGTCCGGTTTCGCGTTCGAGAAAGCTGGACAGTTCATTGACGTGAACACCGGTTGTCTTGATCGTGAGCAGGTCGGCTACCGGCAGAGAATTGCGCCGCTCCTCGAGCGCCAGCACAACCTCGCTGACCGCCAGATCGATCACATGTTGCGGCAAATTGTCAATATCCTGACGCCGGACAGCGCTGTCAATCAGGCTCGGGCCTTCGTTCATGTCGACGTAGCCGGCAATGATGAAACCGCTCTCCTGCCGCTTTTCCAGCTGTGCAATCCGGCCGGCGCGTGCACCAGCCCCGAGTACCAAAAGGCGCCGCTTGAAAATATCACTGTCCAGCATGGTACCGAGCAACATCCGGATCACCATCAGGAACAGAATGGCCAGGACCATCGCGTACAGAGAATTGGAGCGCCAGAGCGTGACACCCGGCATCGCGAAGGACATTAGCGCCAGAAAAATAACACCCAGAGAGATTGCAACCAGAATCCGGGCAGCGGCAAAGCGCAAGGATTGCAAGGCTTCGGGGCCGTAAATACCCACAGCGATCAGCGCCAGTTGCAAGGCAAGGGCAAAGCTGAAAATCGGGCCGGGACGGTCGGCGATCGACCCTACGTCCATGTTGATCTGCAGCGCGCGGAATATCCAGCCCGCTTCCGCTGCCATCAGCAACAGCAGAAAGTCGATCAGGCCCAGTAACAGCACCGGATAGGGAATATAATGTTTGAATAATCGGATCATAAGGCGCGCGATCTTTCCTCTGTCTCTATGAGCCATAAGGAAAATTGGTTATCTGTCGGTAAATTTTACAAATCAAATTACGCAAAATCAGTCGATTTCGCGAAAATGTTCAATATGCCGACAGTTTTTACGCGGCAGTGCAGCTGTTCCGCCGCTCCGGTCTAGTCGCTGACGAAGTCGAACGGCGTCAATCCGCGTTCCCGATCATCAAATTTCAGCGCCCGGCTTCGCGGCGGTGCGGAGCGCTGGGAACATTGGGGCCGTGTACAGGCCGGGCAGCCCAGTCCGATCGGATCCGCGCGCTCGATATCCAGATCCTTGCCGCGCGCATCGTGCAGCACCGAAGCAACATCGGCGGAAACGCCCAGGCCGATTGCGAAGGCCGGTGTATAACCGCCTGCACCGGAGCCTATCCCCTGCACCGCGCGGGACAGGGTGAACCAGGCTGAACCGTCTTCGAGAGCGACCAGTTGCGAATGGATTTCTGCCGGTTGTTCGAACACCCGGTGAATATCCCAAAGCGGACAGCGATGTGCGCTTTCCACCAGCGGCGCGTTGCTGGCACCGGCATAGCGCTTGGAGATCATCCCGGACCGGTCGATACGAACCATGAAAAACGGCAAGCCCCGCGATCCGACACGTTGCAATGTCGTCAGCCGGTGCGCAATCTGTTCAAAGCCCGCACCAAACCGCCGCTGGAGCAGCTGGATCCGGTACCCGCTCTGCTCGCATGCCTTCAGAAACCGTTCGTAGGGCATCATCAAGGCCGCGGCAAAATAGCCCGACAGGTGACGTCGGAACAGTTTTTCGGCGGCACGGTCGGTAAATTTCCCGCCTGCAGCCAGCGCGTCAATTTCTCCCTTCGCCTCGATCTGCCCAAGCAACAGCGCTGCCTGAAAGGTACGCGAGGCCGGGTCCAGCATTTCCGAAAGCTGTAACTGCCGTGCATGAAGATCCAGACGGCGCAGCTTGTCCGGCAGCACGGTTTCCGGCAAAATGCGGATGATCAGCTGATGTTTGACACGCAGCCGTTCGGCGATTGCCCCATAAAGGTCGCCGGCCCCCAGGCGAAGTTCGTCGGCAAGTTGCTCGGCCATGCTGTCGAGATCGGCAAAATGGTTGCGCCAGCGCTCGATCTCGCGGCGGACGGCCTGGATCGGATCCGGTGCGCCGCTTTCCCCTGACTCGCCATCAGCCTTGCGGTTGTCAAAAAGACGGACAAAGGCTTCGGCCGTATTGGGCGACGCGATCAGCCATTCTTCCAGTTCGGCCCGATCAACGGACAGGTCTTCGAACAGGGGGTCTGCCAGCCGCTGCCGGATCGCATCAACCCCGCCGCCGGGAACCGCCGCGATCAGTTGCCGGGGGTCAAAGTCGAACCTTTCCGCCAGCAACAGCATCAAGCGGGCGCTCAGCGGGCGCTGGTTCCGTTCGATAAGGTTAAGGTAGCTGGGTGAAATGTCCAGTGCCTCGGCCAGCGCCACCTGGGTCATGCCGGCGCTGCGACGCAGCCGCTTGATCGCGGCTCCGGCAAAGAGTTTCTGACTTGTCATGTCGCAGCTATGTAAATTTATTTACAAGATTTCAAGCTGATTTGATCCGGAAGCTCCCTTGACCCGGAACAGAACCGGCGGTCCGGTCCGGCCGAGTAAATGTTTCTTAACCGCGCTCGTCTATTTCAGGCCGGAAATTAGAAAGAAACTGGTGCTCCGCTATGCTCAAAGAATCCATCCTGTTTGTCGCGTCCACCGGGTTGCTGATCTATTTTATCGCGCCTGCGGACAAGGCTCCGGAAGCAGAACAAGTCGCAGCCCCGGTGCGGGAACCGGCGAAACCGGCCACCCAGACTTCGGATGACGGCTGGGGCTATGACGATGAAGAGGAAGAAACCGAGGACGAGAGCTTCGTTTTCGGAGAGCCGATGACGCTGCTCGACGACCAGAACGATGAAAAATCCTCAGATGAAGACGGGGGCGCCAACCGCCAGGAGCAAGCGGACAATAGCGGATCGGCAAGCACAGCCGCACCCAAGGTCGCGACCCGGCCTTCTCCAAACAGCCCCCGACCGGGAGCATTGGGCAGCCTCGAGAATCCGATTGTTTTCAAAACCGACAATCCGGTTAACGCCATCGACGACTAATCGAGATCGCGGGCCATATCGCGGCGGCATTCGTCGCTGATGATCGCGGCATGGCCATAGTTGGGATGGTCAATCTGGACCATCACCTGCCCTTCCATGCTTTTCCATATCCGGGCCTGCTCGCCGGTCAGCGGGAAATGGACAAATTGTACCGCGCTTGCCTTGCCGTCGGCACGGGTGCGGTCGATATCCTGCTCCGGTTCCGCCGTCACCATTTCGCCGCCGATGACCAGATGGATATGCCGGTCGACGCCGCCCAGCGTCTTCAGGAAAGCCGTGCGCCGTTCTTCCTCGTCGATTTCGAACATCAGGGTCCCGGTAAATTCCGACCCGTTGGGCACCATCGGATTGTAGGCCGCCAACTCGTCGGTCAGCTGTTCCTCGCCACCTTTTTCGATGCGCAGCATTTCCTGGATTTGCAGCCACATGCTTTCCCAGCTTTCGAACTGGATCGTGGCATAGGGACCGATCGCGATCCGCCGGAACTTCTTGCGCAGGATCGATTCCTGCCGCTTGTCCTTGCGGATCGATTCATAGTCCTGCAGCAAGATGATATCATCCCGGGTGATTTCATGGGTATCGCGGGGCATATCTTGGTCCTCAAAATTTGATTTGCATGTTCGGCGAGGCGATAAGGGTTACATATGGCTCATCGTCAAAGTCCGTAGGCCTTGGCGAGCAATTCAATCGGGTGACCGATCCGCTCCGGCAGGTTCGCCTGCCCGCCACTCTCCATGATCTGCCTGAGATGTGGCCCGGCCAGCGGGCATTCGCTGACCATATAATCGGGATCGCCTTTTGAAACCGCCCGTGCAGCGGGGCGGCCGACCTTGACCGCCTTGTCGAAATTTTCCTTGAAAATACCCCATTTTCCGCCGTGACCGGAACAGCGTTCGGTGATCGTAGGGGTCGCTTCCGGAATCAGCTTCAGCATTTCCATCGCCTTCGGCCCCATGTTCTGGGCGCGGCTGTGGCAGGCAAAATGGATGCCGATCCTGGCGTTCATCGGAGAGATCTCCATCAACCCCTTGTCCTTGGCGATCTCGACGACATATTCGCTGAGATCGCGAGTTGCCCTCGCCAGCTTCTTCACCGCCGCATTGTCGGGCAGGATCAACGGCCATTCGAACTTCATCATCAGAGCGCAGCTCGGGGTGAGTGCGACGATGTCAAAGCCGTCGTCGATGATCGGTTCAAAGAAGGCGGCAACCTGCTCGGCGGAGGATGCCACCGCTGGCAGGTCGCCGTTTTCCAGTTTCGGCATGCCGCAGCAGCCGGGATATTCGACGCGCGTCTGCACGCCATTGTGCGACAGCACGGCCAGCGCCGCCTGGCCCGCGGTCTGGTCGTTGAAATTGCCGTAGCAGGTCGCGTAGATTGCCGCCTTGCGCCCGAAGGCCGGCGCGTCCGCATTGGCGACCGGGCCATGGCCGACATGCTTGTGGGTCAGCGGCACCTCTTCAAATTCCGGCAGATGGGCGCGCTTGTCGATCCCGGCGACGCCCTGCAGCAGCCCGCGGGTGAACCCGTTGTCCGGCTTGGTCGCCCAGTTGGCCAGCCCCGAAACAGAGCCGGCCACAACAGCATTGCGATCCATTTCGGCAAGTTGCTTGTCGACAAATCCGGTCTTGCCCTTGCGGTTCTGGGTCGCCCGGTGGCGCAGCATAAGATGGGGGAAATCGAGATCAAATTCATGCGGCGGCACATAGGGGCATTTGACCATGAAGCACATGTCACAGAGCGTGCAGGCATCGACAACCTTCTTGATATCGCCGGTGCTCAGGTCCTCCACCTCCTCGTTGGGGCTTTCGTCGATCATGTCGAACAGCTGCGGAAAACTGTCGCACAGGTTGAAGCAGCGGCGGCAGCCGTGGCAAATGTCGAAAACGCGGCGCAGTTCCTCGTCCAGCGCTTCCTCGTCATAATAGGATTCGTCCTGCCATGCGATCGGATGCCGCGTCGGCGCGCCCAAACTGCCTTCAGTCATGATGTTTTCCCTGTCGTCCGGGGGACGGAATCTTTGGTTATGAAGATTGCGCCGCCGCCCATTGGGAGGAGGGAGGCGGCGGCGGCACAATCCAATAGATGAACGGTTTAGGCGTCCATCGATTCCAGCGTTTTCTGGAATTTGCCAGCATGGCTCTTTTCCGCTTTTGCAAGCGTTTCGAACCAGTCGGCAATTTCGTCAAAGCCTTCTTCGCGGGCCGACTTCGCCATGCCCGGATACATATCGGTATATTCGTGGGTCTCGCCCGCAATTGCCGATTTCAGGTTGTCAGCGGTGGCACCGATCGGTTCACCGGTAGCCGGATCGCCGACTTCTTCGAGAAATTCGAGATGACCATGGGCGTGGCCGGTTTCGCCTTCGGCGGTCGACCGGAAAACGGCTGCAACATCGTTATAGCCTTCGATATCGGCCTTCTGGGCGAAATAGAGGTACCGGCGGTTGGCCTGGCTTTCCCCGGCAAAGGCGTCTTTCAAATTCTGTTCAGTTTTGCTTCCAGCAAGTCCCATAATCTTCTCCATTTTCGGATGGTTGAACTAGATACCGATTTCAAGAATCGGATTGGCAGGGTGTTAACCCCCGACGCGCGCGCACTCCATCTAATTTTTTGATGGTTTACGATCGGAATAATCGATTAATATATTGCGATTTATTCGCAATAGCGATTATTAGTCAGGACAGCGCCGGAACCGATAGACCTCCGGCTGGATCGCCAGTTCAAAACGGTCCCTGCCTATGACGCGTACTGGCCCATTCAGACGGAAACGTCCGCCAGCTTCCCCGGTTTCTTCGTCGATGGCCTGGTCGTCAAGCCGCAACAGCAGCTCTCCCTCGCCCCATTCCCATGTGCCGGTCAGATCTTCGGAAACAAAGTTCCCGCCCGGAATCATCGTCCAGTTGGTCGGCGCACTGCACGCTTCATCCTGCATCGACCAGCGCCCTTCAAAAAAGGACGGATCGATATCTGGCACCTGCGGCGCAGCCATTGCCGTCCCCGGCAACAGCAGCACCACCCGGAGACATCCCAGCCAGCCCATCTATTTCTTCATGATATTCAGCGTGGCAGCGGTCAGCGCTTCGGCCCCCGTCATGATGACCTTTTCCGCATCCGGTGCCCAGAACGGGCTGTGCAGTGACGGCAGCTTCGTGCCTTCGGTCTGTGATTTCTGATATTCCGCCATCGGCACCCCGCCGACCCAGAAGATCATGCTCTTGATATTCTCGTCGGCGCGGCGATAGCGGCTGAAATCCTCTCCGCCCATCACCGGTTTCGACTGCACCACCCGTTCCTTGCCGAAGCGGGTTTCGAAGAGCCGGGCCATTTCCACGGAAAATTCCGGGCTGTTATAGGTAGCCGGCGTGAACTCCGCGTCGCGCACCGTCACCACCGGCATCCGGTCCTCCGGCATGCCCGCTGTGATCGCTTCACCGCGCGCAATCCGCTTGATTCCGTCGAGCAGCTTGGCCCGGGTTTCGTCGCCATAGCTGCGCACCGTGATCAGCAGCAGCGCCTCGTCGGAAATGATATTATGCTTGGAACCGGCCTGGAAGCTGCCGACGGTCACCACCGCCGGATCCTGTGGATCGATTTCGCGGCTGACCAGGGTCTGCAGAGCCCCGACAATGCGGCTGGCCAGCACCACCGGATCCTTGGTGGTGTGCGGATAGGCGCCATGGCCGCCGACCCCCTTCACCTGGATATCGACGCTGTCGACATTGGCCAGCGCATAACCCGGTGCATAGCCGATATATCCCGCCGGCGCACCGGCTGCATCATGAAAGGCCAGCGCATAGTCGGGCTTCGGGAAGCGGCTGTAGAGACCGTCCTCGATCATCGCCAGAGCGCCCTCGCCCGTCTCTTCTGCCGGCTGCAGGATCATCACCAGCGTCCCGGCCCATTCGTCCTTGCGCGCGGCCAGTTGCCGGGCGGTCGCCACCCATCCGGTCATATGCGTGTCATGACCGCATGCGTGCATCACAAAGGTGTCATTGCCCTGCCGGGTCTTGGCCTTGACCGTCGAGGCAAAGGGCAGTCCGGTTTTTTCCTCGAGCGGCAGGCCGTCCATATCGGCGCGCAGCAGCACCGTCGGTCCCTCGCCATTTTTCATCACCGCGACCACGCCGGTGCCACCCACTTTTTCGGTGACATCAAAGCCGAGACGTCGCGCTTCGGCAGCCAGTTTCGCTGCCGTCCGGACTTCCTCGCCGCTCAGTTCGGGATTGCTGTGCAGATCACGATAGATTTCCATCAGCGATGGCAGGTCGGCCGCGATCGCCTTGTTCAGATCGTCTGCCTGCGCCGGCGAAACCGCCAGCATCGATGCCGCTGCCAGCAAACCCAATTTCATATATTTCCGCATCATCATCCCCAATCATTATCTGTCTGCCCCTGACTAATCGGGTCAGGGCCGCTTGTCAGTTCAAAATTCCTGTTGTCGGCACCGCTACCCCCTCGTCCGGGTACCAGTCCACCGGATCACTGTGCCGTCCAGCCACCGTCGATCGAGATATTCGCGCCGGTAATCGCACGGGCCTCATCCTTGCACAGAAAAATCGCAAGAGCAGCGATCTGGTCGATCTGGACGAATTCCTTGGTCGGCTGCGGGGCGAGCAGCACGTCGTTGATCACCTGCTCGCGAGTCAGCCCGCGCACTTCCATGGTGTTCGGGATCTGGCCCTCGACCAGCGGGGTCCAGGTATAGCCGGGCGAGATAGTGTTCACCGTGATACCCTGCTGCGCGACTTCCAGCGCCACCGTCTTGCCAAAGCCGTCGATCGCGTGTTTCGCGGCATTATAGGCGGACTTGTAGGGGCTTGCGACCTTGCTGTGCATCGATCCGGTATTGATGATCCGGCCCCAGCCCTTGTCCTTCATGCCCGGCAATACCGCCTTGGTGGTGTGGAAGGCGCTGTTCATGATGATATCCATGACCGCGTTCCATTTGTCCTCGGGGAATTCGTCCACCGGCGAGACAAACTGGATTCCGGCATTGTTGATCAATATATCGACGGCACCGAGCTGCTCTGCACAATCGGCGCACATTTGCCGGATTTCTTCCGGCTTGGTCATATCGGCACTGCTGTAGGCCGCCTTGGCACCGCTCAGCGATTCCAGTTCCTGGCGCAGCGTCTCGATCTCGCCCGCATCGCCGAATCCATTGATCATCACCGCCGCGCCTTCCGCCGCCAGTGCTTTCGCATAACCGCCGCCGATACCCGATGTCGAACCTGTGATCAGCGCCGTCTTGCCCTTTAGAAACATGCATATTCTCCTTTGCGGCGACCTTAAAACTGTCGCACCGGACTGCAACGCTTTTGTAAAAGAAATCAGCGGTGCTTGCGCTTTTTCCAGAATCAGGCGAATTGGAAAGTCACAAGGAGACAAATATGCGCCTCGACGATCTGGGTCCCAGCAAGAATGTTCGCGATCAGGGCCGCGGGGGCGGTCGCAGCTTTGGCGGCGGTGGCGGCGGTCTGGGCCTATTGCTCAGCTTCCTGCCGATGCTGCTCGGCCGGAAGCTGGGTTGCGGCACGGTCCTGCTGATCGGCGGGGCGGCGCTGGCTTTCTTCTATTTCAGCGGCGGCGGCCTGCAACTGGCCGACGGCACCGGCACCGGCGGTTTCCAGTCGCAAAGTGCGGGAAGCAATGTCGCCTGCGACACGGAGGAAGAAATGTTCGCCTGCCAGGTTCTCGCCTCCACCGAACAGACCTGGGAAAAATTGTTCCGGCAGCAGGGCGAGCGCTATCGCCCGACCACCCTCACCTTCTACGAACAGTCCGGCCAGTCAGGCTGCGGCGCAGCGCAGGCGGCGATGGGTCCCTTCTATTGTCCGGCGGACCGGGGCGTCTATCTCGACACCAGCTTTTTTCAGGAAATGTCCTCACGTCTCGGCGCCAAGGGCGATTTCGCCCAGGCCTATGTGATCGCGCACGAGGTCGGCCACCATATCCAGAATTTAGCCGGAACCGCCGATCAGGTCCGCGACGCGCAGCGGAGCGCCAGCAAGGCAGAGGGCAATGCGCTGCAGGTGCGGATGGAATTGCAGGCGGACTGCTATGCCGGGGTCTGGGCCGCGCAAAATGCCGACCGGATGGAGCCCGGCGATGTCGAGGAAGGTCTGAACGCCGCCCACGCGATTGGCGACGACACCCTGATGCGCGGTGCGGGTCAGCGGCCGGTGGAGAGCATGTTCACCCACGGATCGTCCGAACAGCGCATGGCCTGGCTGCGCAAGGGCCTGCAGAGCGGTGATCCCGCCGCGTGCAATAGCTTTGCCGCAGGGGCTGTCTAGCATGAGGGCTCCGGCGCGACACCGGAGCCCGCATTTTCTAGGTCCGCGACCGCCGCAAGCTGCCGGACCAGTCGAGCCGCCGGGTGACAAACATCACCCCGGCCAGGGCCGCAAAGATCAGCAGCGATCCGATCAGCAGCGAATAGGCTTCGAGACTCAGCAATATGTAGATGGCGCCATATAGGCCCGCCAGCAGCCCGCCGATGACCGAGGCGCTGCGCCAGCTCGACAGGATCGATGCCGAATATGCCGTGATCAGGCCGATCGTCGCCAGCGACGCGATGACATAGGCCCAGGCGAACCCGATGATCTCGGCGAAGGCGAGCAGCAGCACGAAGAAGAGCACCAGCGCGACCCCGACCAGAATATAGTGCACCGAGGATATCTTCACCCCGCCGATCAGATCGAACAGCAGAAAGGCGACAAAGGTGAAGCCGATTATCAGGAATCCGTATTTTGTTGCCCGGTCCACCTGTCCGTAAAGGTCTACAGGCTGGATCAGGTCGACAGTCGCGCTGGCGTTCACACCATCCCTATAGCCAGGATCATAAGAGGACATGTCTTGCGCGCGGATCGGCTGCACCTGCTGCCCCGCTTCAGTGCCAATCAGCGACGTGCCCAATGCCAGATTGGTGATGACATATTTTGCCGTGAAACCATCCGCATCTACCGTTCTGCTTTCCGGCAGAAAGCTCCCGGCAAAGCTTGGGTGCGGCCATTTCGAGCGGACTGTCCATTCGGTCTGCCCTGCATGGGGCGCGATGGTAAGGCTCTGGTTGCCCTTGAAGCGGACATTGAACTGCGCTTCGATCACGCCGTTCGCCAGCGCGCTGCCGTCGACAAAGGCAAAGAACCCGCTGTTTCCGGTTTCGCCAAGCCCCTTGCCGGGTTGCAGTTCCAGCATCTCGCCATTGACCTTTACCTCATTGTCGCCAGCCAGGCCGCGGGCATCGGACAGGCCGAAGCGCAGTTCAGCGCGATCGAAGTCGATCTGGTCGAGCGCGACTCCATAACGGTCGAGATCGTCAGGCAGCCTGAAGGTGGCCGAGCCCGTCATCGCCGTATCATAGACGATCACTTCGTAGATCGCCCGTTTCTTGGTCTCTGTGTTCAGCATGCTGTCGAGTTTCACGCGCTCGGGCGCCACGAAGAGTTCGCGCGTCACGAAATTGGTGCGGGTGACCGTCTTGCCATTTTCCTCAACTGACTCGGTGACCCTGGCCCGATAGGGCAACACGATCTTCGGACCCGCGAAAACCTGCTTGCCGCCCCAACCGGAAACGATCGACTGTTGCGCCGTCTCGCTCTGGCTTTGCCGGTCGTAATTGAGCAGCCAGACGGTGAACAGCGGGATCGTAATCAGAAATCCCATCAGCACGACCAGCATGAATTTGGCGCCCGGCGATCGCTCCGGCTTGTCCGAATGGCCCGACTCAACTTCTGTTTCTTCCATGATGTCTCCCTTTCCATTCGCAACAATGGTTGCTTGCGAGACCCGTGCGTTCGTCTAAACTCGCCGCAGGATCACTTCCGTCACTGCGACAAGACGAGGCGTACACGCGCCCAAACGAAAGGCCGTTATGAATATTTCGGATTGCCACAATGTGAACGACTTTCGCGCGCTCGCGAGAAAGCGACTGCCCTTTCCGATTTTCGACTATATCGATGGCGCCGCGGACGACGAGGTGACGCGGCGGCGGAATACAGAGGCCTATGAACGCTGCGATCTGGTGCCGAATGTGCTCGCCGGCGTCGAGACGATCGACATGAGCACGACCGTGATGGGCCAGAAGCTGGCGATGCCCCTGTTCCTGTCCCCCACCGCGCTCCAGCGCCTGTTCCACTGGCAGGGCGAGCGCGCCGTTGCCCGGGCGGCTGAAAAATTCGGGACCTATTTCGGCATCTCCTCGCTGGCCACGGTCAGCATAGAGGAGATCGGCGCGAGCATCAGCACGCCAAAAATGTTCCAGCTCTATGTGCACAAGGACAAGGATCTGAACCGGTCGATGGTCGAACGGTGCAAGGCGGCGAAATTTGACGCGCTGACCCTGACCGTCGACACGATCGTCGGCGGCAATCGCGAACGCTGCCTGCGCTCCGGCTTCACCAGTCCGCCGCGCATTACCCCGACCAGCTTCTGGAGCTATGCGGCCAAACCCGCCTGGGGTCTGAACTACATGTTCCGCGACAAATTCGAGCTTTCCAACCTCAAGGACCATGTCTCGGAAGGCACCAGCGTTCCCAATTCCGTCGCCGACTATTTCACCAATATGCTCGACCAGTCACTCGACTGGAAAATGGCCGAGGAAATCGGCAAGGACTGGGATGGAGAATTTTGCCTGAAGGGGATCATGTCGGTCGCCGATGCCAGGCGCGCGGTCGATATCGGCGCGACCGCGATCATGGTTTCCAACCATGGCGGACGGCAGCTGGACGGCAGCCGCGCCCCGTTCGACCAGCTCGCCGAGATTTGCGATGCGGTCGGTGACAGGCTGGATGTGATCTGTGACGGCGGCATCACCCGGGGCAGCCATGTCCTGAAGGCGCTCAGCGTCGGTGCCAAGGCCTGCTCGGGTGGCCGCCTCTATCTTTATGCGCTGGCTGCGGCCGGACAGCCGGGGGTTGAGCGAATCCTTGCTTTGCTGCAAGCTGAGATCGAACGCGACATGAAACTGATGGGCGTCACGGCGGTGGATCAATTGAACCGGGACAATCTTCGCTTTCGATAACCCGCGCGTTCAGGGGATTAAATCGATGAAAATGATGCACTTAAGCGGTGTACTGTTGTTCTGTGGCCTGTTGCCATCGGCTGCGCTGGCGCAACCGGGCGCGCAGGAGGACTCGACGATCGAGTCGGCGGGCAACAAGGTCACCGAGCCGTTTGACGGCAAGGAAGTGCCGCGGAAGCTGAAAGATATCCAGGACGATCCCTATTCGCTAGTCGGCTTGAGCCGGTGCGCCGCGATCATCGCGGAAGTGCGGGAACTCAACGAAGTCCTGGGACCGGATGTCAATGAGCAGGAGGACAAAAGTCTGGGCAAGAAGCGCGAGGAAACGGCCGCACGCGTGGCGGGTAGCGCGATCGGCTCGATTATCCCCTTCGGTGGCATCATTGGCGAGGTGACCGGAGCCAATGCCGAACGGAGACGCTACAATATCGCGGTCTATGCGGGAACCGTCCGGCGCGGGTTCCTCAAGGGCGTGGGCCTGCAAAAGGGATGCAAGGCACCCGCCAGGCCTTAGAACCAACGCGCAGTTCAACCTTGGGGGCAACAAGGGAGACAAAACATGATGTCGGCAAAATCTGTCGCTGTCTTTGGCCTGGTCGCATGGGCGACCGCATCGCAGCCCGCGCTGGCGGCCACACCGGATGTCGAGCAGCCCATGCTCGATCATATGGAACATGCGGTGACGCAGCCTGCGCGGGATGTGAATCTGAGGAAGGACGAAATTCCCGCCCGTCTCCTGGAAATTCAGAAAGCACCCTATAATCTAGCCAATGTCGACGGTTGTCGCGCCATAACCTCGGAGATAGCAAGCCTTCGTCCGATGCTCGGGCCCGATGTCAACGAAAACCCGCAACTGTCCCGCGCCGAAAAGCGCGAACGCAGCGTCAGCCGGGTGGCGGGGGGTATTATCGGCGGCCTGATTCCGTTCCGCGGCGTTGTGCGCGAAGTTAGCGGAGCCAATGCGGCAGAACTGCGTTATCAGCGCGCGATGGCAGCCGGATTTGCCCGGCGGAGCTTTCTCAAGGGAATGGCCCACAGCGCGGGATGCAAAGCGGATACCACAACACGTGCTGCCCCGACAAATCTGTTGCCGCAAAAAATTAGCCAGTTTCGGCCAGATGATTGATTGCGTTACCAATATTTGGTATTGTCGGAGCATGGGTAAAAATACATCCATATCGCTGAGTGATCATAATCTCGATTTCGTCCATCAACAGATGGAAACGGGACGCTTTGGATCGACCAGCGAAGTTATTCGCGATGCGTTGCGATTGATGGAGGAACGCGAGGTCAAGCTTGCAACGCTGAAGCGCGAATTGCAGAAAGGCCTCGATAGCGGCCCTGTCCGTCCATTCGACTGGGACACGTTCATGCGGAGGAAATTCGAACCGGACGATGGTATCTGATATAAGCTATCGACCCGCAGCCATCGCTGATATCGAAGAAATAGCGGAATATACGATCGAACGATGGGGGCGGAATCAGGGGCGAAGCTACGTGGCAGCTCTTCGCAAGGATATTGAAAGCCTGACTGAATTCGCCCTGCGCTATCCACTGCACGAAACCAGCAAGCTAAACCTGCGGCGCATGAATAGCGGCCATCATCTTGTTTTCTATCTTGTTACAGATCAGTCAGTCGAGATCATCCGGATTCTGCATGAGCGGATGGATGTGGATGACAGGGTTTGAACGAGAATAGAATCTTTGGGGGAAACCAACCCAGCCTTTTAACAGTATCAGCCAATCCAGCCCGTCGTGCCGGCGGAGGCTGGCATCCAAACCAATAGTGAAAAAGGGAACAATCTGCCCTCTTTCACGCCCGGTTTAGGCCCCACCCTGCGCTCGGGCGACGAGATGTCACTGGAGCTTGGGCAACTTCGGCATTGAATCAATAAACCCGCTTCTTCGGCTCCACATAGGTCGCTTCGTCGGTCAGCGTATAGTCGTGGACCGGGCGATAGCTAATTTTGCTTGTGCCGCCCTTGCCACCCCAGCCGTCGAAGGTGATGACGGTATGCTTCATCCATTCCTTGTCGTCGCGGTCGGGATAATCTTCCTGCATATGCGCGCCGCGGCTTTCCTTGCGGTTGGCGGCCGCCTTGATCGTGACCATGGCCTGGCTCATCAGGTTGTCGAGCTCGAGTGTCTCGATCAGATCGGTGTTCCAGATCAGGGAGCGGTCGGTGACGCCGACATCGGCGAGCTTGGCATTGACCTTGTCCATCGCCGCGACGCCTTCTGCCAGCAAGGTGTTGTCGCGGAACACCGCAGCGTGTGCCTGCATCGTCTTCTGCATTTCCAAACGCAGGTCCGCCGTAGGGATCGGGCCCTTGGCGTTGCGAAAATGGTCGAGGCGGGCCAGCGCCAGATCGGCGCTATCCGTCGGCAGCGGCTTGTGCGCCGCGTTCGGCACCAGCTTTTCCTTGAGCCGCAAGCCGGTTGCGCGGCCGAAGACCACCAGATCGATCAGCGAGTTGGAGCCGAGACGATTGGCACCATGGACCGAAACGCAGGCCGCTTCGCCGACGGCATAGAGCCCTTCGACGATCGCGTCGGGATCATCCGCAGTCGGGTTGATCACCTCGCCGTGATAATTGCAGGGGATGCCGCCCATGTTATAATGGACCGTCGGCACCACCGGCAGCGCCTCGCGGGTCAGGTCGACGCCGGCAAAAATCTTGCCGGTCTCGGTGATGCCCGGCAGCCGTTCGGCCAGCACTTCCGGCGCGATATGGTCGAGGTGGAGATAGATATGGTCCTTCTCCGGCCCGACGCCGCGGCCTTCACGGATTTCGGTGGCCATGCAGCGCGAAACCACGTCGCGGCTGGCCAGATCCTTGGCGCTCGGCGCATAGCGCTCCATGAACCGCTCGCCCTCGCTGTTGGTCAGATAGCCCCCCTCGCCGCGCGCGCCTTCGGTGATCAGCACGCCGGCGCCATAGATGCCGGTCGGGTGAAACTGGACAAACTCCATGTCCTGCAATGGCAGACCCGCGCGCAGCACCATGCCGCCGCCGTCACCGGTGCAGGTATGGGCGGAGGTCGCGCTGAAATAGCAGCGGCCGGAACCGCCGGTGGCCAGCACGACCGCATGGCTGCGGAACCGGTGGATCGAACCGTCTTCCAGACAGATGGCGATCACGCCGCGGCATTCGCCGTCTTCCATGATCAGGTCGATGGCAAAATATTCGATGAAGAAATCCGCGTCATATTTCAGGCTCTGCTGGTAGAGCGCGTGCAACATCGCGTGGCCGGTACGGTCGGCAGCAGCACAGGTCCGTTGAACCGGAGGCCCCTCGCCCATATTCTGCATATGGCCGCCGAACGGCCGCTGGTAGATGGTGCCATCCTCGTTGCGCGAAAAGGGCACGCCGGCATGTTCCAGCTCGTAGACCGCCTGCGGCGCTTCGCGCACCAGATATTCGATCGCGTCCTGGTCGCCGAGCCAGTCGGAGCCCTTGACCGTGTCATACATATGCCACTGCCAGTGATCGGGGGTGTTGTTGCCCAGCGATGCGGCAATCCCGCCCTGCGCCGCAACGGTGTGCGAGCGGGTCGGAAACACCTTGGTGATGCAGGCCGTTTTCAGACCGGATTCCGCCGCGCCCATGGTGGCGCGCAGGCCGGAGCCGCCGGCCCCGACAACCACGGTGTCATAGCTGTGGTCGATAATCTTGTAAGCAGGCTGGGTCGATTCTTCGGTCTTCATGCTGCCACTCCGGTAAAGGCTATTTTCGCGACCGAGAAAATTCCCAGTGACGCGCCGCCAAGGGCGAAAAAGTTGAGCAGGACGATCAGGCCGAACTTGACGCCGTGATCCTGCACATAATCCTCGATCAGCACCTGCAGGCCGAGCCGCAAATGCCAGAAAATGCTGACCAGCATTAATATCATCGGCACCGCGACCAGCGGCGACGACAGCCATTCGACCATCAGCTCATGTTCGAAATTCGGCAGCCGGATCAGCGAAAAGACCAGCCACAGCACCAGCAGCAGATTGCTGACTGCGGTGACCCGCTGCACCAGCCAGTGATGCGCGCCTTCCTGTGCCGATCCGAGGCCGCGTACCCGGCCAATATTGGTTCCTGAACCCATGATCTGTTCCCTAGTCTCTCAGAAATTCTTTGAAAGGATATAAAGCCACATTGCTGCGGTGGTGATGATCGCCGCCAACGGCACGGCGATCGACCACAGCTTGTTGATCTCCAGTTCGTAGCCGGCACCGGCATCCATCACGAAATGGCGCAGGCCCGAATACATATGCTCGAAAAAGGCAAAGCTCATGCCGACAAGCACGATATAGCCGAGATAGAGAAAGTCGAACCAGCTCTGGAAATAGGCGTAGCTCTCGGGGCCCGCCGAAATCGCATAGAGCCACCAGACCAGCAGCGGCACACCAACCAGCGCTATGCCGTCGCCGGTCGCCCGGTGCAATATGGACACCAGCATGTGCGGCCCCCACTTATAGACTTGCAGATGCGGTGAAAGCGGTCTGTTCGATGCTGAACCTGATGCGCCGGTCATGGTCTTCCCCTGGACAATCTCCCCGGCCCGTGCCGGAGTCTTTGAAATCGAACCATTGCCTTAGCGAAAAGCACGTATCATGCAAACCAGATGCACAGGATTTCGATAATTTATTGGGACATTCTTGTTCGACAGTGACGCGATCAACAAAATCTGCATCATCGATGGACGTACGCGCTCTGTCGTTCTAGTCAGCCAGACATGAGCACAGCAAAGACCCATATATTGCTAACCGGCGCCAGCCGCGGAATCGGCAAGGCCATTATCGAATCGCTGGACCGGGACGATCTGAAGGTCGTCGGCCAGAGCACCGCGGGCGGCGGAAGCCTGCTTGCCGCCGATTTTACGCAGGACGGCGCGGCTCCGGCGCTGTGGGACCAGGCGCTTGACCGGCTCGACGGCCGGATCGACGTGCTGATCAACAACGCCGGCCTGTTCGAACCCAATCCGGTCACCGCCGACGACTGGCTGGAAAGCTGGAACCGGACGATGACGATCAATCTGACGGCGTCTGCCGAACTGTGCCGGCTGGCGGTGCTGCATTTCCGGCAGCGGGCCGAAACCGGCCGGATCGTCAATATCGCCAGCCGCGCCGCCTATCGCGGCGATGGCCCCGACTACTGGCATTATGCGGCGTCCAAGGGCGGCATGGTGGCGATGACGAAGTCGATCGCCAGAGCCTATGCCAGCGAAGAGATACTGGCCTTCGCGATCTGCCCCGGTTTCACCATGACCGGCATGGCCGAGGAATATCTCGCCAGCCGCGGCGGCGACAAATTGCTCGCCGACATCCCGCTCGGCCGGGTCGCCCAGCCGGAGGAGATCGCCTCGATGGCTCGCTATTGCGCGCTCGACGCCCCGGCCAGCATGACCGGTGCGGTGCTCGACGCCAATGGTGCCAGCTTCGTTCGATGATCGCCCGCGAACTGCTGGATACCGCCCCTATCCCCGGCGGCGGCGAATTGCGCCTGTTCCGGCGCGAACTGAAAGGTGCGGACGAATATTCGATCATGCTTGGCCGCATCGAACTGATGAACAGCCGGCTCAGCGGCTCGGAGGAAGCGCTCGCCACCCTCACCTGCGCCGGTCTGGCGGTCAAGAATCCCCGCTTGCTGGTCGGCGGCTACGGCATGGGCTTTACCTTGCGGGCCGCATTGTCGGTCTTGCCGCCGCAGGCGCATGTCGAGGTTGCCGAACTGATTCCCGCCATTGTGCAATGGGCACGCGGGCCGATGGCAAGCCTGTCTCAGGACAGTCTCGACGACAGCCGCGTCGCCCTCACCATCGGTGATGTCTGCGATGTCATCGCCAAGGCCGACCGTGACTATGATGCCATCTTGCTCGATGTCGACAATGGTCCCGACGGTCTGACCCATGAAGCCAATGACCGCCTTTACAGCATGGCGGGCCTGGCCACCGCGAAGAAGGCATTGCGCAACAATGGCATGTTGGCCATCTGGTCGAGCGAAGGCGACAACAGATTCACCGCGCGCCTGCATAAATCCGGCTTTGCGGTGGAGGTTAAAACCGTCGCCGCGCGCAGCGGCGGCAAGGGCGCCAAACATACAATTTGGCTGGCGACGAAACGCTAGCCGCCGACCAGCGGTCAGAACTGGATATCAAACACTACAAAGCTCAGCAGCCCGGCGATAGCCAGTATGATGCTGCTCGCACCCAGGGCTGCGACGGCCGCCCGTCCTTTTTTCCAGCCGGCGGTAAAGCCGGCCACGCCGGCCTTGAAAATCATATTGGCCAATACCGTCATTGCCAGCACGAACCCGGCAAGATTGGCTGTGATCGTGTCGACCGGCAGGGTACCGAGCGTGATGATTGCGGCATCGACGTCAAGCGATCCCATGATCAGCACCAGATAGGCGATCCCGCTGCTGCCGAATTTCGCTTCTGCCCAGCGCGCGGCCAGCGACATCACCGCCACCGTCGCCGCAAAGAAGAAGGCCGGCAACAGACGGATGGGATTGCGCGTATCCACCCGCTCGTCGGTTTTGGCAGCTCCGCTCCGGCGCAGCAGCAGCAAGCCGGCAATGGCCGCGACCAGCGCCGCCGGTGTGAGGATCATGGCCAGCGGAAGAAAGGCGAAATCCGCGATGATGAACGTCAGCAGCAGCACCCGGACATACATGACGGCAGACGCCAGTGCGATGCCGGCCGACAGGGTTCTCTCATTGCTCTCTTTCCCGCGCAATCTCTGGGCAAGGGCAGCAGTCACGGCGGTCGAACTATAGGCCCCGCCAATCACCGCGGTGACCACTGTCCCGTGGCTCTCGCCAAAGATCCGGTTGGCGACATAGCCGGCGAACGACAGGCCGGTGACCAGAATGACGACAAGCCATAATTGCTGCAGGTTGAACGCGTCATAGGGGCCGAAAGCGCGGTCGGGCAGAAACGGGAGAACCGCCAGAGCGATCAACGCGAAGCGGATCATGACGTTGATATCGGTGGTACCCAGCCTGCTCAGCAACCCGTGCAGCTCGGACCGCATTGCCAGCAGCCCTGCGATGATCGCGGCACCGGCCATGGCCAGCGCCGGATAGCCGCTCCCGGCCAGCAACCCCAGACACAAGGTCAGCAGCGAAACGACGTAATTGGTAATGCTCCGCCCGTCCGGCTCGTGGATCGTTCTGGCATAGCTGATCGACAACATCGTGACCATGGCGGCGAGCAGGATCGCGGCGAATACCAGACCGAGGCTCTGCGCTATCAGCGCAACCAGACCGCCCAGTCCGGCGACCAGTCCAAATGTGCGAATACCGGCAACCCGCGCGCCGCGGTGTTCGTCGCGCATCGTCCACCCGCGCTCCACCCCGATCAGCAGACCTGCCGCCAATGCAATCGCGAGATCGCGGTAAATCAGCCATTCGCCGGACAGTGTCATCGACAATCCCTGCCGTTTTTCCGTTGGCGCATTCCAGTTTCTGCCATGATCATCCGACGCTAGTTAGGGTGGTGAGGCCGACAGCCCATACGTAAATATCCATATGGGCGGCTCGCTTCACGGCCGCGCTTCGGCGCTCGCATCGCGTAATTCCTTGAATTCGGAGCCCTCCTTCCATTCCGGCCAGCGCTCCGAATAGGCCAGATCCTGGCCGATATCGAACATCACGCTGATGTCCTGCACCGCGCCCGTCAGGTCCCAGTCGGGCGACCATGCATCACAGGCGGCGTGATAGCAGTTGCCGGTATAGTCATCGATCCACGTCTGACCGGCAGCCCTGCCGCCCTCGACCAGATCCGATGCCCCCGCCAGGCTCATCATCAGCAGCACCGGCACACCGCGCTTGGCAAGGGAAAAATGGTCGGCGCGAAAAAACAGGCCGCGTTCGGGGAGATTTTCCTCGGTCACCACCCGGCCCTGCAATTGGGCAAATTTGGCGAGATCGTCTTCCAGCGTCCCCTGCCCCTTGCCGACCAAAATAACATCCTTCGCCTTGCCGGCGGTCTGCAGGACATCGATCGCCAGATTGGCGACGGTTGTTTCCACCGGATAAATCGGATTTTGCGCATAGACTTCCGAGCCGAGCAGACCGCGCTCCTCTGCCGACCATGCGGCAATCACGATTGTCCGGTCCGGCTGCGGCATCGATTTGAACTTGCGGGCAATCTCCATGATCCCGGCGATGCCGAGCGCGTCGTCATTGGCACCGGCGCGATAGATTTTGCCATCCGCATCCGGGGGCCCCTCGCCATAGGCATCCCAGTGAGCGCCGTAGATGATCGTTTCATCCGGCCGCGATTTGCCGGTGATCTTGCCAAACACATTCTGGCTTTGCACCACTTCCTGCTGCACCGGGTAATCGGCCGACAAAGTCGCGCCGATCGCGACGGGCTCGAATGCCCTGGTGCGCGCAGCAGCGCGCAATTCCTCAAGGTCCAGCCCGGCATCGGCGAACAGCTTTTCGGCTGCCCCGCCGCTGATCCAGCCCTGCAGCGCGAGACTGGTCACCTGGTCGGCCGGCTTGACGATGCCGTAATTTTCACCCTGCGGACTTTCCACGACGCTCCAGCCATAGCCCGCCGCTTCGGTTTCGTGGATGATCAGGGCCGCCGCGGCACCGCGCCGCGACGCTTCCTCGAACTTGTAGGTCCAGCGCCCGTAATAGGTCATCGCCCGGCCACCGAATGTGCCGGCCACGGCCTCGCCAGATGCGGCGGCAAAATCCGGATCGTTGACCAGAAACACCGCAACCTTGCCTTTCAGGTCGACGCCCTTGAAATCGTCCCAACCGCGTTCCGGCGCGGTGACGCCGTAGCCGACAAAGACCATCTCCGCACTTTCAATCACCGCCCGGTCGTTGGGCTGAAGGGTCGAGACGTAAATATCCTTGCCGGCGTTGAGCACCGTGCTTTCACCATCCATGGAAAAGGCCAGCCTGTCCGGCTTGCCCAGACGCGTGTGCAACAGCGGGACCGGCTGCGTCCAGTTGCCATCGACGCCACCGGGCTCCAGTCCCAGCGCCTCGAATCGCCCGATCAGATAGCCGATCGTCCGGTCCTCACCAGCAGTTCCCGGCGCGCGTCCTTCAAATTGGTCGAGAGTCATCGTCCTGACCGTTCGGGTAATTTCCCCGGCGCTGATTTCGGCCGCCTGATCAGCGGATTGTGCGTGGACCGGGGAAACAAACGTCATAGCAGCGGCAGAAAACAAGCTTAGGGCGCGACCTGAGGACAAAACAAAACTCCTGAAAATGCAATTTAGCCAGCAATACTAGTCCATCAGCTCTGTTTTGCACGTGAAGTTTTTTACGCTATCTTTTGCACTAAGGCGAAGGCTCGGCTAACGGCTCCCGATGCTTAATTTCAACAATATAACCGTGCGCCTCGGCGGCACAGTGATCCTCGACGGCGCAAGCGCTGCGCTACCCCCTGGGGCGCGGGTCGGCATGATCGGCCGCAATGGTGCCGGCAAGTCGACCCTGATGAAGGTGATCGCCGGCATGCTCGAGCCCGACGACGGCAGCGTCGACATGCCCAGGGAGGCCCGGCTCGGCTATATCGCGCAGGAAGCGCCCGCCGGCCAGGACAGCCCGCTGGATACCGTGCTCGCCGCCGATGTTGAGCGCGCCGCACTGCTGGAAGAGTCGGAAACCGCTTCCGATCCGCACCGGATCGGCGAAATCCACGAGCGGCTGAACATGATCGAGGCGCACAGCGCGCCGGCGCGGGCCGCGAAAATCCTGATCGGTCTGGGCTTTGACGAAGAGGCCCAGCAACAGCCGATGGACAGCTTTTCCGGCGGCTGGCGGATGCGGGTTGCGCTGGCGGCGCTGCTGTTTTCGCAACCGGAAGTGCTGCTGCTCGACGAGCCGTCCAACCATCTCGATCTCGAAGCAACGCTGTGGCTGGAAAATTTCCTGACCAGCTATCAGGCGACTATCCTTGTAATCAGCCACGAACGCGATCTGCTCAACAATGTCGTCGACCATATCCTGCATCTGCAGCACGGCACGACCACGCTCTATCCCGGCGGCTATGATGCCTTCGAAAAGCAAAGAGCCGAACGACAGGCGCAGCTCGCCTCCTCGCGCGAAAAGCAGATCGCCCAGCGCGAGAAGCTGGAATCCTTCGTCTCCCGCTGGGGGGCCAAGGCGCACAGCGCGAAGCAGGCGCAGAGCCGGGTCAAGGCGCTGGCGCGGATGGAGCCGATTGCCGCGGCGATCGACGATCCGTCGCTCAGTTTTCATTTTCCGAGTCCCGCCGAACTGAAACCGCCGCTGATCACGCTCGACGACGCGTCCGTCGGCTATGGCGACAATATCATCCTGTCCGGCCTCAACATGCGCCTCGACCCCGACGACCGTACCGCCTTGCTGGGGCGGAACGGCAACGGCAAGACCACGCTGGCCCGGCTGCTCGCCAGCCAGCTCGAACCGAAGCAGGGCGCGATCAACAAGTCGGGCAAGCTGACCGTCGGCTATTTCACGCAGTATCAGGTCGAGGAACTGGATACGTCGGATACGCCGCTGGAACATATGACCCGGCTGATGAAGGACGCCAAGCCGGGCGCGGTGCGCGCGCAGCTTGGCCGTTTCGGCTTTTCCGGCGACAAGGCGACGATCAAGGTTGGCAAGCTTTCCGGTGGCGAACGCGCGCGACTGGCGCTGGCGATGATCACCCGCGATGCCCCGCATCTGCTGATCCTCGATGAACCGACAAACCACCTTGACGTCGATGCGCGCGAAGCCCTGGTGCACGCGCTCAACGAATATAGCGGCGCTGTCATCCTGGTCAGCCATGATCGCCACATGCTCGAGCTGACCGCCGACCGGCTGGTGATGGTCGACAGCGGCAAGGCCGAGGAATTTGCCGGCACGCTCAAGGATTATACCGATTTTGTCCTCGGCAAGAACCAGCCCGGATCATCGTCGGGCAAGGCCAGCGGCGGCAACCGCAAGGAAGAACGTCGCGCGGCAGCCGAACGGCGCAAACAGCAAACCGAATTGCGCAAGAGCATCACCGCCGCCGACAGGCAAATGCAGGCTCTCGGCGCGGAAATTTCGGCGATTGACCGAGCGATGTTTGATCCCGCCTCGGCTGAACCGAAACATGCCGATCTGGCGATGTCCGACCTGATGAAATTGCGCGCCGAAACGCAGGACAAGCTGGACAAGGCGGAAGCGCTGTGGATGGAAGCCACCGACAGGCTCGAACAGGAAAATGTCGATGCCTGACCGGTGCCTGCGATGACCGAAACCTGGAAGGTCTCGATCCCCTGTACCCGGGCCGAGGCGCAGACGCTGGCGGCGGACAATCTGTTCGTCAGCTCCGCCGACTCGACCCCGACCATTGTCGCCAGCGAGCTGGATGTGAAGCGACCCGATGAATGGATGATCGATGTCTATTGCGAGCAGGAACCGGACCCGGAACTGGTCGGAAATCTCCTTTCCCTGTCGCCATCGGCGGAACATGCCGGTCTGTTGCCGATCGTCACGATCGTCGAGAATGAGGACTGGGTAACGCTCAGCCAGCAGGGCCTCGAACCGCTGCGGGCCGGGCGTTTCCATGTCCATACGTCGAGCGACCAGCCATCCGAAAATCCGAAACTGACCAATATCTGCATCGACGCCGGCCAGGCATTCGGCACCGGTCATCACGAAACCACCATGGGCTGTCTGCAAAGCCTCGACCAGCTGCGCCGCTCCGGACACCGGTTTCGCAATATCGCCGATGTCGGAACCGGTTCCGGTCTGCTCGCCTTTGCCGCCCATCATCTGTGGCGCGACGCAAAAATCATCGCCAGTGACATTGATCCGATAGCGGTCACCGTCACCGAGTCCAACGCGGAGCGCAACGCCATCCCGCTGGGCAATGGCCGCCGCCATATCCGGCTGGTGCAGAGCAACGGCCTCGACCATCCGGCGCTCCGCCAGCGCGCGCCCTTCGACCTGATCATCGCCAATATCCTCGCCGGCCCGCTGGTCGCCCTCGCCCCGCAAATCGCCGCCGCCTCCGGTGCCGGGACCGTATTGCTATTGGCCGGCCTGCTCAGCCGCCAGAAGGCCGATGTCGTCCGCGCCTATGTCCGCGAGGGCTTTCGCCTGAAACATTCCCGGCTCGACAATGAATGGCCCTGCCTGACCCTGGTCAAGGCAAAGAAATATGGCTGGACCCGCAAGCCGCACCGCAAGAAATCCCCGCTGGCCTCGGACTATTTCGGGGAGTGCTGATTGTGCTCCGCACCTGATGCGGAGCTCTCTCGGTTTTTATGCAGTCGGGAGTGGGTATATGGGGGTTGTAGCACCTGTCACGGCAATTGCGTAATTCGAGAACACGACACTTGCGTGCAATCCCAGACGCATCTGCTCACACTATTCGTATACAGTCGCTCAGTGAATCCACTTTATGCGCTCGTCTAATAGGTAAAATGGTGGAACCTATTATCATTGTTCCTCTAATTTTATTCAACAAGCCCTTTCGTTTCCTGAGCAGGTACCCAACCCACTGCCGCGCTATCAAATGGCCCTGCTCTCCCGCTTTCTTAAAGTAGAAAAAGGCCTGTTCCAGATCTTCGTCAACAATATCTCCTTTGCGATACTTACAACCCAGCAAAAAAGTAGCAGGAGAGAAACCTTTTTCAGAAAGAGCGATCAAACCCTCAATCGCCTTATTGGAATTTCCTCTATATTCGTAGAATCTAGCCAGTCGATAAGCGCCTTCAATCGATCCAATATCTTTTGCCTTTTGCAGATATTGTTCCGCCTTTTCATGATCAGCTTCAATACCAAATCTGCCATATGCATAAATGTCACCCAATGCGCATAAACTGATTGCAGATCCTTTTTTCGCAAATTCTTTGAAAGTATCAAGCGCGGATTGAATGTTGGTCTTTCTAAGGAACAAGGCTTCGCTTACCTCTTCACAGTGAGGGTCCGCATAAAGCTCAGTCAGATATGTATTCAATCGGCTATCCTATTCGATTTTGGCTGATAGTTTGAATTATTCTATTACGCCAGAGCTGTTATGCCTCCTTCGCGGCTTCGCGTGAGTCCGATGCGGACCTTCCCAACGGACACATGCGCAAATCAGACAACCGTGGCTTCGCCCTTCGACCGCGCATAGTCCTGCGTCCCCTCGGTCAGCACCTCATCACCCTCGACAATCTCGGCAATCTTGATATCGGGCAGCGAGGCAATCCGGTCGTAGACCGGCTTGAAGTCGGTCTCCACCGTCACCCGCAGCAGCTCGTCGAGGCTGGGAATGACGAAATAATTCTGCTGGTAATCGTCGATCCGGTACTCGGTGCGCAACACCCGTTCGAGATCGAACAATATCCGGTTGGGGCTGGGATCGTCGAGCGCAAACACGCTCTCGCCATAGCTGGAAACAATCCCAGCGCCATAGATGCGCAGTCCCTCGGCCTCCCGGATCAGCCCGAATTCCACGGTATACCAGTAGAGCCTTGCCAGCTGTTTCAGCGTCCCGAATTTCAGCGCCCTGAGGCCGCCGCGCCCGTAGGCCGCCATATAGTCGGCAAAACGCTGGTCGGCGAGCATCGGCACATGGCCAAAGACATCGTGGAAAATATCCGGTTCCTGCAGATAGTCGAGCTGGTTGCGCCGCCGGATGAAATTGCCGGAAACAAAGCGCCGGTTGGCAAGATGGTCGAAAAACACATCATCCGGGACAAGCCCCGGCACCGCCACCACCTGCCAGCCGGTCGCATCCATCAATATCCGGTTGAGCTCGTCAAAATCGGGAATGCCCGGCTGCGACAGTTTCAAAATATCGATGCCGTCGAGAAACGCCTGCGCCGCCCGCCCGGGCAGCATTTTCTGCTGTCGGGCAAACAATATGTCCCAGGTCTCGTGGTCTTCCTCGGAATAGCTCTGCCAGTCCTGGTCGATCGTCCAGTCGGCGTTTGCGTGCGCCGGCGGCTTGTCATAGACATGGGTTTCGGGTTCAGAGTTTGAAGGCATGCCGCACAATAGAACAAAATAGGTTTCAATGGCAACTTTAACGGTAAAATGGCTGAAACGCGGAATGCTGGCGCTGGCTGCGATCATCGCGCTTTATCTGCTCGCCGCGCTCGGCGGCAGCCTGATACCGGCCAACCCCCGGTGGCAAAGCCCGGAGGACGGCATCGAGCTGTTTGTCGAGACCAACGGCCTGCATACGGGGATCGTCATGCCGGTGTGGAGCGAGGTGCACGACTGGACGCCGCTGGTCCGGCCCGGGGATCTGGCCGATCCGTCGCGCTATGGCAGCCATATTCTTGTCGGCTGGGGCCATGAAGGCGTCTATCGCAATACCCGCACCTGGACGGACCTGCGCGCCAGCGACGCGATCAGTGCGATCCTTGGCAGCGACAATGTGCTTATCCACGTGGATCACCTGCAATATCCACAGGCTTATCCCCATTATCGCCGCAGCCTGACAGTCAGCGCTGCCGAATATCGCAAAATCGCAGCCGTGATCGCGGAAAAATTCTCGCTCGACGAGCAATATCGCTCGCAACCCTCACCGGGCTATGGCGCGTCGGACCTGTTCTACCGCTCGCACGGCCATTATGACGCCTTCCATACGTGCAACAACTGGACCGGCGAGGTGCTGCAACAGGCGGGCATCCGTACCGGCCTGTGGACGCCGTTTCAGGGCGGAGTGATGCGCTGGTTTCCGGAAGGCACCGAATGAACCGACGACGCTGACTCCGTTAAACGACAGCGATCGCCGGAACCCGTCCTTCGACAGGCTCAGGACGAACGGGTGGTCCGAGAAAATGCCGTTCGTGGTGAGCCTGTCGAACCACATCTATCGTCTGATCACAATTGCGGGACAAACGGATGAGCTCTAGCCGGCGACCATATCGCGCAGAGCCGTCCCGTCCCGGATCGTCACAAACCCGTAACCCGGCTCGATAATCCCTGCGCCCTGCAGCCTGGTCAGCGCCTTGCCCAGCGATACCCGCGAAACGCCCACCAGATCGGCCAGATCCTGCTGGGTTGCCATGATCTCCGTGCCATCCGGCCGGTCGCCGCACAGTTGCAGCAGCGCCTGTGCCAGTCTTTGCGGCACCGTCAGGTTGCGGCTCGAATCGATCATGTTGAACGCCTGCTGCACGGTCAGTGCCATGGTCTTGAGCAGCAGGCGGCCCACCGCGGGATCGGACTCCATCAGGCTCTGCAGTTCGTTGTCGCCAATCCGGATCAACAGGCAATCCGATCCGGCAATCGCATCGACCGTTCTCGGGAATTCCCCCAGAAAGGCCAGCTCGCCAAAAGTATCGCCGACACCGATCATCGCAAACAGCGTCAGCCGCCCGTCTATGCCATAGCGGCCGATCTGCACCGATCCGCGCTCGACATACCAGAATTCCCGCGCCCGGTCGCCGCGCTGCTGGATGATCTGCCCCTTGTCGAAATGGCGCGCCTGGCCGCGTGCCAGCAAATCGCCGCGAACCTTTTCCGGAAGCGCCATCACAAATCCGGTTGCGGCGATTGGAGATTCCGCATTCATAAATAGATTTCCAATTGACAACTTATTTGCATTTACCGCTCTCTACATCCGCTAACGACCGTTCGCAAGCCATGCTGCGGGAGAGAAATCATGCGACCTGAACTGATAGCCATCGTGAGCATATTCCTTGTCTTCGGCCTGCTCGAATTTTTCCGCACCCGGCTGTTCAGCAAACCCGAGCAGACCCGTGACGATGCCTGGGTGGAAATCATCGGCTCGTTCGTGCTGCTGGGGATCACCCAGCCCGGTATCATTCTGGCCGTCCAGTTCATGCTCGGCGCTGCTGCCCCGCAATGGGCCGGCGCGCTGGCGAATATCCCGCTGCTCGCCGCCATTGCCCTGTTCCTGCTACTCGACGACATGACGCAATATTGGTGGCACCGGCTGTCGCACAGCGTCCCGTTTCTCTACAATCTGCACCGCTCGCACCACAACGCGAAATATATGAGCGTCCGCTTGGTCTACCGGAATAATATCTTCTATTATCTGACCATGCCGAGCATCTGGTTTTCCGGTGCGCTGATCTATCTCGGCCTCGGATGGGTCTATGTTGGCTATATTATCGTCAAGATGGCGGTGATCGTCGGCGCCCACAGCGACGTCGCCTGGGACGCGCCGCTCTACCGGATCAAATGGCTGGCCCCGGTCATGTGGCTGGTTGAACGCACGATCTCGACCCCGGCCACCCACCACGCCCATCACGGCCGCCACAAGAGCGACGGCGTGACCCATTACAAGGGCAATTTCGGAAACCTCCTGTTCTTCTGGGACGTGCTGTTCGGCACTGCCCATATCACGCGCCGCTATCCCGATAGCTATGGCGTGGAAAATCTCGCTCCAGCCACTTTGGGTCAGCAACTCGCCTGGCCGATCTTTCCGGAGAACAAGGAAGGCGGCCATGGCGTCAAAGAGCTCGCTGCAATGGAAGCGAGCGCCAAGGCGTAAAAACCTGGGAGAGAGGGGCGGCGGTCGCTGGCACAATGTCCAGCGGCCGCCTGACTTCCAAATATGCTCACCCTTCTCCCGTGAGGGAGAAGAAGCGATCGATACCGCCCTTTACACAATCATTTCCTCCCCGCTCGCGGGGAGGTGGCAGCCGCAGTAGCCTTGGCGAAGGTGGCTGACGGAGGGGACTCTGGCCCAGGCGCAGCATTCAGACGCAC
>TARA_R100001244_G_scaffold20404_1_pt1 | contig 36897 bp, 31 predicted proteins | sample TARA_R100001244 | Tara Oceans TARA_R100001244 (sample SAMEA2621564) | marine metagenome | biome: marine biome (ENVO:00000447); feature: mesopelagic zone (ENVO:00000213); material: "saline water (ENVO:00002010), including plankton (ENVO:xxxxxxxx)" | depth 790 m
CTTACCTGTCCAGCCTGTTAATTATGGGTGTGGGGATTTACCTGGGCGTGCATGGCTGGACTGGTCTGAGCACCTAGCCTGATGTGGGCGTTGGGCCTGCGCCTCGCCGCTTTCGGTGCCGCCACGCTGCTCATGTGTCGGAAGCTCGCTGAGCCTCGCGCATCGCGCTGGTTTCGTTAGGCTTTCGACCTGTTTGGGATTCAGCGTGCCCATCGCCATCGCCTTTCCGCTATCTCCCCACGTTGTCGTCGGATTAGGTTGGGTCGTATCGGCTGGGCAGTTGGCTGAGGCCCTTGATTTCTCTGAGCGAGGAAGAGGGCGCACGGGTTGGATCGGGTTATTCCGGGCATAAAAAAACCGGCTTGTGGGCGGCATTTTATAAACTGTAAAGTATTGATTTTATTGAATATTATTTTTTGTTAGCTTTATGTCCCCCCACTTGTCCCCACACTCAAGCTTTGCGTAGTGGTTTGTACGCAGCAAGAGCCATTCGGTCTTACGCTCTGTGCAGCCTTGGTAGTGGTGGATTCATAGTTTTGGAGGAGCAACCTCTGACCACCTTTCGGCGGGTAGCAGACCTTGCTACAGGTTAGAAAATCCGGCAAGACCTCTTAATCCACATTTGCTAAACTCGGGAATCGATAGATACTGTATATTCATACAGGGAAGCGCGATGAGCAGTTACTCAGCCATTGAATGGACAGAGCAGACATGGAATCCGGTGACTGGCTGCACCAAGGTCTCCCCTGGCTGTAAGCACTGCTATGCGGAAGTCATGGCGGGGCGCTTACAAGCAATGGGCGCTTCAGGCTACGAAGACGGATTCAAGCTGCGTCTAATGCCAGGACGGTTGGATCAACCATTGCGCAGAAAGAAGCCGACGCTCTATTTCGTGAACTCGATGAGCGACCTTTTTCATGAGGATGTGCCAGACGCCTTCATCGATCAGGTCATGGATACGATCATCAGGACGCCACAGCACTCCTATCAGATCCTTACTAAGCGAGCTTCTAGGCTACCTGAATACTTCGGTAGCCGGCCCATCCCTTCCAATATCTGGCTTGGCGTTTCGGTGGAGGATCAACAGTACGGTTTGCCGCGTATTGATGAACTCCGAAAGGTTCAAGCGACAATTCGCTTTCTGTCCGTTGAGCCTCTTCTTGAAGACCTCGGCCAGATTGACCTATCTGGTATGGATTGGGTAATTGTAGGAGGGGAGTCAGGTGCAAAGGCTCGTCCAATGAGGCCTGAGTGGGCCCTCAATATCGAAAAGCAGTGCGCTCAAGCTGATGTGGCTTTTTTCTTCAAGCAGTGGGGTGGCTGGGGGGCTGATGGCATCAAACGCAACAAAAAAGCCAATGGTCGCCTGCTAAACGGCCGTCTTTATGATGAGTACCCGATTATTCCTACAGTTTCGGTTGGATAGCACGGGCTAGTTTTTCAGCCAAGGCCTTTGCTTTTGGATGTGGGTTCGAAACAGCAAAATAGAATAGAAATAGAAGTCCTGACTTTTGGTTGAGTCGGGTCGGCTCTTCGACATGAGGGAATATCTCCCTGAGCCGCCTGGTCAAGAACTGAATGACCGCCTCGTGATTTGATCGCTGCGGTTTTGCTTCTTGATCGCCAAATAGGTCTCCGATGACTGGCTCGTCTTCGACATAGCAAGCCCTCTCCCATTCCGTGGTTCCTAGCAGCCGCTCGATACAGGGACGCCACTCTTCTCTAGGCCCATTTTGCGGGAGGATGCGAAGTAGGGTCGATATTGGAAAGAGCATCCATAGGTCCACCTTCTTCGTCGCGGCTATGATCTGCAGCGTACGCCAATCAACCGCCGTGCTGTAAGGGTCAAGGAAAATTACGGCCCGATCATTTCTTCCGAGCTTTCTGCAGAGGTTGGTGACAAAGGTGTTCGCATCAAGCTGAGTGATGTGAATGACTTTATCGGGATACTCCACGCACAACTCTTCCAAGGCTGTGACATGCTCACGTTTCAGGTCGTTGAAATGGTATTCATGGAAGGTGTCTTTGCATTCAAGAGCACGTCGAACAGAGCCTTTCAGCGCTTCTAACTCAAGTAGTGAGTCCGAATTCGTTTCTTCATCATCTCGTTGCCCTGTTCCGGCGAACGCATCTACGTAGTGGAGTGTGAACGGCTGGTATTTGAGAGCAGTAGTGTAAATGTTTAGGTAGCTCTCCAGCCTGTCCAGCTTGATGCGCGTCCATTCACCACCAAACGCATGCTTTACCATCCGATAGCCTCGAAGCCTTAGTCCTGAGTAGTCGGTGGTTCGGTTACCGAACCGCCAGGCGAGGTGTCGAGGGGCAGTGCTTCGCTCTCTGGCTGTCTACTGGCGTTTTGACTTCCCTCGGGCGTTCACCCTAACATCAATTACCTACAGAAAATAAGGGTGTTGCTGGCGCAAAGCAGCATCTGGCGAGCCGCGCGGTAGCGTGAAGCGCTTTAGGGCGGCTGTTGGGTGATCAATGGCCACGTTCGAGGGGTTGAGCCGCTTATGCTCCCCCTCTCCAGACGCTTACTAAGGACCACCACAGATGGCCAAGGATGACGAGAAGTACACCTGGGACTGGAGGGCTCAAATATTTCCGACCATTGACCCTCATAGCAAGGTCAAGCACCTGATCATCCAGGAGTACCTGCAGGCCTACGTTCAGGTCTTGATGCGTAATGCGCTCATCCCAGAGCTTCGCCTGTCAGTCGTCGACGGGTTCTGTGGTGGCGGCCAGTACAATGACGTCGACGGTGGAGCACATTTCGGATCACCGGTTATTACGCTAAATGCTGTACGAGAGGCTGAGGCGATCATCAATGTGAAACGAACCCAATCTCGTACCGTTCGGACGCAGAACTTCTTTGTCGACGTGAAACAAGCCAATATCGATTGTCTTCGTGCTGTCCTAACTGCTCAGGGACTTGGGCATCGTATTGACCGAGATGTATTTCTGCAGTGTTCTGACTTTAATGATTCACTTCCCCTCATCACGAAACGAATAAAGGATTTTGGTTACGGTGAGCGTGCCATATTTCTTCTTGATCAGTACGCCTATGGTGATGTGCCATTTCCTTCAATTAAAAATATATTTAACAATATAAAAAATGCAGAGGTTTTGCTCACGTTCAATGTTGATTCGCTAATAACCTACCTTTCTGATCGAAAGTCGAATAGGAAAGCTATCGCGAATATTGGATTAGAGCAGCATATTCCTTGGGGTGAGCTCGCCGCCCTGAAAGCAACGCAGAGGCATGAGTGGCAATACTTGATTCAGCGTTGCCTGTCGAAGGGCATTCTGATTGAGAGTGGTGCGAAGTTCATGACCGTCTTTTTTATCACGCCGCTCGGCTCGAATCCGCGGACCTATTGGTTCATCCACTTGGCAAACCAATATCGCGCCAACGATGTCATGAAGTCGATTCATTGGCGTCACGGGAATCACTTTTCTCATATGCTTTCCCCTTCGCTCTTTGTCGGCTACGACGCTAACCGAGATGTACGGGTAACTAGTCAAGAAGAGCTTGTGTTGGGGGAGAAACACCACTTTGATGGGGTAACTAATGAGCGTATTTGCACAGAGCTTTCTGAGTTGCTGCCCCAGCAGCTTTATGCAAAACGTGAGCAGACCTTTGAGTCATTAATGCACAGTATGGCCAACTACACCATGGCGGACGAGGAGGTAGTCAAGCGCTCTCTAAATGTTGCAGTAGCAAATCGGGATTTGGAGGTGCGGGACAAAAACGGGGTGTCCAAACGGCGTAAGGGGGAAAGCATTAGGCTAAGTGATGTGATTACCGCCCCTGCGCAGAGTACTTTCTTTTTCCTGTAGCTAGGCTCGGGGTGTCGCTGCCATGATGGTTTAATTTTCTAGTGGGATAGGGGTGGCCTTGGTGCATCGTCGAATCTTGCTCCTACGGCGGCGGTGCTGGTAACCCGTGCTATTCAGCGCAAGCTCCGTAATAATCGGGTCAGCTCGCATATAGGGACGCCGTCGTATGGAACTGATCGACAACATCAACACCCTGCTTGGTGAAAACCTCAAAGGTACGCTCAAGCCGGGCTCGAAGCTGAAGATCGCCGCTTCGTGCTTTTCGATCTACGCCTACGTGGCGTTGAAGAAGGAGCTGGAGAGCATCGATTCCCTGGAGTTCATCTTTACCTCGCCGACCTTCGTCCCCAACGAGGTCAGCGACAAGATCAAGAAGGAGCAGCGCGAGTTCCACATCCCCAAGGCTGAGCGCGAGCGCAGCTTGACCGGCAGTGAGTTTGAAATCCAGCTGAAGAATCAGCTCACTCAAAAGGCCATCGCCAGGGAGTGCGCTGACTGGATACGCCGTAAGGCCACCTTCCGCTCCAATCGTGGCCAGGCTCCGATGCAGCCCTTTATCGGTACGCGCGCGGCGGCGGGTGACGCCGTCTTTATGCCCGTTCAGGGGTTCACAGCTGTCGACCTGGGCTACCAGAAGGGCAATGCGCTCTCGAACATCGTTACCCGTTTCGATGAGCCTGCCCACACGGGCATGTTCCTTAACCTGTTCGAGCAGATCTGGAGCGACCCGGAGAAGCTTGAGAATGTAACCGGCAGGCTCTGTGACCACATCGCATCGGTCTATCAGGAGAATGCGCCGGAGCGGATCTACTTCCTGATGCTCTACAACATCTTCCGCGAGTTCCTGGAAGACGTGAACGAGGACGTACTGCCCAACGACCGTACCGGTTACCAGGACAGCCTGATCTGGCAGAAGCTGTTCAACTTTCAGCGCGACGCGGCCACCGGCCTGATCAACAAGCTGGAGACTTACAGCGGCTGCATCCTCGCTGACAGCGTGGGCCTGGGTAAAACCTTCACCGCGCTGGCGGTGATCAAGTACTACGAGCTGCGCAACAAATCCGTCCTGGTGCTCTGCCCGAAGAAGCTCGCCGACAACTGGCTGAACTACAACCGCAACCTCAAGACCAACATTTTCGCCAAGGATCGCTTCAACTACGACGTGCTCTGCCACACCGACCTGACCCGCACCCGTGGCGAGTCGCTGGGCATTCCGTTGGATCGGGTCAACTGGGGCAACTACGACCTGGTGGTGATCGACGAGTCGCACAACTTTCGCAACAACGACGTCTACAAAGACAAGGAAACCCGTTACCAGCGGCTGATGAATCAGGTGATCCGGCAGGGCGTGAAGACCAAGGTGCTGATGCTCTCGGCCACCCCGGTCAACAACTGCTTCAGCGATTTGCGTAACCAGCTGGCCTTGGCCTACGAGGGCGACAGCGACAACCTCAACGACAAGCTGCGTACTGAAAAAGACATAGACGGCATATTTCGCCGCGCTCAGGCGGCCTTCAATACCTGGTCGAATCTGCCGCCAGAAAAACGCACCGCTGCCGCAATTCTCAGCACGCTGGACTTCGATTTCTTCGAGCTGCTCGACAGCGTGACCATTGCCCGCTCACGCCGGCATATCGAGACCTTCTACAACACCGCCGACATCGGCAGTTTCCCCGAGCGCCGTAAGCCGCTGTCTTTCCACTGCCCGCTGACCCATCGTGAGGATGTCATCGGCTTCAACGAGATATTCAATCAGCTCTCGTTGCTCAAGCTCGCAGTGTATGCCCCGGTCAGCTACATCCTGCCCAGCCGGATGAAGAAGTACGAGGAAATGTACGACACCGAAGTCGAGGGCGGCAGAGGAAAACTCAAGCAGGTAGACCGTGAAAAAAGCCTGCAAGCGCTGATGACCACTAATCTGCTCAAACGCCTGGAAAGCTCAGTTGAGTCCTTCCGCCTGACCCTGAAAAGCCTGCAGGCGGCTCACTGCGGCGCGTTGGACAAAATCGCCACCTTCAAGAAAACCGGCATGGCCAGTGGCTTTGCCGATGTCACCGCCGCGTTCGAGGATGCGGACTTCGATGATGACGACCTGCCCATGCCGGGCGACATCAGCATCGGCAAGAAAATCCAGATCAGCCTGGAAGATATGGACGTGCCTTCCTGGGAGCAGGATCTTCAGGGCGATCTGGTTTTCATCGATGAGTTGCTGGCCGAAATGGCCAAGGTCACGCCTGCCGATGACGCCAAACTGCAGCATCTTAAGACCCAGATCACCAGCAAGCTGACCTCGCCGATTAACCCCGGCAATCGCAAGGTGCTGATCTTCACCGCCTTCTCCGATACCGCTAATTACCTCTACGACAACCTGGCCGAGTACCTACTACGCAGCCATAAGGTCCACTCCGGCAAGGTCACCGGGAGTGATGCCCCAAAATCCACGTTGGGCAACATGCAGGGCAGCCGGCAGGCCTATGATTTTCAGGGGCTGCTTACGCTGTTCTCGCCGCGCTCCAAAGAGAAGGCCGCCATTTACCCGGATGAGCCGCGAGAGATCGATATCCTGATCGGCACCGACTGCATCTCCGAAGGCCAGAACCTGCAGGACTGCGACTACCTGATCAACTACGACATTCACTGGAACCCGGTACGGATCATCCAGCGCTTTGGCCGCGTGGATCGAATCGGCTCGCAGAACGCCAGCATTCAGCTGGTCAACTACTGGCCGGACATCAGCCTGGATGAGTACATCAACCTCAAGGAGCGGGTTGAGAACCGCATGATGATTGCCGACGTCACCGCGACCGGCGATGACAATGTGCTCAACGCTCAGGCCAACGACGTGGCCTACCGTAAGGAGCAGTTACGTCGCCTGCAAGATGACGTGATCGAAATGGAAGACATCAAAACCGGTGTTTCCATCACCGATCTTGGGCTCAACGACTTCCGTATGGATTTGCTCAACTACATCAAAACCAATGGCGACCTTGAGCATGTCCCCAACGGCATGCATGCCGTCGTGCCGGCGAGGCAAGAGCTTGGCCTGTTGCCTGGAGTGATCTTCACCCTGCGTAATCGCAACAAGAGCTCCAGTCTCAATCAGCAGAATCGCCTGCATCCCTTCTATCTGATCTACATCAGCCTGGAGGGGCAGATCATCAGCGACCAGACAGAGGCCAAGCGCTTGCTGGATCTGGCTCGCAGTGCCTGCAGGGGCCATAGCCAGCCGATTCCCGAGGCCTATCAGCTTTTCAACCAGGCCACTCAGGACGGGCGTGATATGCGCACCTACTCCGACCTGCTCGATCAGGCCATTCGCTCGATGATCGATGTAAAGGAAGAGCGAGACATCGACAGCCTGTTCAGTGGCGGTAGAACCACGGCCCTGGTGGACACCATCTCCGGGTTGGATGACTTCGAGCTGATTACCTTCATCGTTATTCAAGGCGCGGCATGAGTCAGGCAGGCATCCCACCAGCGCTATTCAGCTTCCCCGCGCAGGCCAGGGTTGCCCGCGTGGTGCCGAAGAGCAAAATCTACGAGCACGGTCCCGTTACCTCTGCATTGCGCGATAAGTTTGTCCGCCAGGTCGAGCAGATAAGCTGGGCCTACAAGCTGGCACCGGAAACCATTAACCTGCCGGCCCGCGGCAGTGTGGCGGAAATCCAGGTATTCGATATCACGCAGAAAACCGCCGAACTGGATGAAGAACTACTGCGTGCTATCGACCGCGCCATCTCGTTGCCGATCATCTTTCAGTTGCACCATGAGCAGCGCACCCGCATGGTGGCGGCTTTTAAGCGCCCCAGCGAAGCCGATGCCAGCAAGTGGGTGATAGATGGCTACTTTGCGGGCAACTGGTTGCCAGCCGACAGCCCGCGCCAGCCTCTGCCGGTGGCGCTGGATCTGCAGGGGCTCTACGAACAATTGCTGCGCAGCTTGCTACCCAGCCCGGCTAGGTCGGGCGAGAGCCTACCCGAGCAACTGCAGCGGCTAAACCGTTTGCGTAGCCTGCACCATGAATACGCCAAGCTGGATACGCGCCTGCACAAAGAAAAACAGTTCAACCGCAAGGTGGCGCTCAACGCCCAGCTGCGGGAAATCCAGAATGAAATCGCCGACCTGAGCGCCTAAACCTCGGTTTGCGCCAAGCACTTAAAAGATACAGGAAGTCCCATGGACAAGCTGAAAATGCACTCCCCTAACCTGACCGAAGCCAATATCGACAAGCTGGCTGAGCTGTTCCCTAATTGCATCACCGAAGCGCGGGATGCCAAGGGCGAGCTGAAAAAGGCTGTCGACTTCGATCTGCTGCGACAGGAGCTCTCTACCTCTGTGGTGGAGGGGCCGCAGGAGCGATATCAGCTTAGTTGGCCGGGCAAGCGCGAGGCTCTTTTAGTCGCTAATACTCCGGTTTTTAAGACCTTAAGGCCTTATAGGGAAGAGAGTTTAAATTTCAACGAGACGGAAAACATTTTTATTGAGGGTGATAATCTTGAGGCGTTAAAGCTTTTGCAGGAGAATTACCTGGGAAAGATAAAGCTGATTTATATAGACCCGCCTTACAATACAGGCAGTGATTTTGTTTATCGTGATGACTTCTCAGAGTCGCAGGCTGAGTTCTTGGTGCGCTCAGAGCAAAAAGATGAGCAGGGTCAGCAGCTTGTTTTGAATAGCAGCTCAAGTGGGCGCTTCCATTCTAGATGGCTCAATATGATGTATCCTCGATTGAAGCTGGCTAGAAATCTACTTCGAGATGATGGGGTTATACTTGTATCGATCGATGAGGCTGAGTCCGCTAACCTTAGAAAGCTTTGTGAGGAGGTTTTTGGAAGCGAGAACTACGCTGGTGATATTGTCTGGAAAAATAGTAGCAAAAATGACCAGGACTATATATCTGTACAGCATGAGTATATTTTTTGCTTCGTGAAGAGCAAAAAAGACAATCCTGGTCAATGGCTGGAAAGAAAGGAAGGCCTTGACGAAATATATAAAGCCTTCGACGAATTTAAGGCTAAGCACGGCAGCGATTGGGCTGCAATTCATAAAGAAGCACTGGCATGGTATCGCCAGTATCCTGAGTCAAATCCAATATATTCTAGTAAGCATTATTCTTGGATGGATGAGAATGGAGTGTATTTTCCTGACAATATCTCCGGACCAAATGTAGGACAGTATGTCTACGAGCTCCCTCATCCCGTGACCGGGAAGAATGTTAAGCAGCCATCTCGTGGTTGGTTCTGTCCAGAAGAGAAGTTGAAAGATTTGGCCAAAAATAACTTAATACATTTTGGTGAGGATGAGTCAACAGTTCCTTGTCTTAAAACCTATCTTAAAAAGACTGAGTATAAAAGCCTTTCGAGTGTTGTATTTAGAGATGGTCGCGCAGCATCTAAAAGGTTGCGCACACTTTTTGGAGATAACATATTTACCAATCCTAAAGACGAGTTCTTGCTTTCGTCTCTTATGAAGGCAATTGGGGTTCAGGGGGATGACATTGTTTTGGACTTCTTTGCGGGGTCTGGGAGCACAGGTCATGCTGTCATGAATTTGAATCATGAACAAAAAAGCTCATGTAGATATATCTTGGTGCAGTTGCCGGAGGACCTTAATGAGACCTATAGAACAGCTACTGGTCTTAATAAGAAAGTCCTCAGGAACGCCATCGAGTATCTAAAGAAAAGAAATAAGCCAGAAGTTTTAAGTGAGATCTGCAAGGAGCGCTTGAGGTTGTGCGGAAAGAGCTTCTTGGCTGAAGATTCATTGTTTCAAGAGTCGCTGCAAATTGATGTGGGGTTTCGGGTTCTTAAGATTGATGCCTCAAACATGAAAGAGGTGTACTACACCCCGGATGCGGTGAGTCAGGATCTGCTCGCCGATCAAGTCGACAATATCCGCGAAGACCGTACTCCAGAAGACCTGCTGTTTCAGGTGCTACTTGACTGGGGCGTGGATCTGGCTCTGCCGGTCAGCCAGCAAAGTATCGCTGGCAAGACGGTGTTTTTCGTTGACAGCAACGCCCTGGTTGCTTGCTTCGATACCGGTATCGATGAGGATTTCGTCAAGCTGCTCGCCGGACATAAACCCCTGCGTGTGGTGTTCCGTGACGCCGGCTTTGCCAGCGACAGTGTGAAGATCAACGTCGAGCAGGTGTTCAAGCTGCTGTCGCCAGCTACCGAAATCAAGACGCTTTAAGGGGCCGATATGGACGCTCAAGCCTTGCGTGCGCTGTTGGACAACCTAATTGAAGGTTGGGAAAACGAGGTGGCCGAGTTTAAGCGCGCCGGCAATGATTACTCGACGGACAATATCGGTAAGTACTTTTCTGCCTTGGCCAACGAGGCCAACCTGCGCAATCAAGAGCGCGCCTGGTTGGTGTTCGGTGTGGATAACAACACCCGCAAGGCCGTGGGTACCGACTACCGAGTGAAACCGGATCATCTGCAAAGCCTGAAAATGCAGATTTCCGATGCCACTGAGCCCAGCATTACCCTGCGCAACATTCACGAGTTGTTGCTGGATGAAGGGCGTGTACTGTTGTTCGAAATTCCTGCTGCGCCGTTGGGGTTACCGATTGCCTGGAAGGGTCATTACTACGCCCGTGCGGGTGAAAGCCTGACGCATCTAGGCCTGGATAAGCTCGATGAGATTCGCCGCCAGGTGGGTGCTGCCGACTGGTCGGCGCAGGCCGTTGCCGGCGCAACGCTCGATCACTTGGACGCCAGTGCGCTGTCTCGGGCGCGGGAGTCTTTCGCTAAAAAGTACGCCAACCGGTTTACCGCCGATGAGGTCAAGCAGTGGTCAGATTCGACCTTCCTTGATCGTGCCAAACTGACCCGCGATGGCCAGATCACGCGCACCACGCTGCTGCTACTGGGCAAGCTCGAAGCTGCCCACCTGCTGTCGCCACATCCGGCCCAGATGACCTGGAAACTGGAGGGCAGTGAGCGAGCGTATGAGCACTTCGGGCTGCCGTTTTTGCTCAATAGCAGCGGGCTGTACCAGAAGATCCGTAATATCCAGATCCGTATCCTGCCGGAAGACCAGTTGCTGGCTATTGAGCTCGCCAAGTACGACCAGAAAATCGTGCTGGAGGCACTGCATAACTGCATCGCGCACCAGGACTACAGCCGCAATGGTCGCATCATCGTCACCGAATACCCTGATCGGCTGGTGCTGGAGAACGAGGGTTCGTTTTTCGAAGGGCAGCCGGCTGACTACATTTCCGGCTCCAAGACGCCCCGACGCTACCGTAATCCGTTCCTGGCTCAGGCTATGGCTGAGCTGAACATGATCGATACCATGGGCTATGGCATCCATGAGATGCACCTGGGGCAAGCACGGCGCTTCTTCCCTATGCCGGATTACGATCTGAGCGAGCCCAAATCGGTAAAGATGACGATTCATGGCCGCGTGGTGGATCAGGCCTACAGCCGCCTGTTGATTCAGAAGACCGATCTGGCGCTTGAGGACATTCTGGCGCTTGACCGTGTGCAGAAACAGCTGCCGCTGGATGCTGCAATGGTCAAGCACCTGCGCAAAGCCGGGCTTATCGAGGGGCGAAAACCCAACCTGTACGTTTCGGCCAGCGTTGCCAAAGCGACAGCCAGTAAAGCCGAGTACATCCGCACGCGCGGCCTCGATGATGGGCATTACAAGCAGCTGATCATCGATCTGCTGACTCAGTTTGGTTCAGCCAGCCGCCAGGACATTGATCGCTTACTCTTGAGCAAGCTGAGCGATGCGCTGGATGAACAGCAGAAGCTGAATAAGGTGGGCAATCTGTTAACCAGCCTGCGGCGGGCGGGGCGTATTACCAATAGTGGCCCACGCAAGGCACCGCTCTGGGTGCTTGCAGAATAAATGCAGAATAAATCGTGCTGCTTTGCAAGATAAATGCAGAATAAATTTACGGTAAGTAGCTGATTAAAAAGGGCTTTCTCTTTGTTTTTCGCTTGCTAGCCCTTAGGTCAGTCAGGAATTGTGCATGAAACTGAAATTTAAACAGCAGCCGTACCAAACGCATGCCGTCGATGCCTTTGCCGATTGCTTTGCCGGTCAGCCAAAATCCTCGGGCGTGACCTATCGCATCGACCCCGGTGCAGGTCCTGTAAAACCCGTCACGCCGCATCAGATTGACCTCTATGGCGTGCAGAGCTCTGCTGAGCCGACCGAGGCCGGTTTCAAAAATGCCGAGCTGGCACTTAGCCCAGCCCAATTGCTGGAAAATATTCAGGCTGTGCAACGTCGGCAGAACCTGCCGCTTTCTCCTGCATTGGCGAGGGACAACAAAACCGGCTGCCCGATCAACCTCGATATCGAGATGGAAACGGGAACCGGCAAAACCTATTGCTACATCAAGAGCATGTTCGAGCTGAACAAACGCTATGGCTGGAGCAAATTCATCGTCGTGGTGCCGAGCATTGCCATCCGCGAGGGCGTGTACAAGTCGCTGCAGGTTACCGCCGAGCACTTCTTGGAGAGCTACGGCAAGAAGGCGCGCTTCTTCATCTATAACTCCAAGCAGCTGCATAACCTGGAGAGTTTTTCCTCGGATGCTGGCATCAATGTGATGGTGATCAATACCCAGGCGTTCAACGCAACGGGTAAGGACAACCGTCGAATCTATGACGAGCTTGATGACTTCCAGTCTCGTAAGCCCATCGATGTGATCAAGGCCAACCGGCCGATCCTGATTCTCGATGAGCCGCAGAAGATGGAAGGGACAAAGACGCTGGCGTCCTTCAGCGAGTTCAACCCGCTGATGATCGTGCGCTACTCGGCTACCCACAAAACCGAGTACAACAAGATCCATCGCCTCGACGCTTTGGACGCCTACAACCAGAAGCTGGTGAAGAAGATCAATGTACGCGGGATCACGATCAAAAATCTGACCGGTACCAACGCCTACCTGTTTCTGCAGGACATTGAAGTCTCCAGCAACAAGCCGCCCATGGCGCGGGTCGAGTTCGAGGTTAAGCAGAACAGCGGTATCAAGCGTGTGCTGCGCAAGCTGGGCCGTAACGACAACCTGTACGACCTGTCCGGCGGGCTGGATCAGTACAAGGGCTATGTAGTCGCCGACATTGATGCGCGCATCGATACCTTGAGTTTCACCAATGGTGTTGAGTTGGTCGCCGGCGATGCCGTGGGCAACGTGGATGAAGCCGCGATGCGGCGCATCCAGATCCGCGAAGCAGTCAAGGCGCACTTCCAGAAGGAGATGATGCTGTTCAGTCGCGGCATCAAGGTGCTGTCGCTGTTCTTTATCGACGAGGTGGCCAAGTACCGCCAATACGATGAAACCGGCGAAGTGCCGGGGGAGTACGCGCAGATCTTCGAGGAGGAGTACAACGCTTACCTCAACGATGTGCTGACGCTCGAAGACACCCCCTATAACCGCTATCTCAGAGGTATCCAGGCTCGTCAGACGCACAACGGCTACTTCTCTATCGATAAGAAGAGCAAGCGCCTGGTCGATCCCTCGGTTGGCAAGAAGGCTACCGAGACCGATGACGTCGATGCTTACGACCTGATCCTCAAGGATAAAGAGCGCCTGCTGTCCTTCGATGAGCCGGTGCGCTTTATCTTTTCTCACTCAGCGTTGCGCGAAGGTTGGGATAACCCCAACGTCTTCGTTATCTGCGCCCTGAAGCACAGCGACAACACTGTCTCTCGCCGCCAGGAAGTAGGGCGTGGCATGCGCTTGTCCGTGAACCAGCTGGGCGAGCGTATGGATAACCCGGCCACGGTGCATGAAATCAACGAACTGACCGTAGTGGCCAGCGAGAGCTATAAGGATTTCGTCAGTGCGCTGCAGAAAGACATTAGTGATTCGCTGTCGGCACGGCCACGTGTGGCTGACGAGAAATACTTCACCGGTAAGGTTCTGCAGACCTCCGGTGGCGATGTCGAGGTCACGCCGCAGCTGGCCAAGCAAATCTACAAATACTTGCTGAAGAATGACTACACCGACGATAACGATCAGATCACCCAGGCCTACCATGAGGCCAAGCGTGAAGAGCAACTGGCCGAGCTGCCAGCTGAGTTGCAGCCTTATGCCGAGCAGGTGTTCCAGCTGATCGATAGCGTGTTCAGCTCCGCGCAAATGCCGGAGATCGGTAACGACCGCAAAGCCAAGCTCAACCCGCTGAACTCGAATTTCGAGAAGAAAGAGTTCCAGGCGCTCTGGAACAAGATCAACCGCAAAGCAGCGTACACCGTTCACTTTGAAACTGACGAGCTGGTGGATAAGTGTGTGGGGGCCTTGGATGCGGAGCTGCGGGTCAAGCCGATGCAGTACATCATCGAGCGTGGCACCCAGCTGGAGAATGCCAGCTTCGACGATATGAAGAGTGGCACGGCCTTCAAGGTTGCTGAAAGCTCAACTGAGAAGTACACGCACTCCGTCCATTCGGCGGTGAAATATGACCTGATCGGTAACCTGGCGGAAGCCACTCAGCTGACGCGCAGCACCATTGCCAGTATTCTCAAGCGCTTGAATGTTGCCGTGTTCAGCCAGTACAAGACCAACCCGGAAGACTTTATCGCCCGGGCCGGTACGTTGATCAACGAGCAGAAGGCCACGGCCATCGTTGAACACATCGCTTATGATCCGGTCGACGAGACCCACAGCTCCGACATCTTCACCGCCGAGAAGCCGCGTGATGATTTCAGCAAGGCGTTTGAAGCCAAGCACCACGTCTATGATTACGTGTTCACCGACTCCAACATCGAGCGGAAATTCGTTCAGGAACTGGATGCCAGCACCGAGGTGGCGGTGTACGCCAAACTGCCGAAGAGCTTCTTTATTCCGACCCCGGTCGGCAACTACAACCCTGACTGGGCGATTGCCTTCCAGGAAGGCAAGGTGAAGCACGTTTACTTCGTTGCTGAAACCAAGGGTTCTATGTCCTCGCTTGAGCTACGTGACATTGAAAAATCCAAAATTGCCTGTGCCCGGAAATTCTTCGCCAACATCACCTCGGAGCAGGTGAAGTACCAGGTGGTGGATGGATATGGGAAGCTGATGGAATTGGTGAAGTAAAACAGTGTGACTTAGATGGGGAAATGGATGGCCTGGTATCTGAGCTTTATCGACCCGGGTAACGCTGGCGGCAGCGTCATCATTCCGGATTCGCCACCGGCGGTGTTGCAGCCGATAGTCTACGAGTGCCCGCGCTGCTCGGCACACTTTGACAGTGCTCAGGCGCGCCGTGATCACTTTTTCACGGTGCACCCGTACCGTAAACCGGAACTCCTGCTGCATGGGCAGCTTCTGGGCAACAGCGAAACCGTTATTCATGAACCTGTCCAGGCCACGGATTGGTTGCTGGGCAGTTGCCACAGGGCCTCACTAAATGGGCGGATGATGGCCCCCGACGAGCTGTTTCAGGCGCTGGCGGAGTGTCGGCAGGGGTTTCATGTTCTGGAGCTCAGCAATCAGGACTCCACTGAGCGATTTGAACTGCGCTTCTGCATTCCGGAGCTTGCGGAGCTGCAGCGCCTCGAAGACATTTTTAATACGCTTTTTCTTGATAACGCACTGAGCGTCGATGATGTCCGGCGTTTTGCCGAGGCCTGCAAGTCGCTGAAGACAGCCGGTGAGTATCTGGAAGGGATTTGCCAATATCTCTACGGTGTGCTGGCCAAGGACCAGAGGGGTGGCACCCAGCTCAGTCACGCTCAATACAAGGAACGCTTCAATCGTGCGCTGGAGGCCTTGCGCAACGTGGACAGGCCGCTGGCTCGGACGATTCGCGGCATTATCAACTTTTCGTTCAATAGCTTCGTCCAGGCTGCTAGCCAAGCTGATGCGCCTGCGCTAGCTGCTGCAGCCAGCCTTTTTGCAGGCTGGGCAGGAAAGCCTGTGAGGCGCTGGGCGGTCGCGCAGCAGGAGGCTCAGGCGCGTTTGCCAGTTGATCACGCCACCGACAGGGTCTTGAGTTGGATGGCCTTGTCGGACAAGCGACAGGAGCGGGAGCTGGATGAATTGCAGCAGGTCAGTGCCAGTCCGATCTGGACGGCAGAAGACCGTACCAAGGCCTTGGTGCTTTGGTTGGAGTGGGGACGCACCTGCCGGTCGACAGATGAGCTCAGGCGGATGGCGCGCCGCTTGCTGAATGATGCGATCTTTGCCGGCTATGCCGAGCAGGTGCTGGAGAAAGTGAACCAATGAGTGACAAGATGAGTAAGCTTGGTAGCGTACCTGTGATGAGCCGGAAAACCGGGGCGAAAGAGATGCTTCAGCCTGCCAGACGCCAGGAAATGTCGGCTCAGGAGGTTTCGGCAGAAGTTGTCCAGACCGCGCCAGTTGCCAGCGACTTTGTGCCGGAAGCGCTAATAGATGAGCCAGTAGCCGAGGCCATTCCGGATACGGCCAGCATATTGAAGCCGAAAGACAAGGAGCCGCAGAAGATTGAGAACCTGGCTGATTTCCTTGAGCACTTTTATGTTGGCAAGACCAAATCGACCTTGGCGGAAGCAACACTGCGCAAGCTGGTGAAAAACTCAAGAATCGAAGAGGTCCGGCGCTACGAGCTGTTGGCTTTTGCTGAGGAGAATGATCCGACCCTGGAGAAAAGCCTCAATCTGATGCTGCTGGCTGCAGACTTGAACGGTTACCGGAGCATCGAGGAACAGCTACGCTACTTTGCCGCTGACGTCGGGCGGCGGGTACAGGGGCAGGGTAAACGCTCTCTGGAGTCTTGGTTGCCCCGAACCGCGGATGACGGATTGAGCCTTGAGGCCATGGCCAATGAGGTCAGGGAGGCCATGCAGAAGGTGACCGCCTCCGAGGTGCCGACTCCGGACAAGAAAAAGGCTCAGAAGCGTCTGGAGTGCGGTTATTATTTGGCCTGCCAGTGGCGCCTCTATCAGGGCACTGCTCCTCGCGAGCTGGTAGGCGTGCTGCGCCGCTCGATCCTTGCACCCAATCCGCTGCAACGTGAGCGGAGCGATGGGCTGGTTCGTCTGCTCACCAGCCAGCCGTTCGGGGACGTGCCGGGCCTGACCTGGCTGCTGGATGATCAGGCGCGTATGGTTCAGCAAGCTGATGCTCGGGCTGATCAGCTTGAGCGCGAAATACGCCAGTTGGCCGCAGCCAAGAGCCAGGCCGAAGAGCAGCTGAAAGCATGCGAGGCTGAGCTTGCCGACAAAACTGCCCGGTTAGATGAGCTCCAGGCGCAACTGGGTGCTGCTCAAGAGCAGTCGCGCATCCAGGAAGTGCACTCCAATGATGACCTGTCGCGTTTGCGTGGGCAGGTTCTGCGTGTGCTGAATAGCGAGATGCCAATCCTTCAGGATGTTCTTATTGCGCTGGATCGGGAGCCGCCCAAGGTGACTGTCGCCCGTGAGTACCTGGGGAGCGTGGTCGAGAAGTTGAACAAGGAAATCAGTCGGATCAAGGACAGGTAAACATGGCCATCTATGGGTTTGATTTTGGCACGACCAACAGCCTGATCTCTGTGGTCGAGGGTGACCGCTGCATTGCTTACGTGGATGAGGATCATGGCGGTTCACCTCATCCATCGGTGGTGTGCTATGACGGCGACGAAGTGGTCGTCGGGCACGAAGCCAAAGGTCGGCTGTCTAGCTCCGGGCTTGGGGTGATCGGCAACGTGGTGCGCTCACCAAAAACCCTGCTCGGCAAGCATTCGGTGCATGTGGATGGCGTGAGCCGTAGCCCTCGGCAGATGGTGGCCGACATCGTCCGCTATGTGGCCGGACATGCCCGGGATGAGCGGCCGGGGGATTACAGCCGCGCGGTGGTGACTATTCCGGTCGACATGAGTGGTGAACGCCGCCGTGACTTGCGCGAAGCGTTTCGCCTGGCGGGTGTAACCATCGATCAGTTCGTCCATGAACCACTGGCGGCACTATACGGACATCTCCGCGGCCTGCCCGACTTTGCCAGCGAGATCCGTCGCCTGGATCGCCAGTACATGCTGGTGTTCGACTGGGGGGGCGGTACACTCGACCTGACCCTGTGCCAACTGGTCGATGGCTATCTGGTGCAGATAGCCAATCATGGCTGCGGTCATTTGGGCGGTGATGTGATCGATGAGTCGATTATGCATGAGGTGGTGCGCCGTCACTGTGCCCAGCATGCGGCTCTTGAAGGTGTAGATGTTGCGGCAGATGCCCAGAAAAAGCTGCTGGCGCGTGCAGAGAGGGCCAAGATCGATCTGTCGAGCCTGAGCCAGGCGCAGATCTACGTGCCTGATTACTTCCGTACCAACCAGGCTGGCCTTGATCCCGACCTTGTCTATCAGCTGTCTCGCGAGGTGCTGGAGGAAATCGTCAGCGGCAAGCTGGCCGAGGGGCTAGAAATGATCGGCAGCTTGTTGGGCTCGGTTGGGTTCGAGGCCTCAGATATCAGCCTGTGTCTGGCCACTGGCGGTATGGTAAACATGCCGCTGATTAAGACTCGTCTGATGGAAATGTTCGGGCCGCAGCGGCTGTGTGTATCGGAAGAGGGGCAACTGATCATTTCCAAGGGCGCCGCCTGGATTGCCCATGACCGGGCTGATCTGCTGCTGGCCAAGAACATCGAGCTGGCACTGGCGCGTGATACCCGTCACGTTGCGATCAAGGCGGGCTCGGTGATGCCCCGCGAAGGTGCGATTCAGCAAGCCGAACGACTCAATCTTTACTGCACCGATCCTCGTGATGGCGTGGCGAAGATCCAGCTGGAAGTGCCTGCCCGCCGGCATGGCCGGCATGTACAGGCCAGTGATCCGCGCAACAATCTTGCCAGTCTCAGCGTCAAGGTGGATGAGCGGAGCGGTCGTTTATTCGAGCGTGTTGAGCTGGATATGCGGGTGGATGAGAACCTGATTCTGCAGGTCGAGGCGTGCTCGACTGTTGTTAATGATCAGGATGCAACCGAAATCCATAACCTGGAGTTCGGACTGAGTCTTGGAGGACTGGGGGGTATTGGGCAGCCGGGGGACCCAGCACTAAAAAAGCCTGAAGGCCGGAGATTCTGCAACCTTAAGGGGGCGCTGTTACTTCGGTCGAATCTGGCTCTGCGTGAGGACAAGTCCCTAGTGCCCGGTGAATATCTGCATGAAGTGCAGAAAATGACACCCTACACCTTGGATGAACTCACGCCATTGCAGGTACGGGAGAAGCTCTACTACACCCCCTGTAGCGGCTGTGGGCGGCGGAGCAATGATCCCTTGTGCCAGTGTGCTTCTGGCACGACCGGCAATATCCGCCGAGTAGCATTCGATTTCTGATTGGGCGCCCTCTAGCTGTTCGAGTGCGTGATCTGGTCTGCTATATGTGTTGACACTAGATGTCCAACTTTTTTGAGGCAAGAGTCCGTAGGCTTCACGATGGAAATGCGACTTTTTCCCGCACTGATCTTGTTTCTAGGCTCTTATTTTCCGTTGAGCCTGATTCTGTTGATTCAAGATGTCAAAGAGACTTCATGGGAGGCTCCTCTATGCAATATAACGGAAATATCCTCCTGTTCTCTTCCTGAGCTTGCAAATCCTGAGCGGGCGCTTGGCCTGCTCGGGATTTGCGCTATAAGTCTTGTAATCTTCATGGTTCTGATGAAGAACCTTTCAGGTTACTCAAGACTTGAGGTTGTCGACTCTAAGTCAATCCCAAATGATCTAATTAACTACGTGTTCCCCTACGTCGTTTCTTTCATGGGGCTCGACTTGGGAGTTGACGGGAAGTTTTTCGGATTTTTGCTATTTATTGCGCTGATGTTTGTCATTACTTATCGTTCAGGGCAAATTCTAATGAATCCCTTCTTGTTGGTCGCTGGTTGGCAGTTGTATGAGCTCAACATCGTGACTGAGGGGCATAAACGCTGTGTGAAGGCACTATCGACGGAGCAGGTTAAGTCAGGCGATCATCTTGAGTCCTGCTTGGTACATGGAATTTACGTTTTGCATCGGGGGGAGAAATGACTGTAGAACAAGATCTGCAAGCCTTTGGGGGCTTCGATATCACTCAGGCCAATGCGTCGCTATGGGTATTCAAAAAGCGACCTACGACGGGGCAAATGAATCCTTTTACAGCCGTTTCGGTTGTGATGAGCGATGCCTTGAGGGATCAATTAAAAGAGCTTGCGACGAATTATCAAACCAGCTACACAATCGCCGAAGAGTACAATTTGCTCAGCCAGCCGAGCGAAGGTGGTTTCCTTGCGGTCTCACGCGAAAAAACTCTTTTTCCCAGTCTCCAAGGGCTGATTGACCAGCCCTTGGAGGAATGCTTGGTAAAGAACGTGAAGCAGCTAAATAACGCTGCCGGCTACGTCCTGCGTCTTCGCCTCGGTGAATCGGTTATTTATTGTGTCAAGAAGGCAAGTGCCGATTGGGGAACCAGAAAGAAGAAGGGGATGATGAATATCTTCTTCACTGAGGCTGGCCTTGATATCATGGAAAACCCGTCATTCAGTATTTCCAGGAGTTTCGACTTCTTCGTTGCCGGTGACAGCGTTTTCATGAGTAGTAAGCCCGCGTTTGAATCGCTCCTTAATCATAAGGACACTTACGAAGAAGCATATTCAGCCCTCAAGCAAGAGCCCGGATTTTCCGCCGCCATCGCCGATTTTGCCGTATTTGATGCATTTATAGGCAAGAATGCTACGCACTTGCGTCGTATGGCGGTGATCAAGGCTCGCGGTTACTATCAAAACCCCGATTACATGACCCGTCTTCGTGAGATCAACGGGCTGCGGGAGTGGGGTATCCAGTTTGATGATCAGGGGCGGATCGTCGCTACCCCAGAAAAAATGCGCGACATCTTGCACGTCCTGCTGGATCATCGTCTGCGCTCAGAGCTGTCTGATAATCAGTATGACGTGCCATCGACTACGCCTGTTGGTCAATAGGTAGGCGCAAATATAACTCAATTGGCAAAATCTTTAGGTAGCAATGTCTGCGCTGATTGAAAGCTGACCTACCGCTGCCAGCGGCCTGATAGGGTGGGATTAAATTTTGAGCAGTGTAGGGGCGGTGTGAGTGTCCGCCAAATTTATGGTTTTGAATCGTTCATTGTTGGATTTCAGGCGGCTAAGTGACAGCGGAGTTGGCAATGCAACCCGCTGCTCCCCCGTCCTTCTACTCCCCGAAGTCGAGCGAGGGTTACGCCAGGTCATGCGTAACGGGAGGCACCGCGCATGGCTGGAACAATCCGGGTGGTCACGTCAGGCTGATGGCATCCAAGTACAGCTTCACGGTGACCAGGGCAAGCCCTGGCCAATAACTCATTGATCACTGGTAAGCCAGCGCGGTTGTTCGACCAGTTGGCCGAGGCGCTGGCAGCTGATAATCAAGATGGCTCTTGCTGCGTCTGGCCTGGTCTAGAATCGTGGTCAGCGGAAAACTGTTTGGGGTGGCCGATCTGCCGATGTTCTTGTTGGTCGTATTTGCATAGTATTCCGATGATTTAATTCCGGAATTGTTGAGCTGGATAAATTCACGGCTTGGCTGTTAAAAAACACGCTGTAATCACGGCGTGGCCGAGAGCATAACCCGCGGTACGGGTATTATGTTTTACTAGCTCTTTCTACCCGTAGGGTTCGGGCATTTCTGGCAACGAGTGAGCACAGCCTGAACTATCATGAAGGACTCACTAGTCTGTTTAATCTGTGAATTTGCACATCGAGCTGAGTGTCCAGGCGAGGTGACCAGGTAGTCATACGAGGCAATGGTAAATAATTCCACATGATGACGTATGGGTATGAACCTCAATCAGGAGTCATAACCATGTTTCGTAATTTCGACAACACCAGCCGCCTTCCACTTCGTCATCACGAAAACACAAACCTCCACCTGCACTATGATGACACCTTCGAAGGTCTACCTGTGATGATCGACAAGGGGCCTTTCATCCAGGAGTATCTGTCTCGTCTCAAGCACACAATTGAGTTGGCATTGGCCCAGTACCCAAGGGTCATGGCATTCAGGGTGGACCTACATTTACCAGGGGATCTCGATCCGTCTGACTGCGCAGACACCAACAAGATCATCAGCAGATTCATCGAGTCTTTCAACGCAAAGATCCAGTACCACCGTAGCCAGCTACGTGAACAAAAGAAGGATGCTCGTGATTGCAAGGTTCGCTACGTCTGGGCGCGAGAAGTCGGGTGGGCTAGGAAGCCGCATTACCACCTGGTATTTCTTCTTAATCGTGATGCCTACTACTCCGTGGGGAAGTTGCAATCGCTAAATCGAAATATGATCGCCCGTTTACAGGAGGCCTGGGCCAGCGCCTTGAGATTGCCAGTCTGGTTGGTCGAAGAGCTGGTGCATATCCCTGATAATACGACGTATCGGATAGATCGAGTTCCCCGTGAGCGAAAGGTGGCCGGAAGTGATCGCAAGATTCTGGTGGATGAACTGCCTGAGCTGTTCTATCGGGTCAGCTACCTGTGCAAGGTGGCGACGAAGTCCTACGGGGATCGCCAGCGAGGGTTCGATACCAGTAGAGGATAATGCCAATAGGCGCTTGCAGGGCGGGCGCGGTCGTGGTCTTGAAAAAAAAGAAATGGGGAGGCGTACGTCGACGCCTCCACTTGTTCTCTGCTCAATGAGATGATTGGGGCTTAATCGGCCCACTACGGATCAGGGTTGTTACTGTAGTAAGTAGCCGATGGGGTGGTCATCCTTATCAAAGCAGAGGATGGTTTCACAGTAGCCGCCGATCTGATCGATGTTCGATTCAGCAACATCGGGAAGCCACCTGCCCAGTTCGGCAATCGGGACCCTTTTCTCGTTGATGTAGCACTCGTCATCCATGCGCGGATTACACCAGGCACTCTTCACGTCTGGCCATTCAGTCTGAGCAGGCTCAGCAGCCTGATGAGCTACGTTTCGGCTACTCCCTTTCTGTTCTTGCCAGGCTGTATAGCCGCCTTCATAGCGTCCATCGAACGTGCCAACAAGCCGGTCATCAGGCACGCCAATATCCAGGTAGAACTGGTACAGGAGAGATCCCGCCTCGGCATACGACACCTGACGAGAGGTGTCGACGCGGTAGGCCACCGGCTTGCCGTCGGTGCTGGTGCCGATGCGGTACCAGATCGACAGTGCGAAGAAGACATCCTGATTCCATTCACCGACGATGGTGGTGTTTGTCCGGCACTTGCCGCGCAGGCACGTACCGCTTACCTGGTTGACATAACGCACATCCTGCTGGCGCTGGGCATCCCAGATGAGCACCTCGCGGGAAGTCTCCAACCAGGTGCACTTGATCATAGGCTGCCCATTGAAGGCTTTCTTGGTGATGCAGGGAATAGCTTCAGGGAGTCCAGCGGTGGAAGTCTCATCCGGGTAAGCGATACCGCCCCAGGCGTAATGGTCCACAAGGCTCTTGGCCTGGGCTGCGGTGCAAAAAGTGAGCAGCAGAATGCTGAGTATCCGTTTCATGGAGTGGCTCCAGTGTGTTGTTTCTGTCGAGGGCAAAATAAGGTCTGGCCGTTAAACGGCTGGTAATGGGCAAGCAAACCCCGCCATGTCGCGGGGGCTCACATATGTTTTCGACGGGTGCAGAGAACTACTTTTTGTAGATAACCCGGAGTCGCTGATTTACGTAGTCCTTCAGGATTTCGTAGTCAGGGTTGTAGGTGACCATGGTGTGCCCCAGGCCTGCGGCTATACCGAGCGTTGCCGCGGTCAGCGTTACCGGCGTTGACAGAACTCCGAATGCCACACCAAGGGCGCCGCCCTGTACCGCAGCACTTTTCACGTCGCTTCTGACCCGGCATTTCAGCCCCTGGCTTTCAATCTTGGTTTCGACCAGTTTGATGCCGGCCATGAAGTTGCCCCTGAGGCCATTGATCTCGAAGGACGCTCTGCTGCGCACGAGGCTGTCGATCTGCGCTTCGTTCAGTCCGGTGATGACGTTCATGTTGTTCTGTGCTCCCTGCCGGGCGTTGATGGTGTAGGAAAAGTCGAATATCAACTTTTAAGGTCGAGTCTCGGTTTGTGAAGTCCTTCATGTCAACAGGTTGATGCCCAACCATCCAGGTCGATCTGGAGGGTGGCATGTCAAAAAGCGATTCGAAGCAGCTGGCGGAAGTTGTTGGTCAAGCGATTGCTCGCCAGCGAGTGCGCTGCAAGCTGAGTCAGGAGCAGGTCGCGGAGCGATTGGGGATCGGTAGTGAGGCCGTTTCACGCATCGAGCGTGGCGTCGTGATGCCCAACGTCGAGCGTCTGGCTGAGCTGGCGAGCATCTTCGGCTGCGAGACGGCCGACCTGCTGACCAAGGGCAGCTCGCGTCCGGAGGACCAGGCCCGTCGACTGCAGGGGCTGCTGTCCACGTTGAGCTCGGATGATCGTGCGCTGGTGCTGGAGTTTGTGGAGCGTCTGGTGGAGCGCCTCAGCCAGGGCTAAGGCCCCCCTTACTTTCTGCTGTCTCGTCGAACAAAGCGCCGCAGCGTAGGCACAAGCAGTCGAAGCCGGCGAAGTGAAACCGCACGACATCTTCTGCCGCCTTCCTGGCCTCCGGGTACGCGGGTGCGACCGCCGCCAGTCCGCTGAGAAGATCGGCATGGCAGCCTTCTTCATGTGGGCGCTGAGCGCCCTTGATTGCACCATTGAACAGCCCGACCAGCAGGGCCAGTCCTTTGGCTGAGTCCTGTGTCAGCACGGCGCTGGAGTCGCAGATCAAACACTGTCTGTTCATCGTCATGCTCCCTATTGAGTTGAGGCGGCCAGTGCATGCCTGGCGGCTCGGGGGTAGTGATTAGTTCGGTGGTGCAGTGGTGGACTCTGCCGCTGCTGTTTCGGGTGCCAACGCCTTCACGAGGCGGCAGAAAATCCAGCACGCCAGCAGTACGGCGATCAGCAGGGGCGGAAAGCGCACCATCAGAAGCACCAGCAGTAGAAGAGCCAGGCAGCCCGCGAGGATGCCGGCGAACAGGAACACGGCAGCAAAGATCCGCAGTAGCTTCATCGTCGGGTTCTCCTCACAAGTAGCCCTGTTCCGCCAGTGATACGCAGCCCTCGTGGCCCACCACGATATGGTCCAGGGTGCGTACCCCGATCAGGTTCAGGGCCTCCCGCAGTTTGTGGGTCAGGGTGAGATCTGATTGGCTGGGTTCCGGATCACCGGAAGGGTGGTTGTGGACCAGCACTGTTGCCGCGGCGTTGTGCTCCAGGGCAGCCTTGACGACTTCCCGGGGATAGACGCTGGCGCTGTCCAGGGTGCCCCGGAACAGTTCGTGAAAGACGATCACTCGGTGCCGGCTGTCGAGCAGAAGCAGGGCGAATACCTCATGCTCGTAATCGCCCAGCAGCGCCTGCAGGTGGTTGAATACTTCCTTCGGTGAGGTCAGTGCTCGCCCTCGGCGCAGACGCAGATTCGCCAACTGCCGGGCCATCAGCAGGATGTCGGTTTCGGTGACCGGCGACTCGACCAGGTAGGTGCCGGTCGATTCACTGGCCTTCAGCTTGTGCAGGCGCATGCTGGGCTCCTTGAGGGTTATCGGTCGGTGGGGTGTGGCGCTGGGCTTGTGCGTCCAGCTTCTCGGCCAGGCTGGCTTTCGCCGAGCGCTGGGGAGTGTTGGTGGCTGGAGATGGGGGTTCTTCGGCGGGGTAGAACTCCTCGGCGACGGCGCCAGCGTCTTCCTCGCTGTCCTCGAATGCGCCATTGCCGAAGCCACGCTGCGCCGCTTCATCCAAGGCGGCCTGATCGAAGCCTGCTGCTTGCCGCTGCGCATCGAGCTCGTTGGCGGCCTGCAGCGCCTCCGTCATCTCCATACTGCCGCGTACCGTCAGGTCGGCGTAGAAGATCGGCGTGCCATGGCTTTGCCGGGTGGACTTTCCGCGTAGGCGCAGCTCCAGCGGCAGGCACGCCAGGCGGTTGCCGGAGATGGCCTGGAAGTAGTGCAGCCGGGCGGCGAGGGTGCGGATGCTATTGAAGCCGGTGGTGCGGAACACGAAGCTGCCCAGCGGATCGTCGTCGCCAATGACCACGTTCAGTCGGCCGTAGGGCTTGCAGGCATTGCCTTTGGCCAGTGGGCAGGCATCCGGCGAAGGGCAGGGCAGCGACTGCATGCCGTCCTGAGTGATCCGCTTGCAGGTCTCGCCATTGCCCACGCACAGCGGTCGTCCGGACTGACGGTCGAACAAGGTGTAGTCGGCGCGGAAATTCAGCTCGGGTTCGTTGAACAGCAGGCGTACCGGGATGCTGCGCAGCTTGTCGTCCTTACCTTGGCGCAGCTCGTCGTTGAGCGGATGCAGCAGCCAGCCGTCCTTGCCTTGCACCTGGGAGGTGATGGTGAACTGGTCATCCTTCTCCGGCAGGCGCTTGCCGTTCTTCTCGACGACCTTGCCGATGGAGATGCGGCCGAGCACCGGCGGGGTGATAGCCAAACCTTTGAGCATGATGGCTCTCCTGAAAATGAAAAAAGGCCAGCCACGCAGCGCGAACTGCATGGACTGGCCAAGGGGAGGGAGGGGCGAAAGAGATGGAAATCAGCCGACCAGGAAACGCCGTGCACCGGGTTTCAGCAGCGGGTACTTGGCCTGCAGGTAGGGCTTGTCCTGGAGCAGTTGAGCGACATCGAGACCGATGCTGTCCTTGGCCTTGCGCCAGGAGACGTAGCCGCTGGAGAACTCCGCCCGACAGGCATCGCCCATGGCCTGCTGCAGCATCTGCTTGAGCTCGGCCTCGCGCTTTTCCTTGTCGGCAATCGACTGGCGAACGGCCTTGAGCTCGATGAAGGCAGCGGCCAGTCCGGCATGGCTGCTGAAGTCGACGACCTGGCCGTTGTCCTCCGGGTAGAGGCAGTGCAGGGCCGCTTCGGCGGAAGCGGTGCCATCGGCTGGTGGTGGCGTATCGGTCTCCACGTACTGCCAGAACTTGCGTTCCAGCTCGATCAGGCGCGCGATCATCTGCTCGTCCCGCTCGATGCGGTGGATCTCCAGCGTCTGGCCACCGAGCAGCACGGCGACATCCGCCGCCTGTTTGCCGGTGACGGCGAGCTGGTGCATCACTTGCAACTGCACATACTCCGGCACGCCTTCCTTCCAGAGGCGTGCCCCGTTTATGCCCGCGGTCTTGCATTCGAGGATTTGCACGTCATCGGCCCCGATCACCTCGCGGTCGATGTTGGCCAGCATCCAGGGCAACTCCGGATCGGGATGCTGCAACACTGCGTTGATGCGGCGTACCTTGTTCTTGGTGCGCTTGCTGTAGTGCCAGGCCACGATGGGCTCCAGGACATTGCCCCAGTACATCGGGCTTTCCTCATCGTGCGGATCAGCCTTGGGCATGCCGGCATCACGACCAATCTTTTCCAGCCACAGCTCCAGCTGCGACTTATAGGGATTAAGGCCCACGGCCGCGGCGGCATCCGAACTGCCGATGCCTTGCTTGCGGATCTGTAGCCAATCCTCGCGCGGCAGCTCCTTGGTGCTGACCAGGCGCAGGGCCGGGCGCTTCTTGCTGGTGCTGCCGTTCAATGACGTTGCTTTCATGGTATTCACCTGCAGACATAAAAACGCCCGACCAGCACGAGGCTGACTGGGCGCGAGGTTTGATGTGATTGAGGATTAAGCGGCGAGCTGCAGTGCGGCATCCAGGGCGCGTTGCTTGATCTGCGCGCCCTGGCCGAACCAGGCCGAGTCCATGCGGTATTCATTGCTGCGCGCACGGCGCTCGTGGTCGACGTACTCGGTCACGGCGTTGAGCAGGCCCCAGGCGGTACCGCGCGCCGAGTCCAGCTGGCTACCGCGACCACGGCCTTCGTACAGCTCCTGAACCTTGCGCAGGGCGCGCTCGTTGGGCAGTTGCTCCGGCAGCGCGCCGGTCGGGTTGGTCTCGCACATCACGTTCATGAAGAAGCCCAGGGCCTCATGCCACTGCACCTTGCGCTCGGCCAGCGCGCGCATGCGGTACATGAAGTCGTCCCATTGCGAGACGGCGATGCCGAGCTGCTTCTTCACCGCCTTCGGATCGAAGCGGGTGTTGTGCGGCACCTTGATCGCCCGACTGGTGCCGTCCAAGGCGATGGTCAGGGTGTTGTTGCAGACCACGCGCACGGTAGTCGGGGTTGCCGTGGTGGCCAGGGTGCCGTCGCAGGACGTGGCCAACAGCAGGTACCTGTTCACCTGGTCGTTGCCCTTGAGCGCGGCGCCTTGCCCGGTACGCGCCAGCGCCCAGAACTTGCGTCCGCCCTTGAGCACACCGGCCGTTTCCAGCTCGTAGCCGGAGACCTCGGTGAGATCCCGGTAGAACTCCAGCACTTCACGCGGCTGCACGGTGTGATAGCGCTGGGAGACCACCGACAGCGGCGCCTTGGTGTCGGAGCGGAAGAGCACCTTCTGCTCGGGAAAGGAGTGGATAGCGCCCAGATGCCCGGCGACTTCTGATTTGAAATGCACCGGGCTTTCGAGGATCTGCCAGTCCATGCCGGCTTCACGCTGCCAGACTTCGATGGGCTGTTTCTGAGTGAGCTGATTGCCCAGGCCGTGCCACGGAGTAGCGCCAGCGTAGGCCATGGTTTCGACGAGATGTGCCATGTGAACGATTCCTTTGGGTGCAGGCCGGCATAAAGCGCCGCGCCAGGCGCAGCACCGACCGGACGATTGAAATAAGAGGAGAGAACGGGCCGGATCAGGCCGGCAGGTTGAAGCGATGACCGCAGAGCAGGCAGAGGTTGTGGGCCAGGACGTGGCGGTCGAGCGACTCGCCGAGCTGAGCGCCCAGCGCACAGCCACCCACGCCACCGGCCAGGCCGCCGAGGATGGCGCCCGACACGGAACCTAGGGTGATGCCGACAGGGCCGGCGAACGCGCCGATAGCTGCGCCAGCCTGACCACCGGCGAGGGCAGCGCTGACGCCCCGCGCAACACCGCCCACGGTGCCGATGGCAGCGCCGACTTTCATGGCGTGATGGAAAGAAGCGACTTTGGGGGAGTGACAGCGAGGGCACTGCAATGACATGGGGGGAACCTCATTGGTGGTGATGTCATGGCAGTTATGTAGGGCTGAAAAAATTTCGAATGGGCTGATAAGCCTGCTAGTCCTGCTATCGAGTAGCAGGACTAGCAGGCAGCCGGCATGTGGCTTTGGATTTTTTAGGCATCCCAATCATTTCTGCGCGCAAGTGTCAATGCACCTGCTTGGAAGTTTTTCAGGATCTCTAAGCAGAGTGGATGTGGTGCCGCGAGGTCCGAAATACGATGGTTGCCTCTACGTACTAGGAGGTAACCATGAATAGTGAAGATAGTGGCTTTGGTATCCAGAAGGCGTGGATGCCAGATCGGTCGGAGGTGAGGGTGGTCCGCATGAAGCGGCTAAGTGAGCTCCTCTCAGTGTCACGCTCGACCCTGTATGACTGGTTAAACCCGGGCAGCCCGCGCCATGACCCAGCGTTCCCGAAGCCAATGCGCCTGTCGGCAAAGGGGGGCGCGGTTGGGTGGTTGGTCGAAGACGTCATGCGTTGGCTTGACACTCGGAAGTGAACTTTTCCTTAAGTCATTGGGCAGGATATCCAGTCCTTTATTTTTAGTTTGTGGGGTGTTTGGTATGGAATTATTTTCGGATAACCATTTTGCTGGTAGTGAGGATTCATATTCTTACATTGATGTAGGTTGGCTCGATGAATTCCCGATTTTCAAGGAGTCAGTATTAAGAATTGCTGCGCGGACCCAAGCGCCGGTAGAACTGGTTGTGTCGGTTGTCCTTGCAGTTATTGCGTTGGTTTGCCAGCATTTGATAGATGTGAAACGGCCCTGGGGAAGCGTTGGGCCGGTATCGCTGATTATATTCTTGATTGCTTTGTCGGGCGAGAGGAAGACCACAGTAGAGGAAATTGCGGTCTCTGTTTTAAGGGCTTTTGAGGGGCGGCGAAAAAGTCTGGATTTTCAGAAAATAAAAGAATGGTCTGTCTTGTGGGAGTTATGGGAAAGAAAGAAAAAAAAGATTCAAAAGAATCTGCTTGATGAAGATGTGGGGTCAATTGCTTATCAGCAACTTGAAAGCGCTCTCTTGGCGCATGCTAACTCAGAACCAGTGCGCCCTTTTGTGTTCAGGATGATTCACCAGGATGTAACCAAGGCTGCCTTGTCTAAGTCGTTGGGCCAAGACTGTCCATCCGCAGCATTGTTCACGAGCGAAGGTGATATAGCTCTAAGGGGGGGTATTAACCAGATCGGCATGATGAACGCTTATTGGGATGGCTCTGGTGTGGAAGTGGGGCGGGCTTCCACGGGGCATTACTCATTGAAGGATGTGCGGCTTAGCATCGGTATCGGGGTTCAGCCTGGGGTGTTTAATGAGTACTTGGAAAGAAAAGGTGAACTTGGTAAAGCGTCGGGGTTCTTTGCAAGGTCGTTGGTTTTTTATCCAAAATCGACCCAAGGCACTCGATTTATTTCTGGCGAGGTTCAGCTTAGCCTGGATCGTTATGCAAAAAGAATGGAAGAGCTTCTTGAGGAAAATGTTAGAAAATTTGATGCCAGAGATTCTAGTAAGTTGATTGTTGGATTTTCTCCAGAGGCTGGTGAGGAGTTGAAGCGGATTCACAATAGAATTGAAAGTGAAATGCAGGTTGGTGGACGCTATGAACGAGCGCGTGATCATGGATCAAAGCAGACTGAAAATATCTCCAGAGTGGCCGCTTTACTGCATTTCTTTGAGACTGGCGGCACTCAAATTTCTCTGCCTGAGCTATCGGCCGTTGAGAAGATCGTTATGGGCTGTTCTGTTGTGTATAAGAGGTTGTTCTCATTTTCACCTCAAGTTGTGACCGATGGCGATGCGTTGATTTCGTGGCTGCGTGCCAGATGCGATAGTTCGGTCTTCAGAAGAACTCGAAGGAATGAGATTCTGCAGCGCGGGCCTTCGGGGTTGCGACGAGCTACCAGGCTCAATCGTGCAGTTGATTACTTGGTGGAAAAAGGGCTTGTGAGGGAAGTTGTGAGTGGGCGGGTTGCTGAAATTGAATTGATCTAATTTTGAATTTTCGATCCTCAGCATATGTCGAAAAGGTAAGTGCGCTGGTTTCTGTATTTGCTGAAGTGGTTGCCCCGCAGGCCAGAGCCGTAGTGCTCTGGCTTTTTTGTGTGCGCTATATTAATGCTTTCTACGTAGTGCTTTGTATACTTTCTGATTTTCTTGGTTGTGAATAAGCTCTTCGGTTATGAAGTCTTTCAGATTTCTAATCGTACCTTGTGCTTCGATTTCTGAGATGTATTTTTCGAACTCCTTGCTGGTGTAAATCGCTTCAATGGTTTCGGACTCAGTACCCCAACCATTTTTAGGTGGGGTTCTCAGTAGAAGTGAGAAGTGATCTCTGATTTTTGATATTTTGGATTCTTTCCCCTTTCCGCCTTCGGCTGCGCGCTCGCGCCTGAATTTTTCTTCGTCAATATGATGCTGGTAGCCATTAAGGAATCCAATTAAGTAGGCTGCGTGCGAGATGTAGGCAAACGCTTTTTCTTTATTGTCTTTTTCCATTTGCAGTCTTGCGCTGAGGTAGTATATTTTTGCGTAAAAAAAATACAATTTGAGAGTGCTTCGTTTTTCTTCTTTATATGTGTTCGCCCAGCAGCTGGATATGTTTTTCCAGCTGATTTTTGGTGTTTCTAGAAAGCTGGATATTCGCTGGTCTATGTGGCTATTTAATTCTTTTGGCCAGTTCTTTTTTAATATTGATCTGAGTGTCAGATGTGTGTTATTTAGTAGGGTGCTTAGTTTTTCTTCTTTTGTTTCTATTGGGTGGAGGAGGAGGTTTTTGTTTTTCTTCTTTGGGATTTTATTTGTAGGGTATAGCGATTTTATAAGTTCAGTGAGGGTGTTTTTGTCTGTCATGGCGGGGCTCGTTTATAAATTTTAGGCGGTGGTCAGGATAAAAATTTTGCCCAATCAGCCATTAGAGCGCGACGTTTTTCTAGGAAATCTGAGCGCGAGTAAGCCCCTTCTGTTTGATCCCTCTCGTCATGAGCCAGCGCCATTTCACAAACCTCGCGTGGGTAGTGCGTACACTCTCCGGCCCAGTCGCGAAATGATGAGCGAAAACCATGTCGCGTAATAGATTTATAGCCCATGTCATGTAGTAGGTTGCGGATCGCATTTGCATGCATTACCCCGCTTTTTCCTTGACCAGGAAATAAAAATGGACTGCCTTCTATACGTGGAATAGCTCGCAGGCAGTCAATGACCTCGTTAGCAAGTGGAATTACGAAGGCGACGCGCATTTTCATACGCTCGTCGGGAAGCGACCACGTACGAGTCTCAAAATCAAATTCATCCCAGCGCGCGAATCGCACCATGTGTGCGCGCGCGGCGGTCATGATCAGCAATTGTGCGGCAAGAGATGGCGCTGTCATGTTCGCTTTCAATTGATGCATTAGCTTTGGCACGTCTTGCCAGGGCATTGCGGGGAAGTGCTCGCGCTTTCTAGCTTTTTTCTTTTCCGCACGGCTGAGCAAATTATCCAAATGGCCACGCCACCGTGCAGGGTTTTCCCCTTCGCGAAGACCTCGAGCTTTTGCTGCGTCCAAGATCTGCTCAATCTGTCCGCGTACTTCATCGGCGGTTCGGGTTTTTATGGCCCAGATAGGTTGCAGAAGCTTGAGGACATGCTCTGTGTCGATTTGCTCGGCAGCTAGTTTGCCAATGTGGGGGAATGCGTAGAGCTCTAGCTTGCGCATCCAGCCTTTACGCCACTGTGCAGACCAGGCCCCGCTGTGCGCGCTCCAGTAATCTGTTGCCAGCGTCTCAAATTTTAGCTGTTTTGCCTCTCGGGCTCGCTGAGCCTCGCGCTGGGCTTCGCGTTCCTGATCCCGTGCGGCAAGTGGGTCGATACCATCTATTAGGTGGCGGCGTTTGGCGCTTGCTTCGAGTCGTGCGTTCTTGAGGCTGACCTCTGGGTACGAGCCTAGGCCCATTTCCCGGCGGCGACCTGCGAGCTGGAAGCGTAGCAGCCAAGACTTGCGTCCTGTGGGTTTGACGACCAGGCGAAGCCCGTCTCCATCTTCGTAGGTGCCGGGTTCTGCCAGGTTCTCGACCTGTTTCGGATTTAGCTTGCCCATCGTGTCCCCCGCCGCGCTGCCATTTTCCTCATGTCCCCCCACTTGTCCCCCCACTTGGTCATCGGATGGGGTTGTATAGAATCGGACTCGGTTGGTTTGGTAAATGGCTGTAGCCCTTTATTTACCTAGGCTACCAGCTTGGGTTTCGGGCTTGGTAGGTTTTTTTCGGGCTAAAAAAAACCGGCTACACCGGCATTCTTTTGATGGCCATCGCCGGCGAGCGCCTCCACCGCTACGTGCAAGGGGGACCGTCAGCCCTCGGACCGTACCGGGACGCCTGGCGTGTGGGCGTGACGAGCGATCTATCAGGCCGAATTCCTTCTTCGCGAAACCGCTTGAGCCATTTGTAGGCAGTATGCACGCTCACGCCAGCGGCCTGAGCAGCCTCCTCGATACCTAGCCCCCCTGAAAAGTGCGCTGGACTAAAAGGGCTCGACCACTCGGGGTAAGACGGGCATGTTTATGAACGTTCATTCGGGGCTCTTGGAAGGTTGTGTTGGTCGCACTTCCAGAATTCTGGGAACCCCCTGGATGAACAACCTACTCAGAGATCACAGCTAGCGGGTGCCGCTGCAGGGCCTGGATCCGAGATGGCTCTGGCAATTTACACCGCACCCGCATCGACGAGATTCTCGATAATGCCCAGTAACGCTCGGTGCACTACCTTGATTTCGCTTTCGGACAACCCGCGCCTCGCCACCTCGTTGAGTTCTTCCGCGATGGGTATCAAGACGTCCTTCAGGTCGCGGCCTTTCGGCGTGAGGTAGATGTAGATCTTCTTTCGGTTGCCATCCTGAAAGCGCCGTTCGATCAGTCCCTGGGACTCCATGGCTTTTAGCGCGGTAAACGTGGTTGGCTCCATCAGCCCGACCTGATCGCTGAGCTCCCGTTGCGTAAGGCCTTCGGTGACCCATAGCACGCGGAGAAAGGCCCAGTGCCCGAAACTGACATCGTGTTCGGCCAGGCGCAACTGCAGGCTTTTGGTCAATACCCGCGCGGCGTCCCGGACCAAGTGGGCCAGTCGGTCGTCGGGAACCTCCTCTCTCCAGTGGCGTAGAACCTGCTGTGCCGTATGGTCGTTTTTCTGTCTCATCGGTTATCCATTTCAAAATCGTGGTGCCCGGCTGCTTGCGCAGCGGAGTCGAACAGGGTGTCTATCGTGCTGGCTCAGATGGACAGGCGCATCGACAGATCAATAGCTTTTACGTCCTTGGTCAAGGTACCGAGGGAAATGTAATCCACTCCGGTCTCGGCAATTTGCCGCAGATTACCTTCATTGATTCCCCCGGACGCTTCCAGTTTGGCCTTGCCGGCATTGATCGCCACCGCGCGGCGTATGTCCTCGGCGCTGAAATTGTCGAGCATGATCATCTCTGCTCCGGTCGCCAGTGCCAAGTGCAACTCGGCAAGCGTTTCCACCTCCACCTCGATAAGTCTGCCTGGCGCTAGCTGTCTGGCAAGATCGACGGCCTGAGCGATGCCGCCGCAGGCCGCGATATGGTTTTCCTTGATCAGGAACGCGTCGTAGAGGCCGAGGCGATGATTGTGGCATTGGCCACACAGGACGGCGTATTTCTCCGCCAGCCGCAGGCCCGGCAGGGTTTTGCGGGTATCGAGCAGTTTGACGCCAGTGTCGGCCACCTGGTCCTGAAAACGGCGGCAGCGAGTGGCTATGCCGGATAGCAACTGGAGGAAATTGAGCACGCTGCGCTCGGCGCTCAACAACGCCCTGGCGGGACCGGTGATGTGCAGCAATAGCTGATCGGGCTCGACGGATTCGCCATCGGCCACATGCCACTCGGCTACCAGTCTCGGATCGACCTGCCGGCAGACCTCGTCGGCCCAGGCAGTGCCACAGATCACTGCTTTCTCACGGCTGATCACCCACGCTTGGCCCATGCAGCCGTCCGCAATCAACTGCGCGGTGATGTCGCCGTGGCCGATGTCCTCGGCGAGCGCGGCCCGCGCGTTTGCCCGGATGGTGTAACCGAGCCGGTCGAGATGGATGTCGTACATAACGCTTTCCAGAAAGTTGAGAGGTATGCGGACCTCGGACGCGGATCGGGAAAACACCGCCCCTGGCTTGCGCTCGGAACCGGTTATCCGCTGCTTCATTTTTTCCCTGGCACCCCCTTGACAGTCCGCCGATGCATAGTATCTTAGATATCTAACTTAGATACATAAGTTTGTGCGCCAAGTCGATGCGCGCTTGCGCTCGGGCATGATCCAAGCCACTCCAGGCGGTGGCGCTGTCCCGACAATGAGGCAGATCATGCAGGAGCAAAGGCGGGGTAGTTTTTACGAGAGAATCAATATTAAAGATTCTTTCTCTAATAATGAGAAATTCTCCAACCGAGACTGGAAGTGATGGAGTTGTCGATGCGTGAGATCAAGCACTTTATCAATGGCGAATACGTGGCCTCGCGAAGCGGTCGCACCTTCGACGACATCAATCCTGCCAACGGTGCAGTGATTGCCAAGGTGCACGAAGGCGGCCGAGACGAGATCGAGGCCGCGGTGAGCGCTGCCCGTGCCGCCCTGGAAGGGGAGTGGGGGAGCATGCCGGTGGCCGAGCGCATGGCCCTGCTGCACAAGGTGGCCGACGGCATCAATGCCCGCTTCGACGAGTTCCTCGAGGCCGAGTGCCTGGACACCGGCAAGCCGAAATCGCTGGCCTCGCACATCGATATCCCGCGTGGCGCGGCCAACTTCAAAGTCTTCGCCGACCTGGTGAAGAACGTATCCACCGAAAGCTTCCAGATGGATACTCCGGACGGTACTGGCGCGCTCAACTACGCACTGCGCCGGCCGCGCGGGGTGATCGCGGTCATCGCTCCGTGGAACCTGCCGCTGCTGCTGATGACCTGGAAGGTCGGTCCGGCCCTGGCCTGCGGCAACACCGTGGTGGTCAAGCCTTCCGAGGAAACGCCGCACACCGCCGCGCTGCTCGGCGAGGTGATGAACGCCGCCGGGATTCCCAAGGGTGTCTACAACGTGGTGCACGGCTTCGGCCCGGCTTCGGCCGGCGAGTACCTGACCCGTCATCCCGGTATCAACGGCATCACCTTTACCGGCGAGACGCGTACCGGCACGGCGATCATGAAGGTTGCCGCCGACGCCATGCTGCCGGTGTCCCTGGAGTTGGGCGGCAAGAATGCCGCGGTGGTATTCGCCGACGCCGACCTGGACAAGGCGATCGAAGGCACCCTGCGCTCGGCCTTCGCCAACTGCGGTCAGGTCTGCCTGGGCACCGAGCGGGTCTACGTCGAACGGCCGATTTTCGAGACCTTCGTCCAGCGCCTGAAAGAAGGCGCCGAACAACTGCGCATGGGCTGGTGGGAGGAATCGGGGGTGAGCTTCGGTCCGCTGATCAGCCACGAGCACCGCGACAAGGTGCTCTCTTATTACGACAAGGCGCGCGCCGCTGGCGCCACCGTGGTCACCGGTGGCGGTGTGCCGCAAATGCCGGCCGCCCTGGCCGAGGGCGCCTGGGTGCAGCCGACCATCTGGACCGGTCTGGCGGAAGACTGCGCCGTAGTTCGCGAAGAGATCTTCGGCCCTTGCTGTCACATCCGCCCGTTCGACAGCGAAGAAGAAGTGATCGGCCTGGTCAACGACACGCCCTACGGCCTGGCCGCGGCGTTGTGGACCGAAAACCTGTCGCGCGCGCACCGCCTCGCGCCGCGAATCGAGGTCGGTCTGTGCTGGATCAACAGTTGGTTCCTGCGCGACCTGCGCACGCCGTTCGGCGGCAGCAAGCAATCGGGCATCGGCCGCGAAGGCGGTGTACACGGGCTCGAGTTCTACAGCGAGCTTTCCAATATCTGCATCAAGTTGTAGCCGGCGCCGTTGCGCGGGCATAGGGGAGCTGGGATGGAAAAAAATAAGATTGACCAGTACGGCGACGAACTCTTCACGGCGATGCTCGAACGCAGCGCGGTGGCGCCGCTGACCGAGCGGGAGCCGGGCATCACGCTCGACGACGCCTACCACATCTCGCTGCGCCTGCTCGAACGACGCCTGGCGGCCGGCGAGAAGATCA
>TARA_R100001244_G_scaffold7631_3_pt1 | contig 36873 bp, 36 predicted proteins | sample TARA_R100001244 | Tara Oceans TARA_R100001244 (sample SAMEA2621564) | marine metagenome | biome: marine biome (ENVO:00000447); feature: mesopelagic zone (ENVO:00000213); material: "saline water (ENVO:00002010), including plankton (ENVO:xxxxxxxx)" | depth 790 m
ACCCGCCGCCAAAACCTACATCGACAAACACGGTATTCCGTACGGCTCGTGGTAGGTGCCGCCATCTCTTGCTGCCCCCTACTTATCCGTCACCGATTTCCGGAATGCGCCTGCGCTGGCGGTCACAGCGGTGCATCGAAGATGATCGTCATATCCGCCCTGGTAAGTGCGCTGGGTTGTTTGATCATGTCGCGCACGGCGCTCTGGCTGGCTTCGAAGTGCCATTGGCCCGGTTGGTTGAAGCCTGTCGATACGCGGCAACAACGCTTGGCCGTCACGCGGCCTAGCGGCAGGGTTTCGCGGCGTGCTGCGTCAGCGTTGGCCAGGACCACATGACTGGGGTAGCGTCACCGCGACGTTGATCGGCACCTGGGGGGATGCAAACCAGAGCGCGCTCAGGGTTTGAGTTCGATCTGCTGGGTCTTGTCGCCTTCGATCAGGTCGAAGTAGTACAGACGGCCGGCCTTACGCTCGAATAGGCGAACGCTCTGCGGCAGGACGTGGTGCCTGCTCGACACCTCGCACTGCTTGCCGTCGGCAGAGCAGTCGTGGAAGTTGTCCAGTACCACGGTGCTGTTGCCGTTGTTCTTGATCCGCAGACTCGCGCCGAGGGGGTCGATCCGCGTGGCGTAGCGCGGTTGCGCCGGGCGTACGAAAAGCAAACCGTCATAGCCGGCGAGGCTGTTCAGCCCGGCGGAAAGGCGCTCGCGGTCGTCCGCGGATACGCCGAAAGCATCGTTCTGCTGCGGCAGCACCGGCTCGAAACGCAAACGGAAATAGCGCTCCTTATCGCGCTTGCCCATGTACAGCACGCGCAACGTCTGCATGCCGCCGGCCGGTACGATCAAGCGTGCCGGGCTGGCGACCAGGGCGCGGGTTTCCACGCGGGAGTTGTCGGGGATATTCACGGCAACTTCGCGGGCAGTGCCGGAGGCGTCGTAGATCAACTCGGCGACACTCACCTTGACGAATGCAGGGGCGTCGCCACTGTTGCGCACACGCTTGAGCAGCATGCTTTTACCGCCATCCAGGTAGTCGTACAGCGTGCCGATAGTGATCTCGGCACCGGCCTGGGCGAGCAACGGAAACATCAACACCACGGCCAATAAATGCTTCTGCATGACGGGGCACCGTTGACTAAAAGAAAGGCGATGTCCCCGTTAACTGTTGCTGCAGTCCGCCATCACGTGGGAGGGGCCTTGGCCGCGAGCTTTTTGGGCGTCAGCAGTGCTGCGCGTTACCTGCACAGCTCGCGGTCAAGACCGCTCCCACAAAAGCCTGGCTTCTCCTGCAACCATTAACGGGTACACAGCCAAAAGAAAACCGGTTGAGCGCGCCGCCATCGGAGCAACGCAGTGGACATAACCGCTGGCTAAGCTGTCGGACGCGGCCTAGCGCCGCATAGGAAATGCTCTGCCTGCCGCGCGTTGCGCACGCGCGGCAGGTTCAGGCGAGCAGGTAGCCGGTCTGCTGCAACCAGGCGCGCAAATCACCCTCGCCCATCGGTTTGGCAAACCAGTAACCCTGGCCAAGGGTGCAGCCGAGGTCGATCAGGTGGCGGCGCTGCTCGGCGCTCTCCACCCCTTCGATCACCAGGCTCATCCCCAGCCAGTCCGCCAGTTCCAGGGTGCTGCCGATAATCCCCGCACTGCTGGGCTCAACGCCGAGATCGCTGACGAAACAGCCTGCCAGTTTGATCTGGTTGAAGGGCAGCCCGCTCAGCCGTTGCAACGAGGAGAAACCGGTGCCGAAATCGTCGATGGCCAGCCCACAACCGAGCATGCGCAAACGCAGCAGGTGCTCCAGGCTGGTGGCCGGCGCCTGTACCAGGCCCTGCTCGGTAATTTCAAAGAGCACCCCGCTGGCCGGCTGCGAATGTGCCGACAACGCCTGAACGATGCGCTCGAAAAGGGGCCGCGAAGCCAATTGCGCGGGATGCAGGTTGAACGCCAACGGTAGCGACACTTGCTGCTGCGCCAGCTCACGTTGCAGGTGCAAGCCCTGTTCGAACATCTGGATAAACAGCGTATCGAGCAGGCCGAAGCACTCCACCACTTCAAGAAAACCGGCCGGACCGAGCAGGCCATGCCGCGGATGCTGCCAGCGCACCAGCACCTCGGCCCCCGCCAACTCGCCACTTTCAAGCATGAACTTGGGTTGGTAATGGGCGTGGAACTCGCCGTTCTGCAGGCCTGCCTGAACCTCGTTCAAACTTGGCAGCTCAAGCACCTCGACCAGCTTCGGCGCACGTCGTGGAAGACGGCTGCGGTAGCCTTCAAGCAAGGTTTGCAGGCTATCCAGTGGCAAGGGTTTGCCCAGATCGCCGAGCACATCGAGGCCGAGCAGTTCGATCATGCGCAAGGTCGAGCGGCGCATGCAGGCTTCCAGCTCACTGCAAAGCATCACCGCGCGCACCAGGCCGGCTTGGCTGGCGTGCCGCAGAAAAGCCAAACCGTCCATGCCGGGCATGCGCAGGTCGCATAGCACGATATCCACTGGGCCGTGCCGGTCCAGCAGCGCCAGGCCTTCGCGGCCATCGGCGGCATCCAGCACCGTGGCCACGCCGAGCAGCTTGAGCGCGCTCACCGCGACCGAACGTTGAAAAGCGTGGTCTTCGAGAACCAATACGCGCAGGGTCTGCATCTGTTCACCTCGAACGGGTTGACGAGGGTGAACAGCCTGCGCGAAGGCACTGACCGCGACAGCAGGAGACGGCCGAGGCGCGTGTAGGAAATGTCCTTATCGCGCCTTGCACGCTCGCCAGGCATTGAGAAAAGCGCCGCCATCTCTCAGCATGGGCCACGGTTCAGGTAACCAGACGCTGTAGGAAGCTTCGCCGCCGTAGTGCTCAACAGCCGTAGCCCCTGAAGAGGTCGTATGAAAAAAGCGCTTATCGTCGATGACCACCCGGTGATCCGCCTGGCAGTTCGCCTGCTGTTGGAGCGGGAAGGCTTCAGCGTGATCGGCGAGACCGATAACGGCGTGGACGCGCTGCAACTGGCCCGCGATCACCTGCCGGATCTCGTGGTGCTGGACATCGGCATCCCCAAGCTGGATGGCCTGGAAGTCATCGCCCGCCTCGAAACCCTGGGCCTGCCGCTGCGGGTGCTGGTGCTGACCTCGAAGCCAAGCGACCTGTTCGCGCTGCGCTGCATGCAGGCCGGCGCGGCGGGGTTCGTCTGCAAGGAGGAAGACCTCGGCGAGCTGGTCAACGCGGCGAAAGCCATTCTGGCCGGCTACAGTTACTTTCCCAAGCAGACCCTGACCACGGTGCGGCGCAGCGACGTGATGCTCAACGATCGCGAGTTGATCGGTAGCCTCTCGGACCGTGAAGTGACGGTGCTGCAACAACTGGCCAACGGCCTAAGCAACAAGCAGATCGGTGACAGCATGCTGCTCAGCAACAAGACCATCAGCACCTACAAAACGCGCCTGATGCAGAAGCTGAGTGCCAAAAACCTGGTCGATCTCATCGAGTTCGCCAAACGCAACGAGCTGGCATGACGCGCCTGGCGCGGCGCTGCCGTCGCGGACTGGCCTGGTGCTTACTAAGCAGCGTGCTGCTGGGCGGTTTGGCCGCTGCCGCCGAGCCGGCCGAGCCCTTGCAACTGCTCGGGCGCGCGCAGGCCAGCGGGCAGGACATCAACCTGAGTGACGCCGACTGGCGCTGGCTGCGCCTCAAGCACGGCTTACGCCTGGGCACCTCGGCGCCGGATTACCCGCCGTTCGACTTGACCACCAGCGAGCGCGACTACGAGGGCCTGAGCGCCGATTACGCGGGCCTGGTGGCGCAACTGCTGGATACCTCCATCGACGTACGCCGCTACCCGGATCGCAGCGCGGCCCTGCGCGCGCTGGCCAATGGCGAAATCGACCTGCTCGGCAGCGCCAACCAGTTCGAGCTGGATCAGGGCGCGTTCATCCTCAGCGAGGCTTACGTCGTCGACCAGCCGGTGCTGATCGCCCGCATCGGCGACCCCGCCGTGAACGCGACCGACCTGAGTGGCCGCACGCTGGCCGTGGGTTACGACTATATGCCGCTGCCGCAGGTCGCCGCGCGCTACCCAGGCGCACGCATCGAGCAATACCGCTCCACGGAGCAAGCCATCGCCGCCGTAGCGTTCGGCCAGGCCGATGTCATGCTCAGCGACGCCATCAGCGCCCAGTACCTGATTCAGAAGAACTATTCCAACCATGTGCGCATCGCCCACCTGGGCGAGCCGCAACCGCGGGGCTTCAGCTTCGCCCTGCGCCAGGACAACCTAGAGCTGCAACGCCTGCTCAACAGCGTCCTGGCGAGCATCACCGAGGATCAGCGCCAAAGTATCCAGAAACGCTGGAGCGGCGGCCTGTCGCTGAATCCCGAGCGCCTGCCCCTGAGCGCCAGCGAACAGCGCTGGCTGGCGCGCCACCCGCAGGTCAAGGTGGCGGTCGACAGCAGCTCGGCGCCGCTGTCGTACATCGATCGCGACGGTCATTACCGTGGCATCAGCGCCGACCTGCTGGCGTTGATCGAGCTGCGCACCGGGTTGCGTTTCGAGATCCAGCGCCGCACCAGCATCAGCGATGCCTTGCAGGCGGTACGCAGCGGCGAAGCGGACATACTCGCCGACTTCACCCCCGACGCCGAGCGCGAGGAATACCTGCGGTTCACCCGCCCGTACATGGTCAACCCCTTCGTGCTGGTCAGCGCGTTGGAGCAGACCGACATCGATGGCCTGGCGGCCATGCAGGGCAAACGTCTGGCGATTCCGGCCGCGCACACCCTGCTCGGCTACCTGCGCGAGGCACATCCGCAGATCGAGTTGATTCTGAGCGGCAATAATCTGGAAAGCCTGGGCATGGTCAGCGATGGCCGGGCCGAGGCCACGCTGCTCAACCTGAGCAGCGCCAGCTATTACATCCTGCGCATGTACAGCGAGCGCCTGCACATCGCCGCCAGCATCGACGTCGAGCCCGCGCGCGCCACCTTCGCCGTACGCCGCAGCGAAGTCGAGCTACAAAGCATCCTCGACAAAGCGCTGATCAGCATCCCGCCCGACGAGCTGAATGCCCTGAATAATCGCTGGCGCACCAACGCGGTGGTGTCCACCCAATCGTGGCGCGACTACCGCACGCTGATTTACCAGATCGTCGCCGTTGCCGGCCTGTTGCTGCTGGTCTCGCTGGTGTGGAATTTCTACCTGCGCCGACAAATGAAGCAACGCCGCCTGGCCAAGCTGCGCCTGGCCGATCAGTTGCGCTTTATGGAAGCCCTGGTCAACGGCACGCCACACCCGATCTATGTGCGCGACCGCAACGGACGCATGCTGATGTGTAATGACAGTTACCTGCAGGCGTTCGCCGTCGAGCGTGAGACGGTGATGGGCAAGACCGTCGCCGAAGGCCTGCTCAGCGAATCGGACGAGGCCGCCGAATACCTCGCCGACTACCAGCGGGTGATGGACGACGGCCAGGCGCTGATCCAGGACCGCGAGCTGCATATCGGCGAACGCACGCTGACCATCTACCACTGGCTGCTGCCCTACCAGGACAGCCAGGGCGAGATGCAGGGTGTGATCGGCGGCTGGCTCGACATCAGCGAACGCCGGGCCTTGGTGCAGGAGCTGGAAAGTGCCAAGGAGCAGGCCGACGAAGCCAGCCGCGCCAAGACCACCTTCCTCGCCACCATGAGCCACGAAATCCGCACGCCGATGAATGCGGTGATCGGCATGCTCGAACTGGCCCTCAAGCGCGCCGACCAGGGCCAGCTCGACCGTCAGGCCATCGAAGTCGCCTACGCGTCGGCGAAAGACCTGCTGGAGCTGATCGGCGATATTCTCGACATCGTGCGCATCGAGTCAGGGCGCCTGGCCCTGGCGCCGGAGCGGGCCAACCTGCGCGAACTGGTCGAGTCGGTAGCGCGGGTGTTCGACGGCCTGGCGCGGCAGAAGAGCCTGAGCCTGCTGCTGGATATCGACGCCAGCGCCAGCTGCGAGGTCCTGATCGATCCGCTGCGGTTCAAACAGGTGCTGTCCAACCTGGTGAGCAATGCCATCAAGTTCACCGACAGCGGCCAGGTACGGGTGCGCATCCTGGGCCAGCCGGCCGGTGATGAGCGCATCGCCGTGCACCTGAGCGTCGAGGACAGCGGCATCGGCATCGCCGCCGATGACCAGGCGCGCCTGTTCCAACCCTTTGCCCAGGCCCGGCAAAACGGCCTGAGCGCACGCAACGGCACGGGGCTGGGCCTGGTCATTTGTCGCTCGCTATGCGCCATGATGGGCGGCAGCCTGCACTTGAGCAGTACACCCGGCCAGGGCACCCGGATCGATGTCGAACTGACCCTGACCACCCTGGAGCCTACCGCGCTAATCGCAGCGCCCACCGCGCCAGCCACCCCGCACACCCTCGCGCCGCTGCACGTGTTGGTGGTCGACGACCATGCCGCCAACCGCCTGCTGCTGTGCCAGCAACTGGCGTTCTACGGCCACCGGGTAAGCGAAGCCAAAGACGGCGCGGCCGGCCTGGCCGCCTGGCGCACCGGCCAGGTCGACCTGGTGATTAGCGACTGCAATATGCCGGTGATGAGCGGTTACGCCCTGGCCCGCCGTATTCGTCAGGAAGAACAGGCGCACGGGCTGCCACGCTGCACCATTCTCGGCTACACCGCCAATGCCCAGCCGGAAGAACGCCAGCGCTGCCTCGACAGCGGCATGGACGACTGCCTGTTCAAACCCATCAGCCTGGCCATGCTCGGCGAGCGCCTGAACAGGCTAAGCACGCCGGAGAAACCCGCGCAGGAAGAGCCGGCGACGGAGCTCTTCGACATCGACGCGCTGCACACCCTGACTGGCGGCAATCCCCTGCTCACTCAACGCCTGCTGGCTGAGCTGCTGGCCAGCAATCACCGCGACCTCGAGGCGTTGCGCGCCCTGGCGCCATCCGGCGAGACACAGGCCCTGGCCGACCTGGCGCACAAGATCAAGGGCGCGGCACACATCGTCAAAGCCATGCGTCTGGTACAGGGGTGCGAAGCGCTGGAGCGCGCCTGCCGGCACCCCGCACCCGGCGAACGGCTGAGCGCCGCCATCGACCACCTGGCCAGCGAGATCGCCCAGCTGCAAACGCGACTCCACGCGTTGCACCAGCCGCACTGAAGCAGCGGGTGGCGCGCAGAATAAATCCCAGGTGCTTTACTAGGGTCTGCGCATCTGCGCCGCTACAGCGCACACGTAGAGCGCACTCACTGCGACCGTCGAAACCGGAAGGACACCACAGCGCAACGAAAGGACACGCCCATGGCCGACATTCATGTACTGGTGACGATTTGGGAATTCAATACCGAGCTGACTGAGTCTCGACTCCCGGACGACTATCGCTTCTCTGCCTTCGCCCAAAATCGCTTGATGTGCATCGCCGCCATGCTGGAACAGGCCAACGCGCACTGGAGCACCCACCAACAACGCATCAACAGCAACCCCTTCAACCCGCATGACTTCAAAGCGCTGCCGCTATCACCCGACTATCAGTTGTGTGTGGCACCGGAATACCTGTTCGCCAAGTCGGGCGTGCATCCCTTCCTGAGCGAAGAAGAAAAGGAAACCATCAGGGCAACCTCCAGCTGGATCGCCAAAAGCCACCCGAGCGCGATCCTGATTCCGGGAACGACGCTGTGGAAGAAGTCCATGATCCGCCCCGACAGCCGGGTCAATCAGCGTGGCACCCAGCAGCCGAAGGCAGGCGCTAAGACCCGGGATTTCAGCAAGTACCAAGGGGTGAACGCGCGAACATTCGAGCCGATCAAGAGAGAGTTCTATGCCCGCGACATGGCCACAGGCAGAAACCAGCGCGATGCAACGCTCCAGGATTGGACGCAAAACCCGGCCAATGGGCAGCAACATATTGCCCGCAACAGCGCATTCATCTGCTGGGGCCAGAATGTAAAGACCCAGCATAAACGCTATGAAAACGTTAATTATGGCGACGGCAAACTGCTCGAACTGGCGCCCGATGTGGACTGGACGAACATCGTGTTCATGCCGGGCGAAAAGCCGCCGCTAACCACCGTGCACAACATGAACATTGGCCTGGAAATATGCGCGGAACACGCCCTGTCGACCCTCGGCTATCTGGACATGTCGGACAATCACTTCCAGGTGATCACCTCGGCGAGCGTGACGGTGGACCAGAAAATGGGGGTCGCCGTGAAAGCCGGCGGCTTTATCGTGCATGCCGACTCCAGAGAGGCTGCGGTTTATTACGTGAATAGCGAAATAAACTGTATCCGCCGCCAGGAAGACTTCTCCTTCGCGGTGATGGAGTTAGGTCGGCAAGCCGGTATCGCCAGGTCTTATCTGTGCACGGTCGACGTTTAGCACGGACGAGCGGCGCGGCTAACCAGCCGGCAACTCCTTCAGTCGCCGTTCAAGAAACTGCCGATCCGGCGCCTGCTGGACCAATTGAAGGGCACGTTGATACGCCGCGCGCGCCTCGGCGGTATGCCCCAGGCGGCGGTGAAAGTCGGCGCAGGCGGCATGCGCCAGGTGGTAATCGGCCAGCTCGCCACGGCGCAGCAACCCATTGAGCAACTCTAACCCAGCCTGCGGACCGTCGCGCATGGCCACCGCCACCGCGCGGTTGAGCTCGATCACCGGCGAGGGATGCACCTGCAACAAGGCGTCATAGAGGCCGACGATCTGCGGCCAATCGGTTGCGGCCGCCGTGGGCGCCTCGGCGTGCACCGCGGCGATCGCGGCCTGCAAACTGTAGGCCGCGAAACGTCGCGAATGCAGAGCCTGCAAGACCAACGCCTGGCCCTCGTCGATCAGCTCGCGCTGCCACAGCGCACGGTCCTGCTCATCCAGCAGCACCACCTCGCCAGTGGCCGAGGTACGCGCCGGGCGCCGCGACTCGTGCAGCAACATCAAGGCCAGCAGGCCCATGACTTCCGGCTCGGGCAGCAGCTCGTGCAGCAAACGGCCAAGACGAATGGCCTCGCTGGACAAGTGGCTACGGGTTAGCGAGTCGCCGGAGCTGGCGAAGTAGCCCTCGTTGAACACCAGGTAGATCACCCGCAGCACCGCCTCCAGGCGCTCCGGCAACTCGCTGCGCGCCGGCACCTCATAGGGAATCCGCGCATCGCGGATCTTCTGCTTGGCGCGCACGATGCGCTGCGCCACGGTACTGGGGCTGCTGAGAAAGGCGCGGGCGATTTCCTCGGTGCTCAGGTCGCAGATCTCGCGCAGGGTCAAGGCCACTTGCGCATCGGCGCCCAGGGCCGGGTGACAGCAGGTGAAGATCAGCCGCAGGCGGTCGTCCTCGACACTTTCACCCAACTCCAGCGAACCCTCCGCGGGCAGATCGGCGTGCGCGTCCAGGGCCTCGAAGCGCGCCTGCCGGCGTAACTGATCGATGGCCTTGAAGCGCCCCGCCGAAACCAGCCAAGCGCGCGGGTTGCCCGGCACACCGTCGCGCGCCCACTGCTCCAGGGCAGCGCGAAAGGCTTCGTGCAGCGCCTCCTCGGCCAGGTCGAAGTCGCCCAGCAGACGGATCAGGGTCGCCAGCACCCGGCGCGACTCGTCGCGATAAATGCGTTCCAGCAAGCCATGCAGTGATTGTGTCGCGTGCGTATTCATTGCGTGCTCCGTACCACGCGGCTGCGCGAGGGCGCCGCTAGCCCAACATAGCCCGGTCGTTTCGCGGCGCACAGGCGTCAGCTCTTCAAGCGATAGCCACTCTTGAAAATCCAGCCGACGGTGAGGATACACAGCAGCAGGAAGCCGAGGATCATGCCCAGGCTGAGTTCGACGCTGACATCCGACACACCGTAGAAACTCCAGCGGAAGGCGCTGATCAGGTAGACCACCGGATTGAACAGGGTCACGGTCTGCCAGAGCGGCGGCAGCATGCTGATCGAGTAGAAGCTGCCGCCGAGGAAGGTCAGCGGCGTGACGATCAGCGCCGGGACGATTTGCAGCTTTTCCCAGCCATCGGCCCACACGCCGATGATGAAGCCGAACAGGCTGAAGGTCACCGCGGTGAGCACCAGAAAGGCCGCCATCCAGACCGGGTGGAGAATCTCGAAATCGACGAACAGCCGCGCCGTGACCAGGATGATCAGGCCGAGGATGATCGACTTGGTGGCCGCCGCGCCGACGTAGCCGATGAGGATTTCCAGGTACGACACCGGCGCCGAGAGCACCTCGTAGATGGTCCCGGAATACTTCGGCATGTAGATGCCGAACGAAGCGTTGGAGATGCTCTCGGTGAGCAACGCCAGCATGATCAGCCCCGGCACGATAAAGGCGCCGTAACTGACGCCGTGCACCTGGGTCATGCTCGCGCCGATGGCCGAGCCGAACACCACGAAGTACAGCGAGGTGGAAATCACCGGGGTGGCGATGCTCTGCAACAGCGTGCGCCAGGTGCGCGCCAACTCGAACAGGTAGATGGCCTTGATGGCATAGAAATTCATGCGCGCGCCTCCTTGACCAAAGACACAAAGATTTCTTCCAGCGAACGCTGGCTCGATTGCAGGTCCTTGAAGTCGATACCGTGCTGCGCCAGGTCCTTGAGCAATTCGGCGATGCCGGTGTGCTCGCGCTGGGCGTCGAAGGTGAACACCAGGGCGTGACCGTCGTCGGCCAGTTCCAGCGGGTGGCTGGCCAGTTCGGCGGGGATACTCGCCAGCGGCTGTTGCAGGTGCAGGGTCAGCTGCTTCTTGCCAAGCTTGTGCATCAGCGCCTGCTTGTCTTCCACCAGGATGATCCGGCCTTTGCTGATCACCCCGATGCGGTCGGCCATTTCCTCGGCTTCTTCGATGTAATGGGTGGTGAGGATGATGGTCACGCCGCGCTCGCGCAGGCGCCGCACCATGTTCCACATGTCGCGGCGCAGCTCGACATCGACCCCGGCGGTGGGCTCGTCGAGGAACAGAATCTGCGGCTCATGCGACAGCGCCTTGGCGATCATCACCCGGCGCTTCATGCCGCCGGACAGCTCGAAGATCCGCGCATCGCGCTTGTCCCACAGCGACAGGTCGCGCAGCAGCTGTTCCAGGTAGGCCGGATCGGCTTTCTTACCGAACAGGCCACGGCTGAACTTCACCGTCGCCCAGACGCTTTCGAAGGCGTCGTTGAACAGCTCCTGGGGCACCAGGCCGATCTGCGAACGGGCCGCGCGGTAGTCCTTGATGATGTCGTGACCGTCGACCAGCACCGTGCCGCCACCTGGGTTGACGATGCCGCAGATGATGCTGATCAGGGTGGTCTTGCCGGCACCGTTGGGGCCGAGCAAGGCGAATATCTCGCCCTTGTGGATCTCCAGGTCGATGGCTTGCAGCGCCGGGTGGCCGGTCGCGTAGGTCTTGCTCAGCTGTTGGATCGAGATCACCGAAGACACGGGACCTCCTTCTCTGGGGAAAGGGTCGATTGTAGGTAAATTGACGCGCGTTGAGAAAACTTACGCGCCGCGCTCACACGGCTGACAGGCGTTGCGCCACGCCCATACCGAGCAGAGCGCGTCCGCATCGTGGAAGCCCCTGTGCGGTTACAGCGCCAGCGGAGGTTACGCACCGCTGGCCGTGCGCACTTTACCGCTCTGGCGCGCCGGCCTCGCGCCGTTAGACCAAAGAAGCACACGCAAGCCTGAGCGAAAGGCAAAGGCTGCGTTACCCTGATCGGGCTGGCGGTCATTCGCCCCAAGCTCAGTCAAGGATATGTCCGCGTTTTTATGTCTGCCTCCGCGCTTTTTCCCCGTCATCTCGCCGTATTGCTGTTGGCTTTTCTCGCCTGCTCCTTTGCCGGCAACCATATCGCTGCGCGTATCGCCTTCGACCATCAGGCCGGTGTGCTGCTGGCCATTCTCTGCCGCTCCGGCGTAACCCTGCTGGTGCTGAGCGCCCTGCTGCTCTGGCAACGCCAGGCCCTGCAACTGCCGCCGCGGGTCTGGCGCTGGCAACTGCTGCTCGGCGTATTGATCGCCCTGCAAAGCTTCGCCCTGTATTCGGCGGTGGCGCGCGTCCCGGTGGCCCTGGCCTTGCTGGTGGCCAACACCTTCCCGATCCTCCTGGCCCTGCTCACCTGGGCGCTCGGCGGCCCGGCGCCGACCCAGCGCAGCGCTTGGCTGATGGGACTGATCCTGCTCGGCCTGCTGTTCGCCCTGGATGTGCCGGCCCGCCTGAACGCCAGCGAAAGTGTCGGCGCGGATTGGCTGCTGGGCATGGGCCTGGCGTTCTGCGCCGCCTGCGCTTTTACCTGCGCGCTGTGGGTGACCGAAAACAAACTGTCGCGCCTGCGCGGCACGCTGCGCAGCATGTTGACCATGCTGATCGTGTTCAACTGCGCGGCCCTCGCCGGCAGCCTGGACCTGGTGCCGGGTGGGCTGAGCCTGCCCACGGCAGCGCTGGGCTGGTACGGTCTGGGCGCCCTGGCACTGCTGTATGGATTAGGCTTTACCCTGCTGTTCGTGTGCATGCCACGCCTGGACATGGCGCGTAATGCCCCGGTGATGAACGTCGAGCCGGTGGCGACGTTGCTGCTCGGCTGGCTGATCCTCGGGCAGACACTCAGCCATATGCAGATGCTCGGCGGCGCCATCGTGGTCTGCGGTATCGTACTGCTGACCTATCGTAAACATGCCTGAGTCACGTCCGCTGGCCGTCACGACGACAACGGAACAGGCGCCGGCCGAAACAGTCGGATACCCGGCAAGAGTGCCAAAGCGCCGGCCAAGCGGCGCGCCGTCATAAGGAGTTCACCATGCGTTTGCACCACCTTTCCAGCATTGCCCTGCTCGCCGTACTGGCCGGTTGCAGCTCGGTCGATACGCCCGAGCAACCCGCCAACCTCAGCGGCGCCTGCAACGCCGATACGCTGCAAAACCTGCTCGGGCAAACCGTGACTGCGGAGCTGGTTGACCAGGCCCAGCAGCAGGCCGGCGCGCAAACCACGCGCGTGCTCTCCCCCGGCGATGCGGTGACCATGGACTACAACTCGCAGCGCCTGAACATCGATATCGACGAAGCCGAGTCGATCGTCCGCATCACCTGCGGTTGAGCGGCCTCGGTTAACTAAGCCCGGCAGACCGGGCATACTGCTGCACCTGTCTTTCAGCTGCCGTTTTCTCCATGCGCATTCACGTCACCTTTATCGACCGCGTTGGCATCACCCAGGAAGTCCTGGCTCTGCTCGGTGGGCGCAATCTCAACCTGGATGCCGTGGAGATGCTGCCGCCAAACGTCTACATCGACGCACCGACACTGAGCGCCGCGGTGCTCGACGAGCTGCGCGAGGCGCTGTTCAACGTGCGCGGCGTGCAGGCGGTGACCATCGTCGACATCCTTCCCGGCCAGCGTCGCCGCTTACAACTTGACGCCCTGCTGGCGGCGATGACCGATCCGGTGCTGGCGGTGGACGGCCAGGGCCGCGTGCTGCTGGCCAACCCGGCGCTGATCGCTTTGTGCGAGCGCGAGCCGGAAGGCCTGTCGCTGGGCGAACTGTTCGCCGACCCGGCGCTGCTCAATGCCCTGCTGGAACAGCAATTCCGCCTGCCGCTGCGCGAGGTCACCCTCAACGGCCAGGCGCTGCTGCTTGACGCCATGCCGATCAGCGAAACCGCCGATGCCGACCAACTCGCTGGCGGCCTGCTGACCCTGTATGCGCCAAGCCGCATCGGTGAGCGCCTGGCCGCGCTGCACCATGACCATGCCGAAGGCTTCGACTCGCTGCTCGGTGACTCACTGCCGATCCGTACCCTGAAAACCCGCGCCCAGCGCGTCGCCACCCTGGATGCGCCGCTGCTGATCCAGGGGGAGACCGGCACCGGCAAGGAACTGGTGGCGCGCGCCTGCCATGCCATCAGCGCACGCTGCGCAGCGCCGTTTCTGGCGCTGAACTGCGCGGCATTGCCGGAGAACCTCGCCGAAAGCGAGCTGTTCGGCTACGCCCCCGGCGCCTTTACCGGCGCCCAACGCGGCGGCAAACCGGGGCTGCTGGAACTGGCCAACCAGGGCACGGTGTTTCTCGACGAAATCGGCGAAATGTCGCCCTATCTGCAAGCCAAGCTGCTGCGCTTTTTGAGCGACGGCACCTTCCGTCGGGTTGGCGGCGAGCGCGAGGTCAAGGTCAACGTACGCATTCTCAGCGCCACCCACCGCGACCTGGAGAAAATGGTCAGCGAAGGCGCGTTCCGCGAAGACCTGTTCTACCGCCTCAACGTGCTCAACCTGGAAGTGCCGCCATTGCGCGAGCGCGGCCAGGACATCCTCCTGCTGGCGCGGCACTTCATGCAGCAGGCCTGCGCGCAGATTCAGCGCCCGCCCTGCCGCCTGACGCCAGACACCTACCCGGCGCTGCTCGGTAACCGCTGGCCAGGCAACGTGCGTCAGTTGCAGAACGTGATCTTCCGCGCCGCCGCCATCAGCGAGAGCAATCTGGTGCAAATCGACGACCTCGACATCGCCGGCACCGCTGTCGCCCCGCAGCAGCTGGACGGCGAGATTGGCAGCCTGGAAGCCGCCGTGGCCGGGTTTGAAAAAGACCTGCTGGAAAAGCTCTACGCCAACCACCCCTCCAGCCGACAGCTGGCCGCCCGCCTGCAAACCTCGCACAGCGCCATCGCCATGCGCCTGCGCAAATACGGGATTCCCGGCAAAAACTGAACGGGTAACTAGCCCCGAGGGAGGGGGCTTTAGCCGCGAAAGTCGGGAAACCAGCGTTCGCTGGCGATGGGGTTGCCTTGGCGGATCGGGCGCTGGCTTGTCCGGCAGTTGAGTGTCGAGGCGGTGGACAAGGCTTCGCCATGTCCACCCTACAACGGCAGGTTGCGGCCGGTCCCGTGAGAGGGGCTTTAGCCGCGAAATTCTGGAGACCGCGTTCGCTGGCGGTGGGTTTGCCTTGGCGGACCTGACGCTGGCTTGTCCGGCAGTTGAGTGTCCAGGCGGTGGACAAGGCTTCGCCATGTCCACCCTACAACGGCAGGTTGCGGCCGGCCCCGCGGGAAGGGGCTTTAGCCGCGAAAGTCAGGAGATCGCGTTCACTGACGGTGGGGTTGCCTTGGCGGATCGGGCGCTGGCTTGTCCGGCAGTTGAGTGTCCAGGCGATGGACAAGGCTTCGCCATGTCTACCCTACAACGGCAGGTTGCGGCCGGCCCCGTGGGAGGGGCTTTAGCCGCGAAAGTCAGGAGATCGCGTTCACTGGCGGTGGGTTTGCCTTGGCGGACCTGACGCTGGCTTGTCCGGCAGTTGAGTGTCCAGGCGGTGGACAAGGCTTCGCCATGTCCACCCTACAACGGCAGGTTGCAGCCGGCCCCGTGGGAGGGGCTTTAGCCGCGAAAGACTGGAAACCGCGTTCGCTGGCGGTGGGCTGAAGCCCGCCCTACGCGTTGGGTTTGCCTTGGCGGCCCTGGCCGGCGGCGAAGCGTTTGGCGCCGGCTTGGCTTTCACCGCTGTCGATCACCGCCATGCCGCCGCGAAACTCGTTGGCGATGGCCTCGGTCAGCGGCAAGTTCCACTGCGCATAGGTGCTGGCGCGGTCGGCCAGCATGCAACGCGGCGGAAAAGCGGCGATCGCCCGCGCCAATTGCTGCGCGGCCGCCAGGGCCGAGCCGGCCGGCACCACACGATTGACCAGCCCCATGCTCAGCGCTTCCTCGGCCAGTACCGCACGGCCGGTAAGAATCAGATCCAACGCCCGGCCCTGGCCGATAATGCGCGGCAGGCGCACCGTGCCACCGTCGATCAGCGGCACGCCGAAGCGCCGGCAAAACACCCCGAGCACCGCGTTGTCGGCCATCACCCGCAGGTCGGCGAGCAGCGCCAACTCCAGGCCGCCGGCCACCGCATGGCCTTCGATGGCGGCAATCAGCGGCTTGCTCAGGTGCAGGCGACTCGGCCCCATGGGGCCGTCGCCGTCGACCTCCAGGCGATTGCGCCGCGCATCGCCAGCAGCCATTGCGCCCAGATCGGCGCCCGCGCAAAACGTCCCGCCTGCGCCAGTCAAGACCGCGACTTGGGCCTGCTCATCCGCTTCGAAGGCGCGCAACGCGGCAGCCAAGGCCTCGGCAGTCGGCCGGTCGACGGCGTTGCGTACTGACACGCGGTCAATCATCAGGGTGGTGACCGCGCCGTTTTTCTCGACGATAACGCTCATGACTGACTCCTACGGGCTGCATTCGATGTAGCGGCCGCTGGCCGCGATTGGAGCTTTCGCGGGCATGCCTCGCTTTTACACGGCATGCCAACTCATGTTGCAAAAGACTGATCGCCAAAAAGCCAAAAGCCGGCAGTTAGCCGGCCTTCACCTTAACAGGCTGTTGAACAACCACCGGCGTTGCCATCGCGGCGTCGCGGAATGCTCATGTACAACTGGTGCACTCGAGTGCGAACCCAGTCCGCGTCCTCGCCTGTTTTTGTCGGGGGTGCCTAGCCTTGCGCTAGCTGCCTCACCAACGCTTTTCAACGACCGGTTAAAGCCCTGCGCGGTGGAAGTCAGCCCACTGGCCGATTCCCCCGCCAGGCTGGCGCGATCAGAGGGCGAATTTTTGCAGGTTCACCATCATCTCTTTCAGTGCCTCGACGTTATCGGCCGGGTGCGCGGCGCCGTCAAAATCACAGATCTGCTGCCAGTGCGCGGCCACGTCTTCCGGGCTGAAGCCTTGGCGCGGATCGAAACCGGCGCCGAGGCTGCGTTCCCAGCGCACCTTGCCGATCCAGCCGCCGCCGACTTCGAACAGCCCGGAGGTTTCCGCGCAGGCCTGGCTGGCCAGGTACACCACCAGCGGGCTGACCAGCTCGGGCTTGAGCTGCTCGAACACCTGCGGCGGGATCAGCCCTTCGGTCATACGCGTGCCGCCAGTGGGGGCGATGGCGTTGACCAGGATGTTGTTCTTGCGGCCTTCGATGGCCAGGGTACGGGTCAGGCCATACAAACCGAGCTTGGCCATGCCGTAGTTGGACTGGCCGAAGTTGCCGTAGATGCCCGAGGTCGAAGCGGTGAAGATCACTCGGCCATAGCCCTGCTCGCGCATGTGCGGCCAGGCCGCGCGGGTGACCTTGTAGGCGCCTTCGACATGCACCTTGTAAACCAGGTCCCAGTCGGCGTCTTCCATCTTGTGGAAGGTCTTGTCGCGCAGGATGCCGGCGTTGTTGACCACCACATCGATGCGACCGAAGGTGTCCAGCGCGCACTGCACGATCTTCTCGCCGTCGGTCACCGAGTCATGGTTGGCCACGGCAGTGCCGCCCGCCTCGCGGATTTCCGCGACCACGCGGTCGGCAGCCGAGGCATTGGCGCCTTCGCCATGGGTGCTGCCGCCGAGGTCGTTGACCACCACCTTGGCACCGTGCTTGGCGAATAGCAGGGCGTGGGCACGACCCAGGCCGCCACCGGCTCCGGTGACGATCACGACTTGGTCTTGAAAACGGATGGCTTCGCTCATGGAATGGCTCCTTGGCAGGTTGGCAAAGCATCGAGTGTCCAGCAGGCGAACCGCGGTCACAATCAACACGCTCAGCGCTGAATAGTGCTCGATAAGACAGTGGGATGATGGCACTCACCCCATCATGCGCCCTACTTATAACCCCTGTCGAAAGGCCAGGTAATGCTCCAGCACCTGCTCGGGCGCCTCGGTCTGCGGGTAGTGGCCGATGCCCGGCAACAGCACGGTGTCCGGCGCGGGAATCAGTTCACGGTAACGCGCCACCATATGCGCCCCGGAGATCGGGTCGACGGCACCATCGATCACCCGCAACGGCACGCCGCCGCGCTGCATCGCCGCCACCCAGCGCTCGCGCTGCACGCGACGCTCCGGCATGTAGCGGATCAGCCGGTGCATCACCCCTGGCCCGTCGTTGTGCGCAATCAACTGCCAAAAATCATCCAGTTCCTGGGCGCTGGGCTGGGTCTGCGGGCCGAACACCTTGGCGAAGTTGGCGGCCAGGCTGTTGCGCGAGAACAGCTTGCCAATCAGCGGCCCGAGGGGGCTAAGCAGGAGTTTCTGCACCAGCACCGGGTGATGCGTCTCGGGGAACAGCCCACCATTGAGGAACACGCAACTGGCCAGTTGGATGCGCCCCTGGTGATGCCGCGCCAGCAACTCCTGGGCCACGCTGTCGCCGTAGTCGTGCGCCAGCACATGCAGCGGCCCGTCCACGCCCAGGTGCGCGAGCAGCGCCTGTTGCAGGTCTGCCTGCTCCAGCAGGCTGTAGGCATGCCCACGCGGCTTGGCCGAATCGCCGAAGCCGAGCATGTCGCAGGCGATCACCCGGTAGCGCTGGGCCAGCGCTTGCCACAGGTAGTGCCAGTCCCAACTGGCGGTGGGAAAGCCGTGGATCAACAGCAGCGGCTCGCCCTCCCCGGCCGTCCAGTAACGGATCGCGTGGCCGCGGAAGTCGAAGCCTTGGCCCTGGGCGCGCCACTGCGCCAAAGCGATGCCTGGCAAGGCCATCAGTGCGCGTAACCGGGCATTTGCTGGTCGAGCTTGCGCAGCAGCGCCGGCCACGGCAAGGCGCCGCCCATGCCCTGCGAACTCTTCATCACCCCGGCAACCATGGCCTTGGCGCCATCGAGGACCTGCTGCGGAATATGGATCAATTCGCCACCGCCGCTTTGCGCCATCACCTGAATCTCACAGGCGCGCTGCAAGGTAAACATCATCAGGAAGGCATCGGCAATGCTATTGGCGGCGGTGAGCAGGCCATGGTTGGGCAGGATCATGAAGTTCTTGTCGCCGAGGTCGGCCTGCAAGCGCGCCTTCTCGTCGTGGTTCAGCGCGACGCCTTCGTAGCCGTGATAGGCCAGGCTGGCGAGGACGAACAGCGACTGCTGCGACAACGGCAGCAAGCCCTGTTTCTGCGCCGACACGGCGATCCCGGCGGCGGTATGGATGTGCAGCACACAGGCGACCTCGTGACGCACCTCATGCACCGCACTGTGGATGGTGTAACCCGCCGGGTTGATGTCGTAGGGGCTGTCCAGCAACTTGTTGCCGGCCAGGTCGATCTTCACCAGGCTGGAGGCGGTGATCTCATGGAACATCAGGCCGAAGGGGTTGATCAGAAATTCTTCGCAGCCCGGCACCTTGGCCGAGATGTGGGTGAAGATCAGATCGTCCCAGCCGTACAGGGCGATCAGTCGGTAGCAGGCGGCCAGGTCGACGCGGGTCTGCCATTCGGCGGCGGACACCTGATCCTTGAGGCTCAGAGCGGGCAAAGCGTGGGCTACGGTCATGGCATGCACCTCGGCACTTTTTGTTATGAAGTGCCAAGGAGTCTAGCGAGGGATGGGTTAAAGGTGAGTCGCCCTGGCAGCCAGCTTAGTGACTGTGCGAGTCAGCGCGTCAGCTGGCAGCGACTCAAAACAGCTCGGGAAACTGCCCGCGCAACAAGGGCCAGGTGCGTTGCGCCTCGGCGTCAGCGCTGAGCAGACGGAAGCCGGCGAAATCGAAACCCGGCGCCACCGTGCAGCCGACCAGGGTGTAATCGCCCAAGCTGCGCGCCGCCTGCCAGGCATGCGCCGGCACCGCGCGCTGCGGCAGTTGCCCGGCGGCCACCGGGCCGAGGCGCTGCGCCACAATCGCCGTGGGCGACTCGGCAACCAGCAGTTGCAGCGGCGCGCCTTCATGAAAATGCCACAACTCGTCGGCATCCACCCGATGCCAGCGGCTGACCACGCCCGCCGGCAGGAGAAACAGGATGGCCGTGGAGCACAAACGACCGTCGGCCTGGCGCTGCGCCGACTCGAAGACACGCCGGTAAAAGCCGCCTTCGGGGTGCGCCTGCAGTTGCAGCGCCTCGATCAGTGCCACGGCACGCGGGTGCATCAGCCGTTCAGCACGGCGATGAACTCGGCCAGCCAGGGCTCGGCGTCGCTTTCCGGGGTGACGCTTTCGCTGCTGTCCAGCCGCAGCATGGCGACCACTTCGCGAATGCCCAGCTCGGCATACAGCTCGCGCACCAACTCGCCGCCGCCGCAGAAGGTGTCGCCATAGCTGCTATCGCCCAGGGCCAACACCGCGCCCGGCAGGCCGCTCCAGGCGGGCAGGCTGTCACGAATGGCGTAGTACAAGGGTTGCAGGTTATCCGGCAGTTCGCCCATGCCGGTGGTCGAGGTCACCGCCAGAAATGCCTCGGGGGCGAAGGCCTGGATATCCGCCAGGCTTGCACGCGGGTTGTGCCAGGCCTGGAAACCGGCATTGCTCAGCAGACGCTCGGCATGCCGGGCGACTTCCTCGGCCGTGCCATACACCGAGCCGGACAGAATGGCGATGCGCATAAAAACTCCGAAACATAGAGAAAACGCCGGGCATTATGCCGCAAGTAGACAGCCCGCCCGGATGTTTTAGAATGCAGCGACTTGGACTGGGATATCGCCTCATGATCAACGCCAAACTGCTGCAACTGGTGATCGACGCATCGAACGACGGCATCGTGGTTGCCGAGCAAGAGGGCGACGACAACATCCTCATCTATGCCAACCCGGCCTTCGAAAAACTCACCGGCTACGCCAGCGAAGACATCCTCTATCAGGATTGCCGCTTCCTCCAGGCCGGCGACCGCGACCAGGAGGGCCTTGCCGCCATCCGCGAAGCGGTGAAAAACCACCGGCCGTGTCGGCAAATCATCCGCAACTATCGCAAGGACGGCACGCCGTTCTGGAATGAGCTGTCGATCACCCCAGTGTTCAATGAGGGTGACCAGCTGACCTACTACATCGGCATCCAGAAAAATGTCACCGAACAGGTGCAAGCGCAGGACCGGGTCAAGCTGCTGGAGGCGGAGATCGCGGCCCTGCAAGCGGAGCTGGCCCAGCTGAGAACCCGACCACAGGCATAAACCAATAGCGAACTTTGCTGTCTGAGAAGGTCTAGCCCTTCGCGCAGAATTCGATCATGCAAGACCAATCCTTACTCACCCAGGCTGAACTGGAATTCATCCAGCACCTGCACAGTCAACCGGTCGCAACCAAGCGTAAGCCCGCCCCTAACTTGCAAGTCGATGCCGGCGGCCAGCTGCAAGCGCTGCTGGCCTACTGTGCCGCCAACGAGCAGTTGACCATCGATGCGCATTTCGCCAATCAACGGCTGACCTTTACCGCGCACCTGACCGAAGACGCGCAACACACCCAGCACCTGGAACTCGGCACGCCGCAGATTTTCGAGGAAGGCCCGGCCAGTCGCGCCTGGCGGTTGCCGCTGACGCCGGCCGTGGCCCTGCGCCAACGCAACGCCGCACTCAGCGATCTGTGGGTACACGACGTGTCGATGAGCGGCCTGCTGATCGAATACCGCGGCACCCGTGAAGCGCCGAAGCACTTCAGCTTGATCCTGCCACTGGTCGAGCATAAGCCAATCGCCATTCAAGGCACGTTCGTGCGCAGAACCGCCCGCGGCTTATTGGCCTATCGCCTCGAACCACTCGACAAGCGCGGCAGCGAACGCTTGCAGCAGTACATCTATCAGCAGCACCGGGTGCTTTATCCACACGCCAGCGACCCAAGTCGCGCGCTGAAACCGTAAAGCTCCTTTGCGCGCGGAACGTGGCAAACCCAGGGCTGGGTGCCCATTACGTGCGGCATGAGCAGTCAGGCTTGTGTGCGGCCTTGGCCGCGAGCTAGTCAGACGACGCATCGAGGCGCTTGAGTGCAGTAGCCCGAGTACACCGCAAAAAAAGACCCGCACGTGGCGGGTCAAGTTTTGCAGGGGCTGGCCCCACAACGCGGGATAAAAAGATCCGATAGCCGAAAGTACGGAGAGGGATGGCTATCGGATTGCGCAGTCGTTAGGCGGAAAACGCCTTTTCATAAACACCATCAGCGTCGATTCCCTGACCTACACATGCGCCGCGCCCGGATTAACGGTGAGCCAACGCATCAACGGGTGAAGTAGCCATGCACCGTGCGAGCGCCGCTCGACCCGAGCGTTCGATTCAGCGAGGCCAATGGTCATGCGCACCTTCGTAAATACGCACGGTACACATATCGCGAAGAGGCGCAGTAATCAGTCATATGGCGGTATCTTTAGCGGTACAAAGCGAATTTATTTGTACAGCACAAAAATATGTATAGCTTTTGTATAGAAAAAATCAACCATCGGCAAGATTTATTTGTACAAACCGTACAACTATATGCAGCACTGGCATGCATGGCGGGCAGCTCGATACGCAGCCATCGTCTCGGTGGACGATGGCCGGTTGAGGCAGAAAGGAGGGGGACGCGACGGGAATCAGGTATCCAGGTGACCGGCCAGAAACTGCTGCAAACGGCGCTGCATCAAACGCCCTTCATTGCCCAGGCAGGCAATCGGCGAACCACTCAAGCTGTCCTCCGCCAGATCGGCACCGTCACCGGCAAGCACCAACGGGCAATCCAGTGCCAGCGCCAAACGTGACAACAGACGCGGCAGATCGTCACTCGGCGGCTGGTTGGAGAACAGCACCAAGGCCTGCGGCTGCATTTTTTCGCAGATCAGCGCCAGCTCTTCCAGCGGCTGACCCAAGCCCAATACGCTGATCGCGACATCCGAACTGCTCAGCAACAAACCGGCGACCAGCAACTCCAGCTCGCGGCAATGGCCTGGCAACGCGGCCAGCAACACACGCTCCTCGACCTGGGTGCGGAAGATTTGCAGGCGCTGCAAGGTACGCGCACGCAGGAAGGTATCGAAAAACAGCCATTCGCTGGTCTGGCCGAATTCGTCCTGACGAATCAGCAACTCCTGCCAGAGCGGCATGAGAATGTCCTGAAACACCACCGGCAGCGGGTAGCTGGAAAATACCTGGCCGTACAGGCGATCCAACCTGACCTCGTCGAAGGCACTGATCGCCCGGCGTAGCTGGGTCTGCCACTCGGCCCACTCGCCCGAGGTAACTTCCTCGTATACCGGGGCACTGGCAGCCTTGGTCAAACTACTTTTAGCGAGGATCTTGCCAACCTTGCTGACCGAGACGCCACGTTCGATCCACGCCAGGATACTGCGCACCGACTCGATATCGGCCTGCGAATACAGGCGATGACCACTGTCGGTGCGGGTCGGCTGGATCAACCCATAACGCCGCTCCCATGCCCGCAATGTCACCGGGTTGACCCCGGTCAACCGGGACACCTCGCGGATAGGAAATAACTCTTCCTGCTTGAGGGCACTCGAAACGAGGGACGATGCACCAACGAGATTGGACATAGGAGGAGGGATCGCAACGAAAATGTTGCCGGCATTGTAACTCAGCTGCCTGCGGCTTACATTGTACAAAACATGTACAGCGAGCTAGACAATGCCCCTCACCGCGCACTGGCCACTCACCTTGTATTACGACGGCAGCTGCCCGCTGTGCGCACGCGAGATACGTCTGCTGCGCCGACACGCCGATGCACAACGCCTGCGCCTGGTCGATATCAGCGCCGCCGACTTTGCCGCGCAACCGCTCGGCCGCTCTCGCGCCGAACTGGAAAATCGCCTGCATGCGCGGTTTGCCGACGGCCGCTGGGTCACCGGCCTCGACGCTACGCTATGGAGCTGGCGAGCCGCCGGGCTGGGGCGCTGGGCAACCCCGCTGACCTGGCGTCCACTGCGGCCTTTGTTTGAACTCGGCTACCGCCTGTTCTGCCTCATCCGCCCGCGCCTTGCCTGGCTGCCGCACCCGGACGGTGCAAAACGCTGCCCCCCCACCCAACGCGATCACGGCCCGCGCTGCGGTTGATGCTGCGCTGGCTAATTACGCAGAAAACGGAATAATCCTTGCCTGTCTTTTCTCGCCACGCACTACCCCGCGCGGCGTGTTGCGCATGACCCTACCCGGGTCGCGCGCCTGGTTTAATGGAGATACACAATGTCTGCAGAACCCGTCACCCTGATGGTGGCGCGCCGCGTTGCCAGCGGACGCTACGACGACTTCATCGCCTGGCTGCGCGAAGGCGAACACCTGGCGACCGACTTCCCCGGCTACCTGGGCTCTGGCGTACTCGCACCGCCGCCGGATGGCGACGAATGCCAGATCGTCTTCCGCTTCGCCGACGAAACCACCCTGGCCGCCTGGGAGCACTCTGTTTCGCGGCGAACCTGGCTCGAACGCGGCAGCGGCCTCTTCGCCCAACCCCAGGAACAACGCGCCACGGGTCTCGACGCCTGGTTTGGCGCCGCGTACCGGCAACCGCCACGCTGGAAGCAAAGCATTGCCATCTGGCTGGCATTCTTCCCCATCTCGCTGGCCTTCAACTTGCTGTTCGGCAACGCCCTGGCCGACTTCTCCCTGGTCGCTCGCGTCTTGCTCAGCACCTTGGCCCTGACGCCACTGATGACCTACCTGTTCATCCCCTTGGCGACTCGCCTGCTGGCTCCCTGGCTGCATGCCGGACGCGCCAACCTGTTGCGCCGCGCCAGCGTGGATGGGCGCTGATTCAACGCGGCGCCATGGTGCCGAGCACGCCGCGGCATAACCGCTGCGGCGCACACCCAGCACAAAGCTGTACAAGCACTCACTTTTGTACACCATAAAAACAAGTTATCCAGCGCCTCGCCTTCCACAAAAAAGTCATACAGCTCAACAAAATAGGCAAATACCCCACTAGCCGCGCAGTACCCCCACAGCGCGCATGGTTGTACAAGACACGATGCTGGTATAACTTTGTAGTCACTTCAGCTACCGCCGCGCCTGACTGTCGCCGCAGCGGTGCTGAACTCACTCATCTTCCCTTGTGAGCCTGTCATGAGCGCGTCCTCTGCCCCAATTCTGATCACCGGCGCCAGCCAGCGCGTTGGCCTGTATTGCGCAGAACGCCTGCTCGACGACGGTTACCAGGTGATCGCCACCTACCGCCGCGAGCGCGACGGCTTGGCCCGCCTACGCGAACGCGGGGCACTGGTCTTGCACGCGGACTTTGCCAACGAAGCCGCCATCCTCGACTTCATTACCCAGCTGAAAAGCCACACCGACAGCCTGCGCGCCATCGTGCACAACGCATCCGACTGGTTAAGCGAAACGCCCGGCGATGAAGCGGCGGCGTTTCAGCAGTTGTTCAACGTACACATGCTGGCGCCCTACCTGATCAACCTGCAATGCGCCGAGCTGCTGCGGCGCTCGACACCCGCGGACATCGTCCACATCAGCGACGACGTGGCCCGCAAAGGCAGCGCCAATCGTCCTGCCTACTGCGCCAGCAAGGCGGGGCTGGACAACCTCACGCTGTCCTTCGCCGCCAAGTTCGCGCCGCAGATCAAGGTCAACGCCATCGCCCCGGCACTGCTGATGTTCAACCCGCAAGACGACGCCGCCTACCGCGCCAAAACCTTAGAAAAATCCGCGCTGGGCATCGAACCCGGCCCGCATGTGCTCTACCAAAGCCTGCGCTACCTGCTGGACAACCCCTACGTCACCGGCACCACCCTTACCGTGAATGGCGGCCGCCACCTCAAATAAGGTGCGCCGCGAGGACCTATTGATGAACGAACAACTGCCCAATCACTACCGTGAGATTCTCCTCGGGGTCGGTGAAAACCCCGAGCGCGAAGGCCTGCTGGACACGCCGAAACGCGCGGCCAAGGCCATGCAGTACCTGTGTCACGGCTACCAGAAGAGCCTGGAAGAAGTGGTCAACGGCGCGCTGTTCGCCTCCGACAACGACGAGATGGTGATCGTCAAGGACATCGAGCTGTACTCGCTGTGCGAGCACCACCTGCTGCCCTTCATCGGCAAGGCGCATGTCGCCTACATTCCCACCGGCAAGGTGCTCGGTTTGTCGAAAGTCGCGCGCATCGTCGACATGTATGCGCGTCGCCTGCAGATTCAGGAAAACCTCACCCGGCAGATCGCCGAAGCGATTCAGCAAGTGACCAACGCCGCCGGCGTGGCCGTGGTGATCGAAGCCAAGCACATGTGCATGATGATGCGCGGCGTGGAGAAGCAGAACTCGGTGATGAACACCTCGGTGATGCTCGGCGCCTTCCGCGAATCGTGTAACACTCGCCATGAATTCCTGCAGCTGATTGGACGGAGCAAGTAGTTATGCCGCGCTTGGAACCTGGAATGGCACGGATTCGCGTCAAAGATCTGCGCCTACGCACCTTTATCGGAATCAAAGAAGAAGAGATCAACAACAAGCAGGATGTGCTGATCAACCTGACCATCCTCTATCCGGCGGTGGACGCAGTGCGTGACAACGACATCGACCATGCGCTGAATTACCGCACCATCACCAAGGCGATCATCCAGCACGTCGAAGGCAATCGCTTCGCCCTGCTTGAGCGCCTGACCCAGGAGATCCTCGACCTGGTGATGGAATACCCGGCAGTGCGCTACGCCGAGGTGGAGGTCGACAAACCGCATGCCCTGCGCTTTGCCGAATCGGTGTCGATCACCCTCGCCGGCCACCGCTGAGCCGACCCCGACGCCCATTGCAGACCGCCCGGCGCACTCACACGCCGGGCCATTGCCGCCAACCCAGCAGGCTCTTATCATCGCCGGCATCGTTACCCAGCCTGCCCTTGAGAGCATCGCCATGACCGAGCAAGAACGCCTCGAACTCGAAGCTGCGGCCTTCCGCAGCCTGGTTCAACACCTGCGCAGCCGTCCGGACGTGCAGAACATCGACCTGATGAACCTCGCCGGTTTCTGCCGGAACTGCCTGTCCAAATGGTACAAGGCCGCCGCCGACGACATCGGCGTGGCGGTAAGCCCCGACCAGGCCCGCGAAGAGATCTATGGCATGCCCTATGCCGAGTGGAAAGCCAAGTACCAGCAGCAGGCCAGCACCGAGCAGCAAGCAGCGTTCACCAAAGGGAACAAACCATGACCGCTCTGACTGACTTTCGCGCGCGCCTGCGCAGCGAGCACTTCACCTTTGCCGAAACCCTGGCGTTTATCGCCGCACACTATGACTACCAGCCCAGCGCGTTCAACAACGGCGGCGTGGAAAATCCCGCAGGGCAGAACGAAGGCTCCTGCAAGACACTGGGCCTGGCCCTGCTCGAAGGCCTGAGCCTGGAAGAAAGCCTGCTGTGCTTCGGCGAACACTACCGCAGCGTGCTGGCCGCCCCGCAAGGCACCGACCACGGCAACATCCGCGCGCTGATGGCCACCGGCCTGGCCGGCGTACGCTTTAGCCAGCCAGCGCTCACGCGCAAAGCCTGAGCCACGCTGGCTGGCTGGTTTGGCGCGCAATCCCCAGGTGTCCGCGTTTCATCTGCGCCAGCGGCCTCCTAGCTGACGCACAAAAAGCCCTGCACGTGGCGGGGCGTTTTTATTGCGCTGACCGTTACTGCCCGTCGAGGTAACGCTCGACATCCAGCGCCGCCATGCAACCGGCACCTGCGGAAGTAATCGCCTGACGGTAAACATGGTCGGCCACATCGCCGGCGGCGAACACCCCGGGGATGCTGGTGGCGGTGGCATTGCCGTCACGCCCGCCGTTGACCACCAGGTAACCGTCCTTGAGGGCCAATTGGCCGTCGAACAACGCAGTGTTCGGCGTATGCCCAATGGCGACGAACAGACCGTCGACCTTGAGTTCGTCAAAGCCGCCAGCGTTGTTCTTCAGCCGCACGCCGGTAACGCCCATGGCGTCGCCCAGCACCTCGTCGACCTCGGCATTCAGCTTGAGCACGATCTTGCCTTCGGCCACCCGCGCTTGCAGCTTGTCCTGCAGGATCTTCTCGGCACGGAAAGTCTCGCGGCGGTGCACCAGGGTCACCTTGCTGGCGATATTGGCCAGGTATAACGCCTCTTCCACCGCGGTGTTACCGCCGCCGACCACCGCCACATCGCGGTTGCGGTAGAAGAACCCGTCGCAGGTGGCGCAGGCCGATACGCCCTTGCCCATCAACGCCTCTTCGCTGGGCAGCCCCAGGTAGCGAGCGCTGGCGCCGGTGGCGATGATCAGCGCATCGCAGGTGTAAGTGCCGCTGTCGCCAACCAGGGTGAAGGGTTTGCCAGCCAGGTCCACGGCATTGATGTGGTCGTAGACGATCTCGGTCTCAAAGCGCTCGGCATGCTCCTGCATGCGCTGCATCAATGCCGGACCGGTGAGGCCGTGCACATCGCCCGGCCAGTTGTCGACTTCCGTCGTGGTGGTCAGTTGGCCGCCCGCTTGCAGGCCGGTGATCAACAGTGGTTTGAGGTTGGCGCGAGCCGCATAGACTGCGGCGCTGTAACCGGCCGGGCCGGAACCGAGAATGATCACCCGGGCATGACGTGCTGCAGACATAACAAACTCCTACCGACCGGCGCCGGTGCGAATAAAAAGGGGCGACCCCAGCACGTGGGGAGCACGTTGTAGTAACGCAAGCCCCGCAAAAGGAACAGCTTGAGAGCGTGCTGCGCAAGCTACCCAGGCGTGGCCGATTAAGGAAATATCGTTTCCCAATCCACTGCATAGATAGCGGCTATGAATGCGTGACAGGCGGCGCCCGGGGCTATACTGCGACTGTCGCCCCTTCTTGTAGCTGACCGGCATGACCCTGCGTAAACGCCTGCTCTGGCTCTTCGCTCCGCTTCTGCTGCTCACGCTGCTGATTGTCTATGTCCTCTCCGAACGTATCCTGCTGGTGCGCTTCGACCGTGAAGATCGCAACCGTCTGTTGGTCCAGGCCGAACAGCTGCGCAGCCTGATTGGCCACAGCCTGCAACGCAACATGGCGTTGTCGCGCAGTTACGCCTGGTGGGACGACAGCTACCGTTACCTGCTCGATGGCGAGCCCGCCGACTTCGGACAACGCAACCTCGACCCGACGCAACTGGCCAACCTGGACTTCGATTTCATGGTGTTTCTCGACCGCGACGGTCGAGTGGTCACCGAACAATGGGCGCAGCCCAACCTGCTCGACCTGCTGCCGATCGGCCAGGAGCGTCCGCGCAGCCCAGACAGCCTGCGCGCCGACATCCTCGCCCGTAGCCGCACGATCGGCAGCCTGGCGCATGCCAACGATGCCGCCCACCAACTGGGCCAATTGTTGCTGATCCAGGGCGTTCCGCTGCTTCTGGTCAGCCATGCCGTGAGCAACAGCCAGGGCAGCGCCGACCCGGTAGGCACCTTGCTGGCCGGTCACTTTCTCGACGGACAACGCGTGGAAAACCTGCAAAGCCAGGTCGATGGCGTGTTGCGCCTGCTGCCCGCCGGGGAGGAGGAGCGCACCTGGCGTTACCTCGACACCACCCAACACGCCGCGGACTTACAGATCCAGATCAGCCCGCGCCGCTTGCTCGACGCGCAGCGCCAGCAGGTCGAACTGCTGTTTCGCGACGTCCGTGGCCAACCGCAGTTACGCCTGCAAATCACCAAGCCGCGGCTGCTCTACCAGCAGGGTCGCGAGGCCATTCGCTACTTTCTGGCGATCGCCCTGCTGGTTGCTTTCAGCGCCATGCTGCTGGTCTACCTGGGCTTGGAATTCTGGGTATTGCGCCGCGTCCAACGCCTGCATCAGGAAGTCTCGGGGATCGGCCGCGATGCACGCCTGCCGCGCCTGAGCGACCTTGGCGAGGATGAACTCGGCCGCCTGAGCAGCGCCTTGAATCGCATGCTCGAACGCCTGGAGCAGAGCGAAGCACGCGACCGGGCGATTCTCGACTCGATCCAGGACGGCTATTTCGAGATCGACGCCAGCGGCAAGATCCTCAAGGTCAACCGTGCCCTGGAGCAATTTCTCGGCTACCCGAACGATCACATGATCGGCCGCTCCTTCGAGGAGGTGCTGAGTGCCGAAGAAGTCGAGCGCGCCCGCAAACAGTTCGCCCAGGCACGCCAGGAGCGCGGCAGCGACAACGACAGCGGCACCACTACGTTCGCCGCACCGTTCAAGCGACACGATGGCAGCCTGGCCTACTTCGAAACGCGCTTCTCGATGCTGGAAAATGCCCAGGGCCGTTTTGCCGGTTACCGCGGCATCCTGCGCGACATCAGCGACCAGGTGGCGTACCAGAACCAACTGCTCGACCTGGCCTACCGCGACCCGTTGACCGGCCTGAATAACCGCAAGGCCTTCAGCGAGCAGCTCAACGTGGCCCTGGAGCAGGCCCGGCAGCAGTGCAGCCCGCTGGCCTTGCTGTACCTGGATCTGGATCGCTTCAAGGAGGTCAACGATCGCTTCGGCCACGATGCCGGCGACGCCCTGTTGATCGCCATCGCCGAACGCCTGCGCAACAGCCTGCGTCAGCCCGACCGTCTGTACCGCCTGGGTGGCGACGAGTTCACCCTGCTGATGCCCGACGCCACGGTCGAGTCGGCGCAAAAGCTCGCCGAGCGGTTACTCAGCGCCCTGGCCGAACCCTTCGAACTGGCGGGCATCATCGTCGACTTCGTCACCCCGAGCATCGGCATCGCCCTCTATCCGCAGCATGCGCAGGAAGCCGAAGCGCTGATCAAAGCTGCCGACAACGCCATGTACCAAGCCAAACAGGAGCGCAATCGCGCGTGCCTGTACGACGCCACCACGCAGATGCTGCTCAATTGAGCCGCCGCAGCGCAGGCTTTCCCCTGTCAAACAAAATCGGTAAGGTCGGCGCGACTTTCATTTGGCGGAGACCCCTATGCCTGCTCCCGTGCTGTCTGGCCCGCAATACCTCAGCGAAGGCCTGAAACTGGTGCTGAGCCCCGGTTTGCGGCTGTTCGTGCTGTTACCACTGACCATCAACCTGATTCTCTTCGTCGCCCTGGTTGGCTTCGCCATGCAGCAGTTCGGTGGCTGGGTCGATACCTTTATGCCGAGCCTGCCGAATTGGCTGAGCTTTCTTGAATACATCCTCTGGCCGTTGTTCGTGGTGCTGGTGCTGCTGATGGTGTTTTTCAGCTTCACCATGCTGGCCAATATCATCGCCGCGCCGTTCAACGGTTTTCTCGCCGAGAAAGTTGAAGTGGTGGTGCGTGGCGAAGACAACTTCCCACCCTTCAGCTGGGCCGAACTGGCCGCCATGGTGCCGCGCACCCTGAGCCGCGAACTGCGCAAGCTGAGCTATTTCCTGCCACGCGCCATCGGCCTGCTGATCCTCTCCTTTATTCCGGTGGTCAACCTGATCGCCGCGCCGCTGTGGCTGCTGTTCGGTGTGTGGATGATGGCCATCCAGTACATCGACTACCCCGCGGACAACAACAAGATGAGCTGGCAGGACATGCTCGCCTGGCTTCGTGAAAAGCGCTGGCAGAGCCTGGGTTTTGGCGGCATCACCTACGCGGTGTTGCTGATCCCCTTCGTCAACATCCTCATGATGCCGGCCGCCGTGGCCGGTGCCACCTTGTTCTGGGTGCGCGAACGCGGCGAACACGCCGTCACAATTTCGCCACGTTGATGTCACATTGGCTACATGGCGGCAGCCGACACTGCTGCCATGAGCACACCTTCTCTGCGTATCGCCCTGATCACTGAAACCTTCGCGCCGGAAATCAATGGCGTGGCCAACACCCTCGGGCGCTTGGTCGATGGCCTGCGCGCGCGTGGCCACCACGTGCAACTGGTACGCCCCCGACAGAACAGCGACCCAGCGCCCAAAAGCGATGACCACCTGCTGCTGACCCGCGGCTGGCCATTGCCGGGCTATCCGGGGTTGCAGTGGGGCCAGTCGGCGCTGCACAAACTGTTGCGCCGCTGGAAACTGCAACGCCCGGACGTGCTGTATATCGCCACCGAAGGCCCGCTTGGGCTGTCGGCCCTGCGCGCCGCACGGCGCCTGCGCATTCCTGTGGTCAGCGGCTTTCACACCAATTTCCAGCAGTACACCGGGCATTACGGCATTGGCTTGCTGACCCGCGCGCTGACCAACTACTTGCGCTGGTTCCACAACCGCACGCACATGACCCTGGTGCCCAGCGCCAGCCAGAATATCGAACTGGAGCGCCGCGGCTTCGAGCGCCTGGCCCTGCTCGCGCGCGGCGTCGACGGGCAACTGTTCCATCCGGCCAAGCGCTCGGCGCCGCTGCGCCAGAGTTGGGGGCTGGATGACGATGGGATTGCCGTGCTGCACGTTGGCCGCCTGGCCCCAGAGAAGAACCTCGGCTTACTGGCCAAGGCGTTCCGTGCCTTGCAGGCCGCCTATCCGCAACGCACGCTGAAACTCATCCTGGTCGGCGACGGCCCGCAACGCGCCAGCCTGCAACAGCAACTGCCGGACGCCGTGTTCTGCGGCCTGCAACGCGGTGAAGCATTGGCTTCGCATTACGCCTCGGGCGATCTGTTCCTGTTCCCCAGCCTCTCGGAAACCTTCGGCAACGTGGTCCTCGAAGCCCTGGCCTGCGGCCTTGGCGTGGTGGCGTTCGATCAAGCGGCGGCGGCCCAGCATATTCGCCACGGACACAACGGCGCCCTGGCCGTGGCGCAAGACCAACAGGGATTTATCGACGCCGCCAATTGGCTGCTGGAAGATCCGGAAAGCCTGCGCCGGGTACGTCTGAACGCCCGCCAGCATGCCGCGCGCCAGGGCTGGGCGGCGATTGTCGAACGGTTCGAGCAGCACCTGCGCAGCGCCCTGCTCCGCGCGCCCGAACTACCCGCCGGGCGCCCCCTGCCCTGACTCGGTGCCCCTATTGATCCGGTCTTTCAATGTCTTGATTTGCGTAGGCTGGGTACTTAGCGACGAAAAAAAGCCCCGATGGGCCGGGGCTTGAGGAGGGGCGCGCCGTTATGCGGCGCACCGGGGAAGCGGGGATCAGACCAGGCTCATCAACGCGGCGCGGCTGAACGGCAGGATGTCGCCTTCGCGGCCATCACGCACCTTGACCGCCCAATCCGGGTCGACCAGCAGGGCGCGGCCCACGGCCACCAGGTCGAACTCCTGCTTGTTCAGACGCTCCAGCAGGTTTTCCAGGCTGGCCGGCTCGGCAACCTTGTCGGTGTTGACCATAAATTGCAGGAATTCGCCGTCCAGGCCGACGCTGCCGACGGTGATGGTCGGCTTGCCGGTCAGTTGGCGCGTCCAGCCCGCCAGGTTCAGCTCGGAACCGTCGAATTCCGGCTCCCAGAAACGCCGGGTCGAGCAGTGGAAGATATCCACGCCGGCGTCGCTCAGCGGCTTGAGGAAGGCTTCCAGGGCTTCCGGGGTTTCCACCAGACGCGCGCTGTAGTCCTGCTGCTTCCACTGCGAGAAGCGGAAGATGATCGGGAAGTCCGGGCCCACGGCGGCGCGCACGGCCTGGATCAGCTCGATGGCAAAGCGCGAACGCTGCGCCAGGTCACCACCGTATGCGTCGCTGCGCTGATTGCTGCCGGCCCAGAAGAACTGGTCGACCAGATAGCCGTGGGCGCCGTGGATTTCCACACCGTCCATGCCAATGGCCTTGGCATCCTTGGCGGCCTGGGCGAAAGCGGCGATCACCTCGTTGATGTCGTCCTGGGTCATGCCATGCACAACCACGTTGCCTTCTTTGATCTTCTCGCTCGGGCCGTAGCCGGGCACGCTGGCGTCCGGCTCGGTGCCCAGCTTGCGTACATTACCCACGTGCCAGAGTTGCGGAACGATCTTGCCGCCTTCGGCGTGCACCGCCTCGACCACTTTCTGCCAGCCGGCCAGGGCGTCTTCGCCGTAGAAGCGCGGCACGTTCGGGTAACCGTTGGCGGCCTTGTGGCCGACCGTAGTGCCTTCGGTGACGATCAGGCCAACCCCTGCTGCAGCGCGGCGCCGGTAGTACTCGATGACCTTGCTGTTGGGTACGCCGCCCGGGGAGAAGGACCGGGTCATCGGGGCCATGACCACGCGGGTCGGCAGCTCCAGATTGCCCAGGGTGAAGGGTTGGAACAGCGCTTTAACGGGATCGGTCATCATCATTCCTCGGGGCGGCCAGGCGACCGCGACTGGTTAAACAGGGGGGTAACGATCAGGCCTGCAGCAACAGCTGCAAGCGCTGGATAAAGTCTTCGAGTACGCGGGTATTGCTCGATACCTTGAGGCGGGTCAGCGCGCCTTGCCAGGCATTGGCGATAAAGCTCGCCAGGTTGCGACAGTCCTCGTCGGCACGCAGTTCGCCCGCGGCCTGCGCCTGCTCCAGACAGCCTTGGAGGATGTCCGCCGAGCGTTGCAGAATCGCATCCACTTGCAGGCCCAGGCTCGGCGACAGTTCGGCCATCTCGAAGCTCAGGCTGCCGATAAAGCAGTGGTACTCCAGACGTTCCTGACGGGCGAAGTGCTCAACCAGCTCGCCGTAGTAAGCCAGGATGCGCTCGCGCGGGCTTAGCGCCGGGTTGGCCAGGGCCTCGGCATAACGCTGCAAGCGCGGCTGATAAACCTCTTGCAGGGCTTGCAGGGCAAAGTCTTCCTTGCTCGCAAAGTAGTGGTAGAAGGAGCCTTTCGGTACCCCCGCCGCCTGGACGATTTCCTGCACGCCGGCGCCGTGATAACCACGGCGGGTCATCACCTCGGCGCCCTTGGCGAGGATCAGATCACGCTTGTCGAGTCGAATGCTGGAGTTCATGCCGGCAAGAATATGACCGGTCGTCTCGCCTCGCCCAGCACTATTGATTTGCGTGATTAAGCATCAGAACCTCAGGCCAGCGCGCAGCCGGACGACGCTTAACCCCCTACAGCCAGGTCACGTGCTGCTCCAGCGGAAAACGCAGGCGCGGGTTGTAGATGCCCTTCTCTGCCGGTTTGCCCACCGCCAGCAACATGATTGGCAGGGCCTGACGCGGAATGTCCAAGGTCTGGCGCAGGCGCACCTCGTCGAAGCCCTCCATCGGACAGGTCGCATAACCATGGCTTTGAAACGCCAGCATCAGGTTCTGCGCCGCCAAGGCCGTGGATTTCACCGCCCAGACGCGCATCTGCGCCTGGCTGTTCGGCGTGCGCATCAGCGGTTTACGCAGGGCCGCAAAGCGCACTAACTGACGCTTCAGCAAACCCAGCAGGCCGAACGGCCCCTGGTTGTACTGAAAGGGAGCGGTTTTCGCGTAGAAGCTGCGAATGCGTGCCGGCACATCGGGCTCCGGCCAGTAGCTGACGATGTTGGCGCAGGCTTGCCGCCAGGTATCCGGGCGCGCCAGCACGGCGATGATCAGCGGTGCCTTGGCGGCATTTTGGCTCATGCACACCGGGTGCAAACGGGCCAGCAACGCCGGCTCGCGAATCACCTGAAAACTCCAGGGCTGCAAGTTGCAGGAGTTGGGCGCAAGCACCGCCAACTCCAGGCAATCGCGAATCACCGCCTCCGGCACCGCGGCATCGGTGAAGCGGCGTACGGCGCGGCGGCTCTCGATCAGTGCACGCAGGGCCGCGGGTGAGGCATGGCTGGGCGGATCATCGTGGGGGAAATGGGTCATCGGCGGCGTCCTCGGCAAGTCGAGCGATTAAGCCGCCGGGCGTGCTGCCGAACAAGCGCCAATAGCAGAAAAGCCGCAGCCTTGGCGCATATGCCATAAGAGCGTGTCTAAGTGCCGGCGCATCCGCCAGGCGCTCCAAGGCGCCGCTTAGGACCGCACCGGCGCGTTCGGGAATTAGCCGAGGGCTTTCTCGATAGCCTGGATCAGCGCCGGATCGTCCGGCGCGGTACGTGGTGAGAAACGTGCCAGCACGCGGCCGTCCTGAGCAACCAGAAACTTTTCGAAGTTCCAGGTGATGTCGCCGGGAAATTCCGCGCCCTCGCCGGCCAACAGCCGATACAGCGGGTGACGCCCCGCTCCGTTGACCTCCAGCTTGCTGCCCAGCGGGAAGGTAACGCCGTAGTTCAGGCTGCAAAACTCGCGAATCGCCTGCTCGCTGTCCGGTTCCTGCCCGGCAAACTGGTTGCACGGCAGGCCAAGCACGGTAAAGCCCTGGGCGTGGTACTGCTGATAGAGCTTTTCCAGGCCGGCGTATTGCGGGGTCAAACCGCATTTGGACGCGACATTGACCACCAACACCACCTGCCCCTTGAAAGGCGCCAACGGCAAATCGTGACCATCCAGCGCACGCAGATTCAGGTCGTGAAAGGCACTCATGACTAACTCCTTGAGAACGCAATGGATTACGCGCAGGGGACAAAAAAGGCGCCTCTAAAAGGCGCCTTTCGGTAGTGTCAGCTTAGCAGTCAGCGGCGTGCGTGGAACGACCATAAGTCGTTTTGCAGCCCTGACATACGGGCTGTGGATCAGTGGTGGTGACCACCTTCGCCATGCACATGACCGTGTGCGACTTCTTCTTCGCTGGCGTCGCGAATGGCCACGATCTTGACCTTGAAGTTCAGGCGCTGACCGGCCAGCGGGTGGTTGCCGTCAACGATCACGTCGTCGCCTTCGAGCTCGCGAATGGTGACGATCTGCATGCTGCCGTCCGGGCCGGACGCATGGAACTGCATGCCGACTTCCAGCTCGTCGACGCCTTCGAACATCGAGCGGTTGAGAGTCGCCACCAGCTCGGCGCTGTATTCGCCATAGGCATCTTCCGGCTCGACGGCAACATCCAGCGCGTCACCGACTTGCTTGCCGAGCAGAGCTTTTTCCAGACCGGCGATGATGTTGCCGGCACCGTGCAGGTAAACCAGCGGCGCGCCGCCAGCGGAACTATCGATCACCTCACCGGCATCGTTGGTCAGGGTATAGTCGATGGAGACGGCCTTATTGGCGGCGATCAGCATGGGGCGAGACCTTTTGCATAGGAATAAAGAACGGGCAAGTTTAACCAAGGGTGCGCGCGAAAGCGAACCGAGCGCTGACGGACGGCCAAGCACCGGCCCGGTAAAAGTTGCGCGGCGATGCCCGCGTTATGCCCGCTGCCTTCTGGGCCAGCAGCGGATAAGGGCGGCGGACATGCCGCGCCGGTGTTGCTGATGCGCCGGCCTCGCGTACTAACCCGTTTACTTGATTTTCGTCAGGACGAAGACGGCCACTGGGTGGCAGTCTTGTCCTGCGGCCATACTCAACACCTGCGCCACCAGCCGCCCTGGCAGAATCGCGACTGGGTACTCGACCCCGCGCAACGCAAGGCGCGGATCGGCCAACACTTTGCGTGTGGCTGG
>TARA_R100001244_G_scaffold51664_3_pt1 | contig 36869 bp, 33 predicted proteins | sample TARA_R100001244 | Tara Oceans TARA_R100001244 (sample SAMEA2621564) | marine metagenome | biome: marine biome (ENVO:00000447); feature: mesopelagic zone (ENVO:00000213); material: "saline water (ENVO:00002010), including plankton (ENVO:xxxxxxxx)" | depth 790 m
GTCAGCGCGGCTAAGCCACCCAGTAGCAGCAAAAAGGCGACCTTCGGGTCGCCTTTTTTATGGGTTCTGTGCCCGTTAACTGTTGCGACGGCCCAGCGCCTTATGGGCGCGGCTTGAATCGCCAAGGAGCAGCGACTTTCGCGGATAAATCACCCAGGCGCCGTTAGCCGCCAGCGCGTTAAACCCGCGCCCCGAGTCGATACACCCGCTCATCCAGGCGCTGCAAGCCGCGCTGAAGAAACTTGTCGTTCTCACCCAACACCTCACGCGCCTCGAGCAACGCCAGTTGCCACTGCTCAGCGAACAACGACTGCACCTCGCGCTCGCTTACCGCGAATGGCGGCCCCTGCATCTGCGCTTGCTCGTAGTCGAGCGTCACCAGCAATCCCTGGCAATCCGGCGGCAGCACACGGCGCAGGTGCGCGGCATAGCGAACGCGCATCTCGGCAGGCAAGGCAATCAATGCGGCGCGGTCATAGAACACCCGGCAATCGCTCAACTGCTGCGCCGTCAGGGCGAAGAAGTCGCCGCAGTAGATCTCCAGCGATCCGCTGCGGTAGACCTTGAACGCTCCCTCCCGACTCATCTGCGCCTGCAGTTGATGCTCACGAAAGAAGTCCTCGATCGCCTTCTGCGCCACCTCGACGCCCAGCACGCGCCAGCCCTGCGCCGCCAGCCAGGCCAAATCCAGGCTTTTCCCGCACAACGGCACTAGCACCCGCGCCTCGCCGGGCACCCCCAACGCAGGCCAATGTCGTTGCAGATACGGGTTGACCTCCTGGGCATGGAAGCCGATTTCGTTGCGCGCCCACCGCGCCTGCCAAAACGTCGCGTGCATAGCCACTCCTGAAATTTCCACTGGGCAATCCTGACCTAAACTGCCCGCTATGCCTATTTCCCAGTGAGCCGCCCATGACCAGGATGACCCTTGCCACGCTGCTCCTCATCAGCAGCCTGTTCGCCCCTTGCCAGGCAGCGCAACTGGGCACCATCCGCCTCGACACCAGCCAGGAAGAGCCCTATCAAATCCTGCTCGACGGCCAGCTCAGCGGGCTGTCGATCGATGTGCTGGACTGTATTTTCCAGCGACTCGAACAGCCGCACAGCATCCAGCTGACCTCCTGGAAGCGCGCCAAACAAAATGTCAGCACGCATATTGCCGAAGGCTTTTTCAGCTCTGCACCCGATGCCGAAAGTGATGCCTTCGCCCAGCTCTCGGCACCGCTGCTGATCGAAAAATGGTACTGGTATGCCCTCGATGCCCAGGTTCTCAACCGGCCACCGTGGGACCCGCAACTGCGCATTGGCGGCGTGCTTGGCAGCAACACCCTGGCCTGGCTGGAAACCCGTGGTATCCACGTGCAGCAGAAGGTGCCCAAACTCGAACAACTGATCCAGCTGCTGCAACGCGGACGCATCGACCTGATCCTCGCCGATCAGAGCGCGATGGACAGCGCCAGTCGCGACCTCAACTTGCAACGCCAGCTGCAGCAGCGCTTCGTCCGCTACACTCCATTGGGCGTGTATTTTTCCCGCGCATTCCTCACCCAGCACCCGGGTTTCATCCAGGACTTCAACGAACAGGTGCAGAACTGTGCGCCTGCCAGTTCGCCGCTGATCGCCCTGGAGCAGCAATATCTCAAGCAACTGGTGCAGTTGCACCTGCGTCGCTGGGGCGGCCAGGAGGTATTGTTCAAGGCGCTGCGCGAAGCCGCTCGACAGCCGTTGAGCGAAGCAGCCATCAAGCGGCTCGACCAGCAATGGATGACTGAATACCTGCGCCGCCAGCAGCCTTTTATCGACAGCGTTCGCCAGCAGCCGGCCTCGGTTTTCCTGCAAGGCGTGCACCAGCAATATCAACCGCTGTTCAACGAACTGTTCCTCACCGATAGCCGTGGCGTGACCGCCGGCATGAGCCGTGCGACCAGCGATTACTGGCAGGGAGACGAAGCCAAATTCAACATCGCGCGCACACTGCCCGCCGAGCAACTGCTGATCGAATCCATCGCCTACGATGGCTCGACACAAAGCTTCCAGGCCCAGATCAGTGCCCCGCTGCACGACCCAGGTGACGGCAGCTTGCTCGGCGTGCTGACCTTCGGCGTCAATATCGAAGCGGCTTTTGGTGACAGCCAGCCTTAATCCATCGAAGCAAGCGATGAAATAGCCCAACTATCCCTGTTTGATTCTCCTGAATGGCTGATCGAATATCGTGTTCATTCGCCAGGAGTTGACCATGCTACCCAGCCTCTTTATCTCGCACGGCTCGCCGATGCTCGCCCTCGAACCCGGTGCCAGCGGCCCGGCCCTGGCGCGCCTGGCCGCCGAACTGCCGAAACCACGAGCCATTGTGCTGGTCTCCGCGCACTGGGAAAGCCGTGACCTACGCGTCGCCAGTGCGCCCCAGCCGGAGACCTGGCACGATTTCCGGGGTTTCCCGGCGGCGCTCTATGCCGTGCAATACCCCGCTTCCGGCCACCCACAATTGGCCAGCGAGGTGGCCGCACGCCTCAACAACGCCGGCTTGCCTGCGCAGCTCGACCCCGAGCGTCCGCTGGATCACGGTGCCTGGGTGCCGCTGTCACTGATGTACCCGCAAGCCGATATTCCGGTGGTGCAAGTGTCGCTACCCAGCCACCAGGGTCCAGCCCTGCAAAGCCAAGTCGGACGCGCCCTCGCCAGCCTGCGTGAGCAAGGCATATTGCTGATCGGCTCAGGCAGCATCACCCACAACCTGGGCGAACTGGATTGGCACGCGGGCCCCGAGGCGATCGAGCCCTGGGCGCAGGCGTTTCGCGACTGGATCGTCGCCAAGCTGACCAGCGACGATCAAGCCGCGCTGCATGACTACCGCCACCTGGCCCCCGCCGCCATCCGCAACCACCCCAGCGACGAACACCTGCTGCCGCTGTTCTTCGCCCGCGGCGCTGGCGGGCAGTTCAAGGTCGAACACAGCGGCTTCACCTACGGCGCACTGGGGATGGATATCTACAGCTTCACGTGAGCCCACGCAGATACAAAAAAGCCCCGCATCACGACGATGCGGGGCTTTTTTATACAGCGCGAATCAATCTTCGCGATAACGACGCAGCTTCAGTGGCTTGCCACCAACGCGGGTGTCTTTCAGCTTGGTCAGCAGACGCTCAAGGCCCTCTTCCGGCAGCTCGACCAGGCTGAAGCTCTCGCGCACCTGGATGCGACCGATGGCTTCACGCACCAGACCACCTTCATTGAGGATGGCACCCAGCAGGTTCTTCGCGGCGATACCGTCACGCGCGCCCAGCGCGGTACGGCAACGGGCACGGCCTTCGGCCAGCGGGACCGGCGCGCGACGCTCGCGACTGCCTTCGCGCTCGGAACGCTCACCACGTTCGCTGCGCTCGCTACGTTCACGCGGGCCGCTGCTGCTTGGCACCAGCGGCTGGTCGCGCTCGACTTCAGCCAGGGTCAGCGCTTGGCCATTGGTGGCCTTGCGCAGCAGGGCCGCGGCCAGGGCGCGCGGGCTGCAACCGATGTCGGCAGTCAGACGATCAAGCAGATCACCGTGGCTGGCTTCGGCATCGGCCACCAGCGGCGCCAGGCTGTTGGTGAGTTTCTTGATGCGCGCATCCAGCACTTGCTGAGCGTTCGGCAACTTGACCTCACCGACTTTCTGCCCCGTCACGCGCTCGATCACTTGCAGCATGCGACGCTCGCGCGGGGTCACCAGCAGCAAGGCGCGACCGGTACGCCCGGCACGGCCGGTACGCCCGATACGGTGCACATAGGATTCCGGATCGTAGGGCATGTCCACGTTCATCACGTGGGTGATACGCGGTACGTCGAGGCCACGAGCGGCCACGTCGGTGGCGATGACGATGTCCAGACGGCCATCTTTCAGCGACTCGATCACCCGCTCACGCTGGTTTTGCGCGATATCGCCGTTCAGCGCGGCAGCCTTGTAGCCCTTGGCTTCCAGCGCGGCGGCCAGATCCAGGGTGGCTTGCTTGGTACGCACGAAACCGATCAGCGCGTCGAATTCCTCGACTTCCAGCAGACGCAGTACGGCGGCGTGCTTCTGGTCGGCGTGGACCATCAGGTGCGCCTGCTCGATGGCAGTCACGGTCTGGGTTTTAGTTTCGATCTTGACGTGCTTGGGGTCGCGCAGGTGTTTTTCCGCGATGGCACGGATCGAATGCGGCAAGGTAGCCGAGAACAGCACACTCTGACGGCTTTCCGGCATGGCCTTGAAGATCACTTCGAGGTCGTCCATGAAGCCCAGCTTGAGCATCTCGTCCGCTTCGTCGAGGACCAGGTGCTGAATGGTCGACAGCACTTTCTCGTCGCGACGCAGGTGATCAACCAGACGACCTGGGGTGGCGACGACGATTTGTGCGCCATTACGGATGGCCTTGAGCTGCGGGCCCATCGGCGCGCCGCCGTATACGGCAATCACATTTACGCCCGGCATTTGCTTGGCGTAGGTTTCAAATGCGGTGGCGACCTGCAATGCCAGCTCACGGGTCGGCGCAAGGATCAGTGCTTGTGGCTGACGCTTGGTCGGATCGATACGGCTGAGGATTGGCAGAGCGAAAGCAGCGGTTTTACCGGTGCCGGTCTGTGCCTGGCCGATCATGTCGTGGCCGGCGAGGATCACTGGAATCGCTTGAATCTGAATAGCCGACGGCTCTTCATAGCCAGTAGCGATTACAGCAGCGAGAACATTGGGATGAAGTTCGAGTGCGGCGAAGCCGCCGATTTCCTGGGTCATGGGTCTGCCTCTAGTGCATCCGCAAAGACCCATGTTCCAAAGCTGCGCATGCCGTGTAAGACCCGAGAGTCACCCTGGCAGCCATGTCGGCGGGGATTTGCGAAAACGTGTGATAAATGAATCGTCAAGGATAGTCCGCAAAACGGACTAACTGCCAAAGTTAACCTTCGGGCGAGTTGTGCTACCTGAACGTGGCCAAGAATTGACCGGCGCGCACTATACCGGAAAACCTGGCCGATGTGCTGGTTTTCCCTGAATTAAACACCTGCACCGCTAAACGGTCATCCTCTGATAGCCTGCAACCACCCGCCCCGATTGACGTGGACAAGCCCGAGCGTGGGCACTATACCCTTCACGTCTTTTCTCCTGCGCAAGGACTTCTGCCATGACTCAAAGCACCAGCGGCCGCGTAAGCCGTGAGAAACGAGGCCAGATCATGTTGATCGGCCTGGACCGTGCCGCCAAACGCAATGCGTTCGACCTCGACCTGCTGAATGACCTGTGCCTGGCCTATGGCGAATACGAACGCGACAACGAGGCGCGCGTGGCGCTGGTCTTCGCCCATGGCGAACACTTCACCGCTGGGCTGGACCTGGCCAATGTCGCCGCCCATTTTGCCGCCGGCTGGCAGATCCCCGCGGGCGGTTGCGACCCCTGGGGCGTGTTCGGCGGGCCGCGGGTGAGCAAGCCGGTGATCGTCGCGGCCAAGGGCTACTGCTACACCATCGGCATCGAGCTGATGCTCGCCTCGGACATCAACCTGTGCGCCAGCAACACCCGCTTCGCGCAGATGGAAGTGCAGCGCGGTATTTTTCCATTCGGCGGCGCGACTCTGCGCATGCACCAGACCGCTGGCTGGGGCAACGCCATGCGCTGGTTACTCACCGGCGATGAGTTCGATGCCCACGAAGCCTATCGCCTGGGTTTGGTGCAAGGCGTGCTGGCCAGCGAAGAGTTGATGCCCAAAGCCCTGTGGATGGCCGAGCGCATCGCTGCCCAAGCACCGCTCGGCGTGCAAGCCACGCTGGCCTCGGCGCGCCAGGCCGTGCGTGACGGCGAAGCGGCCGCCGCCGCCAACTTGCACCCCACCGTGACCCGCCTGATGGCCAGCGCAGATGCCCAGGAAGGCGTACGCGCCATGCTCGAACGCCGCCCCGGCGAGTTTAAAGGCCGCTAAGGCCGTGGCGCAGAAATAACGATCAGGGGACGCGTGCGCGCTGGTTCGTGGCGCCGCCAACCCGGCAAGTGCTTTTATTCTGAGACGGCACACTACGCCGGTTCAACTGGCCGGGCGCAAGACTTCGATCAGCGATTGCAGGGAGTAACCCAGGCGCGGCGCCAACGCCGCACTGCGGCGGCGCAGCGCATCCAGATCGAGCGATTGATCGAGATCCGCCGGCACCAGCAACACCACGTTGCCCTCCTTCACCGGGCACTCCCAGTAATGCCGATGGTAGAGGCCACGCAGCAGCGCGGCGCCGAGCGGCTTGCCGTCGTTACCGGCCCATTGATTGATGATCAGCCAACCGCCTGGATTGAGCTGCTGACGACAACTTTCGAGAAAACGCCAGGCCAAATGGCCGACGCCAGGGCCATGGTCGGTGTACAGGTCGACGAAGATCAGGTCGGCGGTTTCCGCCGTCTCCAGCAGTTCCAGCGCATCGCCGATGCGGATGGTCAGGCGTGGATCGTCGTCCAGACCGAGAAACTGCATAGCCAGACGCGGCACATCGGCACGCAATTCGATGGTTTCAACATCGTCGAGCGTCAGGATCTTCAGGCATGCCTGGGTCAGATTGCCAGCGCCCAGGCCAAGAAACAGCGCGCTCTCCGGTGCTGGGTGGCATAACGCACCGAGGAACATGGCGCGGGTGTAGTCGTACTCCAACCAGCTCGGGTCGGCGGTGAACACGCAGCTTTGCTCGATCGAATCGCCGAATTCGAGGAAGCGGTAATCGCCGATCTCGACCACGCGGATCACACCAAACGCGTCCTGCACTTCAGCGAGCAAGACTTCTTCTTTCATCTCATCCACCGGGGGTAAACCTGGCATCCACCACTCTCCACCATGACATCCCCGACCACGCGACGCCCGGGAAAGGCGCCGATTGTCATTGAAGCGCAAGGCCTGGGTCACGCAATAATTTGCCTGCGCAAGATTCGCCCGGGCAACCTAACGCGCCACAACAAAAACAACAGGCATCTCGAGGTTTCAAACTATGTACGCCATCATCGGCGCGGGTCCCATGGGCCTGTGTACAGCACGGCAACTGCACAAGCATGGCATCGATTTCGTCGGTTTCGAGCTGCACAGCGATGTCGGCGGGCTGTGGGACATCGATAACCCGCACAGCACCATGTACGACTCGGCGCACCTGATTTCCTCCAAGGGCACCACCGAGTTCAGCGAGTTTCCGATGCGCGACGAAGTGGCGCCCTACCCGCACCACAGTGAGATGCGCCGGTATTTCCGCGACTACGCCACGCAGTTCGGCCTGTATCAACACTATCAATTCAACACCCGCGTGCTTGCCGTGCAGCGCCTGGAGAAAGGTTGGAAACTCACCAGCGAACACAACGGCGCACCACGCGAGTGGCTGTTCGATGGGGTATTGATTGCCAACGGCACCCTGCACACCCCCAATCGACCCAAGCTCCCCGGCACCTTCAGCGGTGAGTTGCTGCATTCCAGCGATTACCGCTCAGCGGCGAGTTTCGACGGCAAGCGCGTACTGATCGTCGGCTGCGGCAACTCCGCCTGCGACATCGCCGTGGATGCCGTGCACCGTGCCGCCTCGGTCGATCTGTCGACGCGCCGGGGTTATTACTTCCTGCCCAAGTTCACCCTCGGCCGGCCCACCGACACCCTGGGCGGCGCGATCAAATTGCCACGCCCGTTCAAGCAGTTTCTCGACGGCCTGCTGGTGCGCGCCCTGGTCGGCAAACCCTCGAACTACGGCCTGCCCGACCCGGATTACAAACTCTACGAATCACACCCGGTAATGAACTCCCTGGTGCTGCATTACCTGGGGCATGGCGATATCAAGGCGCGCCGCGACGTCGCCACGGTCGACGGCTTGCAGGTGACTTTCAGCGATGGCGAGCAGGCCGAGTACGACCTGATTCTGCAAGGCACCGGCTACAGGCTCGACTACCCGTTCATCGACCGCGCCCACCTCAACTGGCCGGCCAGCGCCGGCGCACCACAGCTGTACCTCAACGTGTTCCATCCCGAGTACGACGACCTGTTCATGATGGGCATGGTCGAAGCCTCGGGCCTCGGCTGGCAGGGCCGCGACGAGCAGGCCGAGCTGGTGGCGTTGTGCATTCGCCGGCAGCTCGACGGCCACCCTGCGGCCAAATGCTTCCGTGAGCACGTGCGCGCCCACGCCAGCCAGCGCCTGGACGGCGGCTATGCCTATCTGCAACTGGAGCGCATGGCCTACTACGTTCATAAAGACAGCTACCGCCGAGCCATCCGCCAACACCGCGCCGAGCTCACGCTGAAGCCCACTCCTGCCGCTGCGCCCAAGGAAAACCGCGATGCCAGCCGTCAATCTTGAGTTCTCGCCCAGCGCGATGATCGCCTTGAACGCAATCATCGCGCTGATGATGTTCGGCGTGTCGCTGGAACTGCGTGCCGACGACTTCAGCCGCATCCTGCGCGCGCCCAAGGCTCCGCTGATCGGCATGTTCGTGCAGTTTTTCCTGCTGCCGGCGTCCACCTGCCTGCTCACCACACTGCTGCCGATCGACCCGAGCCTGGCCCTCGGCCTGATCCTGGTCGCCACCTGCCCGAGCGGCACCTTCTCCAACATCATGACCTGGCTGGGCCGCGGCAATGTCGCGGTGTCGGCCAGTGTCACCGCCGTGTCGAGCCTCAGCGCCGGGCTGCTGACGCCGCTCAACTTCGCCCTCTACGCCGGACTCAACCCCAACACCCGCGCACTGCTGAGCGAAATCAGCATCGACCCGCTCGAGCTGTTGGCCATGGTCCTGCTGGTACTGGTGCTGCCGATGGTACTCGGCATGTGGCTGGGCAAGCGGCGCCCGCAGCTGGCGCAGACACTGGAAAAACCACTGCGCCACTTCTCTCTACTGGTGATGCTGGCCTTCGTCGGCGGCGCTCTGATGAAGAATCTCGAGCAATTCATCGAGCACTTCCATCTGTTCTTCTGGCTGGTGGTGGCCCTCAACAGCATGGCGCTGCTGCTCGGCTACCTGTGCGCACGCCTGTGGCGCCTGCCCGCGGCCGAAGTGCGCGCGGTGACCCTGGAGACCGGCATTCACAATTCCGGCCTCGGCATGGCGTTGATCTTCACCTTCTTCCCGCAGGCCGGCGGCATGCTGCTGATCGCCGCCTTCTGGGGCTGCTGGCAACTGCTTTCCGGGCTGGCCCTGGCGCTGTTCTGGTCGCGCCGCGTGCCCCAGGCCGAGACCCGCGCCGCCCTCGGCGAGGCGCCCTCGCAATGACCGTCACGCTGATTACCGGGGCCGCCAGCGGCCTCGGCTGGCAACTGGCGCGCGCCTGCCATGCACGCGGCGATCGGCTGCTGCTCAGCGACATCGACGCCGCGGGCCTGGCTGTCCGGGTCGCCACACTCGCCGATCCGCACGTCGTGGGCATCGCCGGCGACATCACCGAGCCGGCCCTACATGAGCGCCTGCTCAGCGCCTGTGAGGAACGCTTCGGCCGCCTCGACCTGCTGATCAACAACGCCGGCATCACCCACCGCTCGCCGACAACGCGCACCCAGCCGAGGGTCTTTCGCCAGGTCATGGCGGTGGATTACCACGCGCCGCTGGAGTTGACCCTCGGCGCCCTGCCGCTGCTGCGCCAGAGCCAGGGACAGATCGTCGCCATCGGCTCCATGGCCGGTTGGATGCCGGTGCTCGGCCGCGCCGGATACTGCGCGGCGAAAGCCGCCCTGGCGCAGGGCTTCGAAGTGCTGCGTGCCGAGGTGGCGGGCGATGGTATCGGCCTGCTGATGGTCTACCCGAGTTTTCTCGACACGCCCATCGAGCAACATGCCCTCGGCGGCGACGGCCAACCGGCGCGGCATGCGCGCTCGACGGTCGGCCAGGTACGCGGCGCCGACTGGATGGCCGCGCGCATCCTCCAGGCCCAGGAAAAGCGCCAGCAGCGGCTGTTCCCCGATCGCGGCAGTTGGTTGGCCAGCCTGCTCTGGCGCCTCGCCCCGGCCCTGTATTACCGGCAGATGAGCCGCCGCTTCGCCACGGAGCTGGGCTGATGGAATGGGCCTGGATCGCCCTCGGCGTTTTTATCCTGCTGGCGTACACCCTGGAAGCCATTACCGGCTTCGGCAGCATCGTCATCGCCCTGTCGCTCGGTGCCCTGCTGCTGCCGATTGAGCAGCTGCTGCCGATTCTGGTGGCGCTGAATATCTGCATGAGCGGCTACCTCAGCTGGCGCCACCGGCGGCTGATTGAACGGCGTCTGCTGCTGAACATGATCCTGCCGGGCATGCTGCTCGGCACCCTGCTCGGCTACGCGCTGCTGCCCTGGCTGGATGCCGGCTTGACCAAGCAACTGTTCGGCCTGCTCGTGCTGTGGTTCGCAGGCCGGGAACTGTGGCATCTGCGTCATGCGGTTGCGCGGCCACCGCGGCCGTTGTGGCTCACGCGCCTGATTACGCTCGGCGCCGGTATCAGTCACGGCCTGTTCGCCTCCGGCGGGCCATTGCTGGTGTACGCCCTGGCCGGCACCACGCTGGACAAGGCGCGCCTGCGCGCCACCCTGATCAGCGTCTGGTTCACCCTCAACAGCCTGCTGACCCTGGCGTTTCTCCTCGACGGCCGTCTGCTGCCGGCGCTGCCGCAGGTCGCCGCTTATGCGCCGTTGCTGCTGCTCGGCGTGTGGCTGGGCGAACGCCTGCATCGGCGGGTCAGCGAGCGGCATTTTCGTTTGGCGATCTACCTGTTACTGCTGGTCACCGGCGCCCTGCTGCTCTGGCCGCGCTAACCTGCAAGCATGCAGCGCCTCTATCGCGGCTATCGGCTTGAAGCGCCGGGCTGATCGGTTACCATGCCCTTCTGCCTAACCTGTATTGAGCCGAGAACCGCAATGTCGCAACCCTGGAATCCCGATAGCTGGAGAGCCAAGCCGATCCAGCAACAACCGCACTACCCCGACGCCGCTCATCTGGCCAAAGTCGAGCAGACCCTGGCCGGTTATCCGCCGCTGGTGTTCGCCGGCGAAGCCCGCGAGTTGCGCCGGCAGTTTGCCGAGGTCACCCAGGGTCGCGCGTTTCTGTTGCAGGGTGGCGATTGCGCCGAAAGCTTCGCCGAGTTCAGCGCGGCGAAAATCCGCGACACCTTCAAGGTGCTGCTGCAAATGGCCATCGTCATGACCTTCGCCGCCGGCTGCCCGGTGGTGAAAGTCGGACGCATGGCCGGGCAATTCGCCAAGCCGCGCTCGGCCAACGACGAAACCATCGACGGCGTGACCCTGCCGGCCTACCGTGGCGATATCGTCAACGGCATCGGCTTCGACACCGCCAGCCGCGTGCCGGACCCGGAGCGCCTGTTGCAGGCTTACCATCAATCCACCGCCTCGCTAAATCTGCTGCGTGCCTTTGCCCAGGGCGGCTTCGCCGACCTGCACCAGGTACACCAGTGGAACCTCGATTTCATCGCCAACTCGGCGCTGGCCGAGAAATACAGCGCGCTGGCCGACCGCATCGACGAAACCCTGGCGTTTATGCGCGCCTGCGGCATGGACAGCTCGGCGCAAGTGCGTGAAACCAGCTTCTTCACCGCCCATGAAGCGTTGCTGCTCAACTACGAAGAAGCCTTTGTGCGCCGCGACAGCCTCACCGGCGGCTTCTACGACTGCTCGGCGCATATGCTGTGGATCGGCGACCGCACCCGTCAGCTGGATGGCGCCCATGTCGAGTTTCTGCGCGGCGTCGGCAACCCGATCGGGGTCAAAGTCGGCCCCAGCATGGGCAGCGAAGACCTGATCCGCCTGATCGACATCCTCAACCCGGACAACGACCCCGGCCGCCTCAACCTGATCGTGCGCATGGGCGCGGACAAGGTCGAAGCCGGCCTGCCACGCCTGATCCAGACCGTGCAGCGCGAAGGCCGCCAGGTGCTGTGGAGCAGCGACCCGATGCACGGCAACACCATCAAGGCCTCAAGCGGCTACAAGACCCGTGACTTTGCGCAGATCCTCGCCGAAGTGAAGCAGTTCTTCGCCGTGCACCAGGCCGAGGGCAGCTACGCCGGCGGTATCCATATCGAGATGACCGGGCAGAACGTCACCGAGTGCATCGGCGGCGCGCGGCCGATCACCGAAGATGGCCTGTCGGACCGCTACCACACCCACTGCGACCCACGGATGAACGCCGATCAATCGCTGGAACTGGCCTTCCTGATCGCCGAAACCCTCAAGCAGGTGCGGCGCTAAGGCGAGAACGGTGGTGAGCACTGATAGAGCTCGCGGCTAAAGCCCCTCCTACATTCTGCGGTGACGGGCAAGCGGAGCCGCACGCAAAACCGCGCGAGTGTCGGGTGGACATGGCGCAGCCTTGTCCACCCGCACGGTGTCAGGCGCTCAGCCGTTCGCGCAAACGGCCTAGCATGCCCAATAAACTGCCGACCTTTTCCCGCTCGCGGTCTTCGCGTGGCACCTCGGCCAGGCGGGTGATCGCCTGCGCCGGTTGCGCGCGCCATAACAGCGCCTGCTCGGCGGCGGCTTTCAAGCCCTTCTCGAACAGGCCGCGACGGATCGGCTTGGGCAAATAACGGAAGATCTGCGCCTCGTTGATCAATTTGAGCAGCGCCTGAGTGTCGCAGAACGGCGTCACCACCAGGCTGAGCAGGCGCGGATGAGCCTGAGCCAGACTTTTCAGCAGCGGCGCAACTTCTTCGCCGGCCAGTTTCAGGTCGCTGACCAGCAGATCGACCGGCTCGTTGTTGAGCAGCACCAGCGCCTCGGCCAGGTTACGCACGCGCAGCAGCTTGTGCCCACCCTCGACGCAGAACTCGCCGACCGCAGCCAGGGTGTCCGGCTCATCGTCAAGCAGCAGCACGCTCAACGGCGCGGCCAGGCGGCTGCTAGTCGGCAACACCGGCGCCTGCGCCTGACGCGTGGCGATTTCCGCCGCCTGACGCAGGGTGAAGGCCATTTCCTGCTGGTCCCAGGGCTTGGTCAGGTAACGGAAGATCCCGCCGCTGTTCAATGCTTCCACCGCGGCATCCAGGTCGGAGTAGCCGGTGAGCAGGATGCGCAGGGTTTCCGGGGCGATCTCGCGGGCCTCGGCGAGCAGTTCGGCGCCACTCATCTGCGGCATGCGCTGGTCGCTGACGATGATCTGCACCGGCTCGCTTTTCAGGCGCTCCAGGGCGCGCCGCGGATCGCTCTCGGTGAGCACCTCGTACTGGCGACGAAACTGCATGGCCAGGCTGCGCAGAATGCGCTCTTCGTCGTCGACAAACAGGATGCGGATCGGTGCAGGCATCTCAGGCGCTCCGTTGTAATGCGGTGGCCAGCGCCGCGGGTTGCGGGCGTGGTAGGCGGATCAAAAAGCGCGTACCGCGCCCCGGTTCGGAGGCGACGCGAATCAGGCCGCCGTGGTCCTGGATGATCTTGAAGCTGATTGACAGGCCCAGCCCAGTGCCCTGGCCCACCGGTTTGGTGGTGAAGAACGGGTCGAATATCCGCGCCAGCACCGGCGGCGGCATGCCGCGACCGCTGTCCTGCACGGAGAGGAACACCGCCGCCTCATCGGCCCAGGTTTTCACCACAATCTGGCCGAAGCCATCGATGGCCTGGGCGGCGTTGGTGAACAGGTTGAGCAGCACCTGGTTGATCTGCGACGGCGCGCAGGGTATACGCGGCAACTCGCCGAGTTGCAGCACGGCCTCGGCCTTGTCCTTGATGCTGTTGCGGGCGATTACCAGGGCGCTGCGCACGCACTCGTTGAGATCGACCTCCTCGCTCATGGCACGGTCCAGACGGGCGAAATCCTTGAGCCCGACCACCAACTCGCCGATCTGCTCCAGGCCATACAGGGTGTCGCTGAACAGCTGCGTGAGGTCTTCGACCAGCAGCTCCGGCGCGGCGTTGTCGCGGGCGCTGGCGGCCGTATCCAGAGCCAGGGCCAGACGCGCCTCGTCGCAGGCCGGGTCGCTCAGGCAATCGGCCAACGCCGCTTGCGCCTCGGCCAACACGAACAGCGGCGCGCTGAGCTCGCGCAGCAGTTGCACGTTGTTCTTCACGTAGCCCAGCGGGGTATTCAGTTCATGGGCGACGCCGGCGACCATCTGCCCGAGCGAGGCCATCTTCTCCGATTGCACCAGTTGAGTCTGCGACTCCTTCAAGTCCACCAGCGCCTTGCGCAGCACCTGATTGCGCTGGGCGATGCGCGCCTCCATGGCCTTGAGCAGGTCGAGCACGGTGCCCAGGCCGCGGTACAGACCCTCCCCGTCGACCAGGATGAAGTCCTCGGTGATCGGGTATTGCAGCTGTCCGGTGATCTGCTTGGCGGCCTCTTCCAGGCTGGTGTCCAGGCTCACGGTCAGCGGCGCCGGGTTCATCACCTCGCTCACCGGGTGACGGCCGCGCAGGTCGCGGCCGAAACGCTGCATGAAGATGTCCTGCAAGGTGGTGCGACTGACCAGCCCAAGCGGGCGGCCCGCCGCATCGACGATAGGCAGCGAGAGAAACGCTTTGTGCTCCGGGGTCAACAAGCGATCCGCGACATCCGCGATGCTGATTGCCGGCGGCAGCCCCGCGACCGGCTTGAGCAGGCGCGCTAGAGCGCTGGCGGTGGTCATGGGTGGCACTCCCTGGCGATGGAAAGCCGCCATTCAACCAGCGCCAAGTTGCCATCGTGTGACACTTTTCACGTCTGCGCCTCACGAGCGGCAGATCGTCATCATTTGGTCATCTTGGTTTAGGCCAGTGCGCCGAAACGATTCGCGACCCAATACACCTGCACCAGGGTGAATCAGCCGCCGCCTCGCTAGTAGCAGCACTGTTCCAGAAACGCTCTGATCGAGCGCCTTTACGGCCTGCCACAGCGCTCTGGCATGGGCGCTGCACAGCAACGACGAACACATCAAGCACGGCGGGGAAGGATTTATGACCACACCACTCAAGCCCACGCTGCGCCTATGGGGTATCACGGTCGGCCTGATGGGTATCGCGGCGATCTACAGCGACGGCCTGATCAACCTCGGCGGCATGAGCCTGACCGCGGCGATGATCGCCATGGCCTGGTTCAACACCCTGATCGGCTTGATCTTCCTCGGCTTCATGGCGGTCGGTTTCGTCTACTTCAGCCTCACCGGCCACCCGCGCGCCAACGCGCCGGCGGACGCCATGCTCAGCGGCGCTTGAGTCAAATGGGTCGAGGGCTGGCATAGTTGTCGCCCTCGGTCTGTATCGGGAGCACAGCCCCATGCCTTACCAAACCCGCGTCGGCGCCCTGCTCTACCGCTTCGCCGACCTCAAGACTCTGCTGGCCAAGGCCAGCCCGGCGCGCTCCGGCGATTACCTCGCCGGCCTGGCCGCCGCCACCTACGAAGAGCGCATGGCGGCCAAGCTGGCCTTGGCCGATGTGCCACTCAAACGTTTTCTCGACGAAGCGCTGATTCCCTACGAAAGCGATGAAGTCACCCGCCTGATCATCGACCGCCACGACCAGCAGGCCTTTGCCCCGATCAGCCACCTGACGGTCGGCGACCTGCGCGACTGGCTGCTGCTCGACAGCAGCGACAGCGCTACCCTGGCCGCCGTTGCCGCGGGCATCACCCCGGAAATGGCCGCCGCCGTAAGCAAACTGATGCGTAACCAGGACCTGATCCTGGTGGCGCGCAAGTGCCGGGTGGTCAGCGCCTTCCGTAACACCCTGGGGCTGCCGGGCCACCTCTCCGTGCGCCTGCAACCCAACCACCCGACCGACGATGTGCGCGGCATCGCCGCCAGCCTGCTCGACGGCCTGCTGTATGGCGCCGGCGACGCCACCGTGGGCATCAACCCGGCCAGCGATTCGCTGCCGACCCTGATGCGCCTGTGGCAGATGATGGACGAGGTGCGCCAGCACTTCGAGATTCCCATGCAGAGCTGCGTGCTGACCCACGTCACCACGCAGATCCAGGCCATCGAAGCCGGCGCACCGATCGACCTGGTGTTCCAGTCCATCGCCGGCAGCGAGAAGACCAACAGCAGCTTCGGCGTGTCGCTGAGTATCCTGCGCGAGGCCCATGAGGCGGCGCTGTCTCTCAAGCGCGGTACGGTCGGCGACAACTGCATGTACTTCGAGACCGGCCAAGGTAGCGCGCTGTCCGCCGGTGGCCATCACGGCGTCGACCAGCAGACCTGCGAGGCCCGCGCCTATGCCGTGGCCCGCGAATTCAAACCGCTGCTGGTCAACACCGTGGTCGGCTTTATCGGCCCGGAATACCTCTACGACGGCAAGCAGATCATCCGCGCCGGCCTGGAAGACCACTTCTGCGCCAAGCTGCTCGGTCTGCCGATGGGCTGCGACGTGTGCTACACCAACCATGCCGAAGCCGACCAGGACGACATGGACACCCTGCTGACCCTGCTCGGCGCGGCCGGAATTAACTTCATCATGGGCATTCCCGGCGCCGACGACATCATGCTCAACTACCAAAGCACTTCGTTTCACGATGCCCTATACCTGCGCAACGTCCTCGGCCTCAAGCGCGCGCCGGAGTTCGACGCCTGGCTGGCGCGCATGGCGATCACCGAGGCGTCCGGCAGGCTGCGCGAGGTTGGCCGCGGCCATCACCTGTTGCAACAACTGCCGCATGTCTGCGGCGTGGCCTGAGGGCAGCGAACATGAGCGACGACAAACCCACCCAGACCAAAACCGAGCTGGCCCAGACCAAGATAGAGCCGGCCCAGCACAATCCCTGGGACGAACTGCGCGCCCACACCTCGGCGCGCATCGCCCTCGGTCGCGTCGGCTCTAGCCTGCCGACTCGCGAGGTACTGAAGTTCGGCCTGGCCCACGCCCAGGCTCGCGATGCCGTGCACCGGCCGCTGGACTTCGCCGAGCTGAAGCAGCAACTCAAAGCCGAGGGTTTTCGCACCCTGCAAGTGCGCAGTAACGCCGAAGACCGCCAGACCTACCTGCTGCGCCCAGACTATGGCCGCCACCTGCATAACGATTGCTACGCCCGCCTGCGGCACGAACTGCCGGCGCCGGAACTGGCCATCGTCATCGCCGACGGGCTCTCCTCCAGCGCCGTGCAGCGCCACGCCCTGCCACTGCTGCAAGCCTTTCGCCAACGCTTCGACAGCGACTGGGCCAACACCCCGGTGGTGCTCGCCGAGCAGGGCCGGGTGGCGATTGGCGACGGCATCGCCGCCGCCCTGCGCGCGCGCCTGGTGATCGTGATGATCGGCGAGCGGCCGGGGCTGAGTTCGCCAGACAGCCTGGGCCTGTACATCACCTATCAAGCGCAGCCCGGCACCATGGACAGCCAGCGCAACTGCATCTCCAACGTGCGCCCCGAAGGCCTGCCCTACGCCCTCGCCGCGCACAAGCTCGCCTACCTGGCGCGTGAAGCGCTGCGCCTGCAACTCTCTGGCGTGGCGCTGAAAGACGACAGCACCTTGCAGGACGTGCCGCAACTGCCGAACTGACAAGTACGCCCAAGCGGTATAGGGTGGGAGTTCACCCCCTCAAGGAACCGAGCATGCCCTGGTATATCTGGCTACTGATCGTTCTGGTCCTCGGCTCTATCGTCGGCGGCTTGATGGTGCTGCTGCGCACCGCCAAACCGCTGCCCCTCACCGAAGAACAATTGCAGAAAGTCCGTGAACGTAAAATCGAGATGGAAGCCCAGGACGCCAAGGACTCTCGCCAGCGCTAGCGTGCTGGTTCTGTTGCTACTGGGCTGCACGCGCTTTACCGCCACGCCACTCGATGGCTGTGCGGCGCTGTTCAGCGACTTGCAACGCGACACCCAGGCCCGACAGGACGCGCAATACCATCGCTTACCCAACGTTGCCGGCCTGCGCAGCGACCGGCTGCTCGCCGCACTGGGCCGCACCGCGCAAAGCCCCCAGCAACGCCGTGCCTGGCTTGAGCGCCTGGCCGAGCGCGATGCCGAAGCCAACCAGATTGAAATCGCCCAACTGCCCGCCGCCTCGCGCCAAGCCTGGGCCAGCGAGACGCAGCAGACAGCGCTCAACGCCTGTCGCAGCGCCGAGGTCGCGCGCATTGCCGCCGATCCACAAGCGTTCGCCCGGGCAGTCGAAGCCGCACAGGTACCCGACGATTACCGCGACTGGGCCCGCGCCGCCGGCCTCTATCCGCTGTTCGATGGGGTTTTTCGCACCGGCATCGCCGCGTGGCAGCAGGCCGCACGCCAGGCCACCGCGCCCGCGGACAGCCCACATTGGTTGAGCTACCGACCGCTACGCCCGCCCACCGACGCAACATCTGCCGCGCTGCATAACGATACGCTGGGCCTGCCCCAGGCGAACGCAGATCAGCTGAGCGCCCTTTTCGCACGCCACGCGCCACGCTTGCAGATCGAACAAGCCAGCCGTAGCGATCGCATCGGCAGCCCGTATTTTCGCACCGACGGCGCACGCGACTTCAATCCTCAACAACCACGCCTCTATCAGCACACCAGCTGGAGCCTCCTGGCTGGTCGCTGGCACCTGCAGCTGGTCTATCAACTGTGGTTCAGCCAACGGCCCAAACCGCATGCGCTGGACCTGTATGGCGGCGAACTGGACGGCCTGCTCTGGCGCGTCACCCTCGACCCACAGGGCAACGCCCTGCTCTACGACAGCATCCACCCCTGTGGCTGCTGGCACAGCTTTTACCTGCCCGCAGATTCGCCGCTGCAATTTCGCCAACCGGCGACGGCAGAAGCCCGCCTGGCCAAGCGCCTGGCATTTACCGGCGACCAGGCGCCAACGCTGTGGTTGAGTGCTGGCGAGCACCGCCTGGATTGGGTCGATGCGCGCCGCTCGGCCTACCCGGCGCAGCTTTACCAACGCACATCGCTCGACCAGCTGCGTCAACTGCCACACCCGCAGGGCCAGCGCAGCCTGTACGCCAGCGATGGTTTGGTGCCCGGCACTGAACGCCTGGAACGCTGGCTGCTGTGGCCATCCGGCGTTGTCTCGCCCGGCGCCATGCGCCAGTGGGGTCGCCATGCCACGGCCTTTATCGGCCGCGCGCAGTTCGACGATCCGCACCTGCTCGAACGCTATTTCAGCGTGCCTTGAGCGCCTGCTGGCCGCGCCACTACACTGCGCCCCTGCACAAGGAGGCGCCATGCCGCTGCATTTGCGACTGCTGTTACCGGCTTTCGGCCTGGCCATGGGCTTCGCCCTGGGCTTTATCCAACCACTGGGCCTGCTGCTCGGCGCGGCGTTTATCGCCCTGCTGCTGTTTGCCCAGCGGGTTTTGTCGCCGCCGCCCTGGTGGGGCCTGAGCCTGCTCGCCAGCATCGCCCTCGCCGCTCACCTACTGCCAGGTTTCAGGCCGTGGCCGCTGTGGTCGCCGCGCTTGCTCAGCGTCGATGCGCCGCCCTATGCCTTACGCCTGTCCTGGGACAAGTTATTGCTGGGCTTGACCCTGCTGGCCTGGTGGCTCGGGCAAACGCACGCGAGCCGCACAGACACTCGGCGCGCCTGGGGCGTGGCGCTACTGACGCTGCTGGGCATACCACTGCTGGCGCTGGCCTTGGGTGTGGTTGGCTGGCAAGTAAAATGGCCGGAAGGATTGGCATTGTGGCTGGCGGTCAATCTCGGCGTCAGCGTGTTGGCCGAAGAGCTGCTGTTTCGCGGTTTGCTGCAAACCCGCCTGATCGGCTGGCTCGGTGTATGGCCGGGGATTTTGATCGGCGCGCTGTTGTTCGGCGCGGTGCATATCCCCTTCAGCCCCTTATTTGCCGTGGTTGCCGGCATGGCCGGCCTGGGTTACGGGCTGGTCTTCCACTACAGCGGTCGGCTGAGCCTGGCGATCGCCCTGCACGGCGCGGTCAATCTGCTACATCTGTTGTTATTGAGCTATCCACTGCGCTTGGCCTGACCGTGATCTGCCGGCCCGCGAAGATGCTCGACAGCCTGCCATTACTGCGCAATTGCTCCAGCAAAGCAGCGAACTGCGCGGCGCTGATCGGCGCGCCAGGGCGAACCAGCGTGTGATGCAGATAACGCTGATCGACCTGCTCGGCGATCAGCAACTGTCCGGCATATTGGCGATGGCGCTCGAGAAAATCGGCGATGTAGGAACGGGTCACCAAGGCAATGTCCGCTCGCCGCCGCAGCACCATCAGCAGGTTGCTGTCGTGGGAGTGCGTCAGGGTGGCGTTGAACTGCGTGTTGAGGTAGTCCGTGTCGGCGTTGAAATCGGCGAAACCGTAGTGATAGCCGTGATAGAGGGCCAGGCGCTTGCCGCTCAGCTGTTTGAAATAGTCTTGGCCGCGCCCCGACTCGGCTCGGGCGACAAACACTTCCGCATCTTCCAGGCCCATGTCGACCCGACTGTGCGCGATGGACTGCCAACCCCAGGCCGGATTTTCGAAAATCGCCAAGTCGATCCGCCCTTGTTCGAAATCACGAAAACGCCGTGGGATCGAGGTCGGCAGGACAACGAAACGAAACTCCTGTTGCAGCTGATTCAGGGCGTCGACCAACTGCGGCAGCAAGGCGCGCGCCTGCGCGTTATCCGACTTGAACACATAAGGAGGAAAATACGCACCGCCAACATGCACGACTTGCTCGGCAGCAAGCGGCCCAGCCAGCAACAGCCCTGCGAGTAACCCCCAAACACCTGCAACCTTACGCATAGACGGCGACATACGACACAACATCCCTATTTGCGTGTGACGCCAGCCTACCCCAGTAAATCCTGACCGAATAGAGCGATTTCAGTCATTTAGCGAACGTACTGAAGTTGCCAGGTGATAACGCGCCAGCAAATCATCCAGCTGCCCCCGGCTGTTCAGCGTAAGCAGCAACGTCGCCAAACGCTCGGCAGTCAGCGGCGCCTGCGGCCGAAACAGGGCGTGGTGCCGGTACACCTGATCGACGCGCTGCGATACCAGCAGTGCCGAACGCTGGTCGGGGTGGCGATCCTGGTAGATGCGTAGGTAGGAACGAGTAATCACTGCGATGTCCGCACGCCCGCGCAGCAACATGATCAGATTGTTGTCATGGGAATAGGTGAGCACCGCGTCGTAGGTCTGGCTGAGAAACTGCTGATTCGCATTGAAGTCGGCAAAGCCATAGTGATAGCCGCTATAGAGCGCCAGGCGCTTACCCTTGAGCTGCTCGAAATACGCTTCATCGCGCCCCGGTTGCGCCCGGGCGACATACACCTCGGCATCTTCGATTTGCAGGTCCAGCGCAGTGTGCGGCGTGTCCTGCCAGCCCCACTCTGGCGACTCGAACAGCATCAGGTCGAAACGCCCGCTCTGCAGGTCGCGGTAACGTCGCGTCACCGAGGTCGGCATCAGCACGAAGCGGTAATCGCTCTGCAGCTGATTCAACGCCAGCAACAGTTCCGGTAACAGGCCGCTGGGGGTGCGGCTCTCCGGTTTAATCACATAAGGCGGGAAATGGTAGGCGCCGACGCGAATCTGCTGCTCGGCAAAAACCGGCAGAGCGAACAACCCACACAATGCAAGCAGCAAACCTCTGAATACCACGCGCAAACGGCGCACCTCATCACCAACACCTCGCCGCGAACGGCGCCCTGTGTGTGCCAAGCGGACATTCCCTTGCCGCGACAATGCTGTCGAAAAGCCACCTGAGCCTAGCCGATCTTGCTCAAACTTCCTTGAGCACCAACGACAGCGCCTCTTCAGCCAACTGATCCAGGCTCATCGGCCCTTCCGGGCGGAACCAGGTGGTGGTCCAACTCAACGCGCCGGTCAGGAAACGCCGGAGGATAAACGGGTCGGCCTTGAAATACCCTGCTTCCTTGGCTTCGCCCAGCACGTCGAGCCACAGTTGCTCATAGGTGTCGCGCAACGCGAGGATAAAGTGCTGACTCGGCTCAGCGAGCGAGCGCCACTCATACACCAGCACCGCCATGGCCTCGCCGGTGCCGCCCATGATCGATTGCAGCTCACAACGAATCAGCGCCAGCACCCGGCCACGCAGGTCGCTGGCCTCGGCCAGCGAGGCGCGCATCAGCGCGGTGTTGTAGCGAATGGTCTCCTCCATCACCGAACGCAGAATCTCGTCCTTGCTCTTGAAGTGATGAAAGATGCTGCCGGACTGAATGCCCACAGCGCTGGCCAGGTCGCGCACCGTGGTGCGCTCGTAGCCCTTGCTGCGGAACAGATGGGCGGCGGTTTGCAGCAGCTTGCCACGCGCGCTGTCCGGGTCGGTGATCTGCCCACTGGCCACCAGATCGCGCATCACCGCCTGAGCTTGTTGATCGTCCACGCTGGTTACTCCCCATGTTCCTGTTCATTTCAGGAAATTCATCGAACGCCGCAACTTACCCAGCGTTCTCAGAAGCCTTCGGCAAGTGCTTGTCGTTATTGGTGAAATTTATGCTGCGCCAGCCAACCAAGCAAGCGCTTGGCCACACTTTAGGTTAGAAAGACTCACTGCGGGGCTTTTAAACCAAGCGCTTGCTTGGTAGCCTTCAAATCACCTTAATCCTGTGTTGCGGACCATTCCAATGACTAAAACCGTACGCATCGGCTGCGCTTCCGCCTTCTGGGGCGATACCAGCACTGCCGCCGCCCAGCTGGTACAGGGCACCGAACTGGATTACCTGGTCTTCGACTACCTGGCCGAAGTGACCATGTCGATCATGGCCGGCGCGCGGATGAAGAAGCCGGATGCCGGCTACGCCACCGACTTTGTGGAAACCCTCGCGCCGCTGCTGCAGGACATCGCTCAGAAGAATATCCGCGTAATCAGCAACGCCGGCGGGGTCAATCCCACTGCCTGCGCCGCCGCCCTAGCCGCCGCCTGCGAGCAGGCCGGGGTCAATCTGAAGATCGCCGTGCTGCATGGCGACAACCTGCAACCCAAGCTCGGTGAGCTGGCCAAGGCCGGCACCGTGGAAATGTTCAGCGGCGCGCCGTTGCCGCCCTTCTGTGTCTCGGTCAACGCCTACCTCGGTGCACCGGGCATAGTCGAAGCACTCAAGCTCGGCGCGGATATCGTCATCACCGGCCGCGTGGTCGACAGCGCCGTGGTCAGCGCCGCGCTGGTGCATGAATTCGGCTGGAGCTGGAGCGACTACGACCAGCTCGCCCAGGCCGCATTGGCCGGGCATATCATCGAATGCGGCGCGCAGTGCACCGGCGGCAACTTCACCGATTGGCAAAGCGTGCCGGACTACGAACATATCGGCTTCCCGGTAGTGGAAGTCAGCGCCGATGGCAGTTTTGTCGTGGCCAAGCCGGAGGGTGCCGGCGGCTTGGTCACGCCTTTTACCGTGGGCGAGCAGATGCTCTATGAAATCGGCGATCCACGGGCCTATTACCTGCCCGACGTGCTCTGCGATTTCACCCAGGTGCAACTCAGCCAAGTTGGCGAAAACCGCGTTGAGCTGAAAGGCGCACGTGGCCTGCCGCCAACTGATCAATACAAGGTCAGCGCCACCCACCCGGACGGTTTCCGCTGCACCGCCAGCTGCCTGATGGCTGGCATCGATGCGGTGAAGAAAGCCCAACGCGTCAGCCAGGCGATCATCAACAAAACCGAGGAAATGTTCGCCGAGCGCGGCTGGGGGCCCTACAAGGAAGTCAGCATCGAGCTGCTGGGCAGCGAAGCCACCTACGGCCCCCGTGGCCAGCGCACGGATAGCCGCGAAATCGTGGTCAAGATCGCCGTGCGCCATGCCAAGAAAGAAGCCTTGATCCTGTTCTCCCGCGAGATCGCCCAGGCCGCCACCGGCATGGCACCGGGCCTGACCGGCATAGTCGGCGGCCGCCCCACCGTTTACCCGGTGATCCGCCTATTTAGCTTCCTCGCTGACAAAAGCGCCTGCGCACTCGAAGTGGAACTCAACGGTGAGCGCACGTCCGTCGCACTGCCACAGATCGCGGTGCTGGACAGCGCGCAGATTGCGGCCGATATCGCTGCCCCGCTGCCAAGCGGCCAGGCCGATGCCTGCGTGCCGCTGGTCAAGCTGGCCGTGGCGCGCTCCGGCGACAAGGGCAACCACAGCAATATCGGCGTGATGGCCAGAAAGCCCGAGTACTTGGCCTGGATCGCCGCTGCACTGAGTGAGGGTGCCGTGGCCGAATGGATGCAGCACGCGCTTGATGCGCAAACCGGCAAGGTCAGCCGCTGGTATCTGCCCGGCAGCCACAGCCTGAATTTCTTGCTGGAGAACGCCCTCGGTGGCGGCGGCGTTGCCTCTTTGCGCATCGACCCGCAGGGCAAGGCCTTCGCTCAACAGCTACTGGAATTTCCTGTGCCGGTGCCGCAGGCCTTGGCGGCAACTTTGTAGGGTGGATGACGCTTCACCCATCCACCAGTTCCTGGTGGACAACGCTTCGCGATTGTTCACCCTACGACTAGGACGATAACAACAATGGCATACGACTCAGTCTTTAAACCCGGCCTGTTTAGCGGCCAGACCATTATGGTCACCGGCGGCGGCAGCGGCATCGGCCGTTGCACCGCCCATGAACTGGCCGCCCTCGGCGCTCATGTGGTGCTGGTCGGACGCAAGGCGGACAAGCTGGAAAAGACCGCCGGCGAAATCCGTGAGGATGGCGGCAGCGTCAGCTTCCAAGTCTGCGACATCCGCGACGAGGAATCGGTCAAGGCCATGGTCGCGGCAGTGGTCAGCGAGCGCGGGCCGATCCACCACCTGGTCAACAATGCCGGCGGCCAGTACCCCTCGCCGCTCGCTTCGATCAACCAGAAAGGCTTCGAGACCGTGGTGCGCACCAACCTGGTCGGCGGCTTTCTGGTGGCCCGCGAAGTGTTCAACCAGAGCATGAGCAAGACCGGCGGCAGCATCGTCAATATGCTCGCCGATATGTGGGGCGGCATGCCCGGCATGGGCCACTCCGGGGCGGCGCGCGCCGGTATGGAGAACTTCACCAAGACCGCCGCTGTCGAGTGGGGCCACGCCGGGGTGCGGGTCAATGCCGTAGCGCCGGGCTGGGTCGCCTCCAGCGGCATGGACACCTACGAAGGCGCGTTCAAGGCGGTGATCCCGACCCTGCGCGAGCATGTGCCGCTCAAGCGCATCGGCACAGAATCGGAAGTCTCAGCCGCCATCGTCTTTCTGCTCTCGCCGGGCGCCGCCTTTATCAGCGGCAACACGGTGCGCATCGACGGCGCCGCCAGCCAGGGCAGCCGCGCCTTCCCGCTGTTCAAGGCCAAGGCCGGGCAAAGCCAGTCTTACAACGGTTTCCATCGGGCCTACCTACCCGATGTGCTGAAAGACCAGGGAGAGTGATGCGATGCCGGTAATCCACTCCGAGATCGACGTGCATGGCGAAGACTTCGCCAACAACCGAGAGGCCATGCTCAAAGCCGTGGCCAGCTTTCGCGAAATCGAACAGAACTGCCTGAACAAGGCTGCTGAGGCCAAAGCAAAATTTGAAAAGCGCGGCCAGCTGCTACCGCGTGAGCGCCTGAACCTGCTGCTCGACCCCGGTGCACCGTTTCTCGAACTGTCGTCGCTGGCCGGCTACAAGCTGCACGACGACAAGGACGGCACCCAGGCCGGCGGCGGGATTATTTCCGGTATCGGCTATATCGCCGGGGTGCGCTGCCTGGTCACCGCCAGCAACAGCGCAATCAAGGGCGGCACCATCTCCCCCACCGGCCTGAAGAAGACCCTGCGCCTGCAGCAGATCGCCTTCGAGAACAAGCTGCCGGTGGTGGCGCTGACCGAAAGCGGCGGTGCCAACCTTAACTACGCCGCCGATATCTTTGTCGAAGGCGCACGCGGCTTTGCCAACCAGGCGCGCATGTCCGCCATGGGTCTGCCGCAGATCACTGTGGTGCACGGTTCCAGCACCGCTGGCGGGGCCTATCAGCCGGGGCTGTCGGATTACGTGGTGGTGGTACGCGGCAAGGCCAAGATGTTCCTCGCTGGCCCGCCGCTGCTGAAAGCCGCCACCGGCGAGATCGCCACCGATGAGCAACTGGGCGGTGCCGAGATGCACGCCCAGGTCGCCGGCACCGCCGAATACCTGGCGGAAAACGACGCCGATGGCGTGCGTATCGCCCGCGAAATTCTCGCCATGTTGCCGTGGAATGCCCAACTGCCAGCGCAACCAGCCAAGGCCTACAACGAGCCGCTATATCCAGTAGACGAATTACTGGGCCTGGTGCCGGCAGACGCCAAGAAGCCCTACGACGTGCGCGAAATCATCGCCCGCATCGCTGATGGCTCGGCGTTTCTCGATTTCAAGAACGAGTTCGACAACCAGACCGTCTGCGGCCACTTGCAGATCGAAGGCCAGCCCTGCGGCTTTATCGGCAACAACGGCCCGATCACCCCGCAAGGCGCGGCCAAGGCGGCGCAATTTATCCAGCTGTGCGAGCAGAGCAACACACCGATTCTGTTCTTCCACAACACCACCGGCTTTATGGTCGGCACCGAATCGGAACAGCTCGGCGTGATCAAGCACGGTTCGAAGATGATCCAGGCGGTGGCCAACGCCACGGTGCCGAAACTGACCATAGTAGTCGGTGGCTCCTACGGTGCCGGCAACTACGCCATGTGCGGCCGCGGCCTCGACCCGCGCTTTATCTTCGCCTGGCCCAACAGCAAGACCGCCGTGATGGGCGGTGCCCAGGCCGGCAAGGTGCTGCGCATCGTCACCGAGGAAAAACACCTGAAGGAAGGCAAGGAAGCCGACCCGAAGATGCTCGACATGCTGGAAACCGTCACCGCACAGAAACTCGACAGCCAATCCACCGCGCTCTACGGCACCGCCAGCCTGTGGGACGACGGCCTGATCGACCCGCGCGATACGCGCAAGCTGCTCGGCTACCTGCTGGATATCTGTGCCGAAGCCGAAGTACGCCCCCTTAAATCGAATACGTTCGGCGTAGCCCGCCTCTGACCGTAGGGCGGGTGCAACCCGCGTAACTATCACGCGGGTTGCACCCGCCCTACCTCACCCCATTTATTGAGATCGCTAGGAGAACAACAAAATGATCTTTACCCAAGAACACGAAGAGCTGCGCCGCACGGTCCGTAACTTTGTCGACCGGGAAATCAACCCGCACGTCGAGCAGTGGGAAAAGGACGGCCGCTTCCCGATCCACGAAATCTTCAAGAAAGCCGGCGACCTCGGTCTGCTGGGCATCTCCAAGCCGGAAAAATTCGGCGGCATGGGCCTGGACTACAGCTACTCGATCGTCGCGGCTGAAGAGTTCGGCACCATCATCTGCGGCGGCATCCCGATGTCCATCGGCGTGCAGACCGACATGTGCACCCCGGCTCTGGCGCGCTTCGGCTCCGATGAGCTGCGCGAAGAATTCCTCAAACCAGCGATTGCCGGCGAGATGGTCGGCTGTATCGGCGTCTCCGAAGTCGGTGCTGGCTCCGATGTGGCTGGGCTGAAAACCACCGCCAAGAAAGACGGCAGTGACTATGTGATCAACGGCAGCAAGATGTGGATCACCAACTCCCCGTCCGCTGACTTTATCTGCCTGCTGGCCAATACCAGCGACGACAAGCCGCACGTCAACAAGTCGCTGATCATGGTGCCGATGAACACCCCAGGCATTTCGGTCAGCCCGCACCTGGACAAACTCGGCATGCGCAGCTCGGAGACTGCCCAGGTGTTCTTTGACAACGTGCGCGTGCCGCAGCGCTACCGCATCGGCCATGAAGGCGCTGGTTTTATGATGCAGATGCTGCAGTTCCAGGAAGAGCGTCTGTTCGGCGCGGCCAATATGATCAAGGGCCTGGAGCACTGCATCAACGCCACCATCGACTACTGCAAGGAGCGCAAGACCTTCGGCAATGCGCTGATCGACAACCAGGTCATCCACTTCCGCATGGCCGAGCTGCAAACCGAAGTCGAGTGCCTGCGCGCCCTGGTCTATCAGGCCACCGAGCAGTACGTACGTGGCCGCGACGTAACCAACCTGGCCTCGATGGCCAAGCTCAAGGCCGGCCGCCTCGGCCGTGAAGTCACCGACAGCTGCCTGCAGTACTGGGGCGGCATGGGCTACATGTGGGAAAACCCGGTGGCCCGCGCCTACCGCGACGTGCGCCTGGTGAGCATCGGCGGCGGTGCCGACGAAATCATGCTGGGGATTATCTGCAAGCTGATGGGCATTCTGCCTGGCAAGAAAAAATAGCCTGGAGCTATTTTTAACGTCGCGTAGCGACGGCCCGAAGGGTGGCCGCCAGGGATGGCAGGCCATAAAGAAGGGCTGAACCGTAGGGTGGATCACGCTGTACCGATCCACCTTCGTGGTGGACGTGAAAAGCGACGTCCACCCTACGCGCTTCCCTTGCGAATACATCAAGGAGCCTGCCATGGCTGACCTACCGAACTGCGAAACCCTGCTGCTAAGCCTCGATGCCGGCGTGCTGCATATCACCCTTAACCGCCCGGACAGCCGCAACGCCATGAGCCTGGCCATGGTCAGCGAATTGCGCGCGGTGCTGGAAAGCCTGCGCCATGACCTAAGCGTGCGCGCCATTGTGCTGCGTGGTGCCGGTGGGCACTTCTGCGCCGGTGGCGATATCAAGGATATGGCTGGCGCGCGTGCAGCTGGTGGCGACGCCTACCGCAGCCTTAACCGCGCCTTCGGCAGCCTGCTGGAAGAAGCGCAGAACGCGCCACAGGTGCTGATTGCCGTGCTGGAAGGCGCAGTGCTCGGCGGCGGTTTCGGCCTGGCCTGCGTCTCGGATATTGCCATCTGCCAGCAGGACGCCAAGTTCGGTCTGCCGGAAACCACCTTGGGCATTCTACCGGCGCAGATTGCACCATTTGTGGTAAGGCGCATCGGCCTGACCCAGACCCGTCGCCTGGCTCTTACCGCTGCCCGCTTCAATGGCAGCGAGGCCGAACGCCTGGGCCTGGTGCATTTCAGCGAAACCGATAGCGAAGCAGTCAACGTCCGTCTGCACCAGGTACTTAGCCAGGTACGCCAGTGCGCGCCCCAGGCCAACGCCCAGACCAAGGCCCTGCTGTTGGCCGCAGAAAGCGAAACCCTCGGGCCACTGCTGGACCGCGCCGCCGAGCAGTTTGCTGCGGCGGTAACCGGTGCCGAAGGCGTCGAGGGCACCATGGCCTTTATGCAGAAACGCACGCCGAAGTGGGCCACAGAATAAGCGTAGGGCGGACATGCCGAAGGCTTGTCCGCCAGGATCGCCAGTGGTGGACAAGGCTACGCCATGTCCACCCTACAAGCGCACACCCCGATTACGACCAGCAGGAGCACACAGATGCCCGCCTTTAACAAAATCCTGATCGCCAACCGCGGGGAAATCGCCTGCCGGGTGATGCGCACCGCCCAGGACCTCGGTTACCGCACCGTGGCCGTCTACTCGGAGGCCGACGCCGGCGCACGCCATGTGCAGGAAGCAGATGAAGCGGTGTGCATCGGCCCGGCCCAGGTCAATCAGTCGTATTTGCTGATCGACAACATCATCCAGGCGGCGCAGAAAACCGGGGCCGATGCGATCCACCCCGGCTATGGTTTCCTCTCGGAAAATGCTGACTTCGCCCGCGCCTGCGAAGCCGCTGGCATCGTGTTTATCGGCCCGACTGTGGAAGCCATCCACTTGATGGGCAGCAAGCGCCTGTCGAAAATCGCCATGCTCGAAGCCGGCGTGCCGTGCATTCCCGGCTATGAAGGTGCCGCCCAGGACGACGAAACCCTGAACCGCGAAGCCCAGCGCATCGGCTACCCGCTGATGATCAAGGCCAGCGCCGGGGGCGGCGGCCGGGGCATGCGCCTGGTACATGAATCCAGTGAGCTGCTGGCGCAAATCCGCACCGCCCGCTCCGAGGCACAGAACGCCTTCGGTTCCGGCGAGCTGATTCTCGAACGCGCAGTAATCCAGCCACGCCATGTGGAAATCCAGGTGTTCGGCGACCAGCACGGCAGCATCGTCTACCTCGGCGAGCGCGACTGCTCGGTGCAGCGCCGCCACCAGAAAGTGGTCGAGGAAGCGCCCTGTCCGGTGATGACGGCCGAGCTGCGCCAGGCCATGGGCACGGCGGCAGTGAAAGCGGCCGCATCGGTCAACTACGTCGGTGCCGGCACCGTGGAGTTTCTGCTGGATCAGAGCGGTGAATTCTTCTTTCTGGAGATGAACACCCGCCTGCAGGTCGAACACCCGGTCACCGAACTGATCACCGGCCAGGATCTGGTGGCCTGGCAGATCCGTGTGGCCGAGGGCCAGCCGCTGCCGCTGAAACAGGATGAGGTCCGCCTGACCGGCCACGCCATGGAAGTACGCCTGTACGCCGAAGACGCCACGCAGAATTTCCTCCCGCAAACCGGCACCGCCTTGCGCTGGGAGCCGGCACTGCGCGAAGGCATTCGCATCGACCACGGCCTGGTCGAAGGCCAGGCGATCACGCCGTTCTACGATCCGATGCTGGCCAAGGTCATCGCCTATGGCGCGACCCGCGAGGAAGCGCGGCGCAAGCTGGTGCGCGCGGTTGAGGATTGCGTGTTGCTCGGCGTCAACGGCAACCAGCGCTTTCTCGCCAACCTGCTCAGCCACCCAGAGTTTGCCGCCGGCAATGCCACCACCGCGTTTATCGCCGAGCATTTCGCCAGCGACCCAAGCCTGAGCCCACAACCGCCCAAAGCCAGCGAATTGGCCGCAGCAGCAGCCCTGCTGTTCCAGCAATCGGCCAATGCCCGTGCGCACCAGGGCGGCCTAGCCGGTTGGCGCAACGCCGGCAGCGCGCCTTGGCGCTTTCTGCTCAAGCAGGGCGAACAGCCATTTGCCGTGGAGCTGGAAGTGCTGGGCGACGGCCCACAACCCAGCCTGCTGGCGACGATTGGCGAGCAGCAAGTCAGCCTCAAACTGCTGGCCAGCGATGGTCGCTGGGCCACCCTGGAGTTGGACGGTATTCGCCAGCGCCTGGCCTACCACCTGGCCGGCGACAACCTCTGGCTATACGGCCATAACGGCAACCTGCAACTGACCGACATCACCCACCTGCCGGTCAACAGCGCCGCCAGTGCAGGCTCGGGCAGCGTCAAGGCACCGATGGACGGCGCGATTGTCGAGGTGCTGGTCGAGGAAGGCAGCCAGGTCAGCAAGGGCCAACTGCTGGTGGTACTGGAAGCGATGAAGATGGAACACCCACTCAAGGCCAGCATCGACGGTGTGGTACGCCGCATTGGCATCAGCCGCGGCGATCAGGTGAAAAACCGCCAGCTATTGGTGGAAATCGAAGCCGCAGAGGCTTAGCCACATACTGTGGGAGGGGCTTTAGCCGCGACGGATTCGCAGCTTGTCGCGGCTAAAGCCCCTCCCACTACTCCACAAAAAACCATAACAATTCGGGAGCACGCATATGTCACTGCAAGGCAAAACCCTGTTTATCACCGGTGCCAGCCGCGGCATCGGCCGCGAAATCGCTCTGCGCGCCGCGCGCGATGGCGCCAATATCGTGATCGCAGCGAAAAGCGCCGAGCCCCATGCCAAGCTGCCCGGCACCATCCACTCGGTGGCCGCCGAAGTTGAAGCAGTCGGCGGCAAGGCTCTGGCCCTGCAAGTCGATGTACGTGACGAGAACGCGGTGAAAAACGCCATGATCCAGGCGGCCGAACACTTCGGCGGCATTGATGCGCTGATCAACAACGCCGGCGCAATCAAGCTGGTGGGCGTAGAAAAACTCGAACCCAAGCGCTTCGACCTGATGTTCCAGATCAACACCCGCGCGGTGATGGTCTGCAGCCAGGCCGCCCTGCCGTATTTGAAAGAAAGCGGCTCCGCCGCGGGTAAACAGAGCGCGGGCGGGCATATCCTCAACCTCTCGCCACCGCTGAATATGGACAGCAAGTGGTTTGCCCAGCACGGCCCCTACACCGTGACCAAGTACGGCATGAGCATGCTCACAATGGGCATGAGCGAGGAGTTCAAGAAGTACGGCATCAGCGTCAACTCGCTGTGGCCGAAAACCATGATCGCCACCGCCGCCATCGAGTTCGAACTGGGCAGCCGCGACGCCTTCAAGCGCGCCCGCAGCCCAGCCATCATGGCCGACGCCGCCCACGCCATTCTCAACAGCAGCGGCCGCAGCATCACCGGGCGCTTGCTGATCGACGAGGAAATTCTGCGTGAACAGGGTGTCAGCGAGTTCGAGCACTACCGCTTCGACCCACAAGGCGGCGCGCTGATCCCGGATCTCTTCGTCGATTGAAACCACTCCGACCGCGTCTCTAAGCACCCGCTTGTGACCCACATGGATGTGAGGAATACACGTCCCGTAGGAGCGGGGGGAACGCCTAGCGAAGCTTTTGCTTGGAGAGCTTTCGCGGGCGTGGCCCGCTCCTACACAAACAGGCTCACCAGTAGCCATTTGCCGATCTGCCTGCCGCCATGTGCACCAGGGCCATAGCGGACCGCTCAAGGCCTACCTAGAGTTGGGCTTCGCCCCCGCATAACCACCCTAAGCGCGAGAGCCATGAGCCAAGCCGACCTGATTTCCCCACTGCGTTTCCTTGCCCGCCTGCCTCAGCACCTGCCACGCGTGCCACGCATGTTGCGCGGCCTGTATTACGCCGGTATCCGTAATCGCGAGAAGAACTTGTCGCTGGCCTGGGCGCTGGAGCGCACCGCGCAACAGCACCCTGAACGCCCGGCGCTGCTGGATGAGTCGCGCAGCCTCAGTTATGCGCAGTTCAACGCCTGGGCCAATCGCCTGGCCTGGGCGTTCAAGGCCGAAGGCGTGCGCCATGGCAGCGTGGTGGCGGTGATGCTGGAAAATCGCCTGGAGCTGCTGGCGATCCTAGCCGCACTAAGCAAGCTCGGTGCGGTCGGTGCGCTGGTCAACACCACTCAGCGCGGCAAGGTGCTGGCGCACAGCCTGAATCTGGTCAAGCCGGGTTTTATGCTGATCGGCGAGGAATTGCTGACGGCCTTCACTGAAGTCGCCGAACAGCTCGATAACCCACAGACACCGCGTTACTGGGTGGCCGACCAGGACTGCCTGGAGGACGCCGGCCAGGCACCGGACGGCTGGACCAATCTGATGCAACTGGCGCGCAGCCAGGCCTGCGACAACCCGCCAGACAGCGCCAAGGTGCAGCTGAAAGACCCGTGCTTCCTAATCTACACCTCCGGCACCACCGGCCTGCCCAAGGCTTCGATCATGAGCCACGGCAAGTGGATCAAGGCTTACGGCGGCTTCGGCCATTCCGGCCTGACCCTGGGCACTCAGGACGTGCTCTACCTGACTCTACCCTGCTACCACAACAATGCCGTGACCGTGTGCTGGAGCGCGGCCATCGCTGGCGGCGCGGCCATCGCCCTGCGCCGCAAGTTCTCCGCCAGTGCCTTCTGGCCGGATGTGCAGCGCTATCAGGCCACCTGCTTCGGCTATATCGGCGAGCTGTGCCGCTACCTGCTCAATCAGCCCGAATGCGCCGCAGAGCAGAACAACAGCCTGCGCTGCATGATCGGCAACGGCCTGCGCCCGTCGATCTGGGCCGAGTTCAAGGCGCGTTTCGGGGTTGAGCAGATCACCGAGTTCTACGCCTCCAGCGAAGGCAATATCGGCTTTACCAACGTCTTCAACTTCGACAACACCGTGGGCTTCTCCCCCGCCACCTACGCCATCGTGCGCTACGACCTGGAAAACGACTGCGCCATCCGCACTGCCAAGGGCTTTCTGCAGAAGGCCGACAAGGGCGAGCCGGGTTTGCTGATCAGCGAGATCAGCGCCAAATGGCCGTTCGACGGCTACACCGACCCGGCCAAGAGCGAGGCGGCGATCCTGCGCAACGTGTTCAAGAAGGGTGATGCCTGGTTCAACAGCGGCGACCTGATGCGCGATATCGGCTGCAAGCACGCGCAGTTCGTCGACCGCCTCGGCGACACCTTCCGCTGGAAAGGCGAGAACGTCTCCACCACCGAGGTGGAAAACGTCCTCGGCGCCGTCCCCGGCGTCGAGGATGCGGTGGTGTATGGCGTGGAAATCCCTGGTACCAACGGCCGCTGCGGCATGGCCGCACTGCGTTTGCGCGAGGGTGAGAGGCTGGATGGCAAAGCGCTGGCGGCGCATCTGGACAGCGAACTGCCGGTGTATGCCGCGCCGCTGTTTATCCGCCTGCTCGACGAGGTGGAAACCACCGGCACCTTCAAATACAAGAAAAGTGACCTCAAGCAGATGGCCTACAACCCGCAAGTGGTCAGTGAACCCCTCTGGGTCAGGCTACCCGGCACGGATACGTTTCAGCCGCTGGACACGCTGCTGTTCGCGGCGATTCACGCGCAGCAATACCGTTTTTGAGCGGCTGGGGGCAATCTCAGCGCTTGAACTCGAACTGCAACTCGGCGCCTTCCACCGAATCCCAGTAGTCCTTGTCGGCCTCATTGGTGAGCAGACGGCCGCTGAGCTGGAACGGGTTGGCCACCGGTTTCCTCTCCTCGAACAGCGGCGGCAGCAGCGGCGCCAGCGCCACTTCGCCGCCGTGGTCCTCGGCATTCAGCTGCTCGGCCAGCTCAGGCGGCAGCGACAGATCCAGCTTGGTCTTCGCTTGTTCGACAGGCGGTTTGGCCACCACGGCTGGCGCCGTCGGTTCGGCATGCTTCACGGTCGGCGTGGCATGCGGTTTTACCGGCACGGTCTCGGCCTTCGGCTCAGTCGCCGGCTCGACATTGTCGCTAAGCGGTTTTTCCTCGACCGCTGCCGGCGGCGTAGCGGCGGGGGCGACCTTGGCTGGCGTCGGCTTGGTGTCGCACGCGCTGAACAAGGGAATGAGCAAGGCCAGGGCTAGGTAACGCAGTGCAGTCATGATCGGTCTGGGCAGGTGTGGCAGAAGCCGCCATGCTGGCGCGCCGCAACGCGCCTGACAAGCCCGTTGTCACTTATCGGCCTGCTCCAGTTGTTGCAAGCGTTTATCGATGTCCTGCTGCGGATAACGCTGCCGCAGCCTGTCGAGCAAGGTATCGGCTTCGGCCTGCTGGCCGCGGGCGCGCAACGCCAGCACCTCGTGTAACTCGTCCAACCAGGGCGCGGCCGTGACTTTGCTGCGCGCCAGCGGTGCACTGCTGGACGCGCGCGCCTGCTCCTCTGTCGCCACCGAATCGGCCAGAGCCGCCGCGGACTCGGCCAGAGCCGCCGCGGACTCGGCCAAGGCCTTGCGTTCCAGCGGCGCGGGGGCTGCTGGCGCCGGTGCGGCATAGCGCTGGATGGCCGGTGCAGCGGGCAGTGGGTGGTCGTAGGCAGGCGGCGCCTGCTCCAGAGTATTCAGGCTCAAGCCCAGCCCCAGGCCCAGCAGCGCGACGCTGCCCAGCGCCACCGACCAGCGCATGCGCGGCGCAGCGCCGAATAGCCAGGCGTGCAGGCGGGCCAGGGCGCTTGCTGGCGGCGTGGCCACCTGTGCGGCGGCAGCGGCCAGAATACGCGCATCCAGCGCCGCTGAAGGCTCGTCGTGATGGTGCGCACGGTAATGCTGGAGCAGTTGCTGCTCGGCGGTCGAGGGCGTGGCGTGTGGGTCTTTCATGCGGACACCTCTTCGGCGGCGGGATCAGCCAGCAGCCGACGTAACTTCTGCAACGCATAGCGCAGGCGGCTCTTCACCGTTTCCGCCGGGGTATGGGTCAACTCGGCGATCTCGTGCAGCTCCAGATCGCCATGGGCGCGCAGCAGGAACACTTCGCGCTGTTCGGCGGGCAAGTCGTCCAGTGCCGCCTGCAAACGCTGGCGGTCGCGGCTCAGGTTGAGCTGTTGCTCGGGGCCTGCCTCGCTGCTGGGCTGGTCGTGCAGCTGCGCATCGTACTCGTCCTGCAAGCCCTGCTGCTTGCCGTGCTTGCGCCAATGGTCGATCAGCCGGTTACGCGCAATCTGGTACAGCCAGGTCTTGAACAGCACCGCCTCGCGTTGCAGCGACTCGCTACGGATCAGGCTCAGCCAGGTTTCCTGGAACACCTCTTCGGCCAGCACCGGGTCGCCACACAGGCCACAGAGAAAACGGAACAGGCCGAGGCGATGGCGCTGATACAGCTGCGCGAAAGCCTCGCCATCGCCCTGGCGATAGCGGCGCAGCAACTGCGCGTCGTCATCGCCGGGAATACTCGCAACCGGATTGGCAGTCACACTCAATCGACCTTGGCAGTGTCGGGAACAGGCTGCTGAGTGTGCAGGCTCTGTGCTAATTCGACCAGCTGTACGAACTCGCCACGCAGGCCGAAACGGTCCTCGCCCTTGCCACTGCGGGCCAGCTCGGCGCTCGCCGCCAGGTCGAAGGCGCCAGTGTACTGGCCGCCCTTGAGCTGCTGGGCAAAGGCCGCCACCGCCGTGGCAAAGCGCAGGTCCTCGCTGGCGTCGGCCATGGCGGCCACCTGGCGCGGCGCCTCGATGGGGATTTCCAGCAACCGGCTGTGTGCGTGCTGCGGCGTCTTGTAGCGGATACGCAGCAAGGCCAGCTCGCCCGAGCGCGCGGCGGGTTCGGCCTTGGCCTGGTAGCGCAAGGGCTCCAACCAGCCCTGGCCGCCTGCGGGGACGATTTCATACAACGCAGTGACGCTCTGCCCGGCGCCGATTTCACCGGCATCGACTTTATCGTTACTGAAGTCCTCGCGTCGCAGCAGGCGGTTCTCGTAACCCAACAAACGGTATTCGGCGACCTGGGCGGGATTGAACTCAACCTGCACTTTCACATCCTTGACCACCACTGCCAGGGTCGAGCCGAGCTGGTCGACCAACACCTTGCGCGCTTCACGCAGGTTGTCGATATAGGCGTAGTTGCCATCGCCGGCATCGGCCAGTTGCTCCATCAGCTGCTCGTTGTAGTTGTCCGTGCCGAAACCCAGGGTAGTCAGAGAAATGCCGCTCTTGCGCTTGTCGGCGGCCAGCGCCTTGAGCGTGTCGAAATCGCTGATGCCGACATTGAAGTCACCATCGGTAGCCAGCAGGATGCGGTTGATACCGCCATCGATGAATCCTTGCTGCGCCTGGCGGTATGCCAATTGGATGCCCGACTCGCCGGCGG
>TARA_R100001244_G_scaffold129921_4_pt1 | contig 36256 bp, 30 predicted proteins | sample TARA_R100001244 | Tara Oceans TARA_R100001244 (sample SAMEA2621564) | marine metagenome | biome: marine biome (ENVO:00000447); feature: mesopelagic zone (ENVO:00000213); material: "saline water (ENVO:00002010), including plankton (ENVO:xxxxxxxx)" | depth 790 m
GCGCCACTTTGGTGCCGGCGGTGATGTACAGGCCGGACTCCACGGTGTTGCGGTCGCCCAGCGGGATGCCGATGCCGGCATTGGCGCCGATCAGGCAGCCTTCGCCCACGGAAATCACGATATTGCCGCCGCCGGAGAGGGTGCCCATGGTCGAGCAGCCGCCGCCCAGGTCCGAGCCCTTGCCGACGAATACCCCGGCGGACACGCGGCCTTCGATCATGCCCGGGCCGGCAGTGCCGGCGTTGAAGTTGACGAAGCCTTCGTGCATCACCGTGGTGCCTTCACCCACGTAGGCGCCCAGGCGGATGCGCGCGCTGTCGGCGATACGCACGCCGGCGGGCACTACGTAGTCGGTCATTTTCGGGAACTTGTCCACCGAGAAGACTTCCAGCAACTCGCCTTTCAGGCGCGCTTCCAGCTGGCGTTCGGCCAGCTCGGCGAGATCGACCGCGCCCTGGCTGGTCCAGGCCACGTTTGGCAGCAGCGGGAAGATGCCGGTCAGGTTCAGGCCATGCGGCTTGACCAGACGGTGCGACAGCAGGTGCAGCTTGAGGTAGGCCTCGGGCGTGCTGGTCAGAGCGCTGTCTTCGGCGAGGAAGGTGGCGACCAGTGGCTTGTGGCTTTCTGCCAGGCGGGTGAGCAGCGCGGCCTGGGCGGCGTCGATACCCTTCAAGGCTTCGGCGAGGTCGCCGGCCTGGCTGTTGCTGATGGTTATGGCCTGGTTACCGCCTTGATAACCGAGCTTTTCTGTCACTTTGGCGACCAGTTCGCTGGCCGGGTTGAGCAGCGGCTGGGCGTAGAACACTTCCAGCCAGGTGTTCTGGCGGTTCTGGGTGCCAACGCCGAAGGCCAGGCTGAAGAGGGTAGTGGTCATCTTGCTTTCCTTAACGCGAATTCAATAAAGGTGGATTGTTCAGGCCAGTTCAGCGGCATAGCGCTCGGGCTTGAAGCCAATCAGGGTCTTGTCGCCGAGATCCAGCACTGGGCGCTTGATCATCGACGGTTGGGCGAGCATCAGTTCGATCGCCTTGTGCTGGTCGAGGTTGCTTTTCTGCGCCTCGTCCAGCTTGCGGAAGGTGGTGCCGGCGCGGTTGAGGACGGTGTCCCAGCCGTGTTCGTTGCACCACTTTTCCAGGTTGCCACGGTCGATGCCGACGGCTTTGTAATCATGAAAGGCGTAGCTTACGCCGTGCTCGTCGAGCCAGGTGCGGGCTTTTTTCATGGTGTCGCAGGCTTTGATGCCAAACAGGGTTTTGCTCATGGTTACAGACCCTTCACAAAGGCGCGGATACGCTCGGCGGCTTCGACGCATTCGGCCAGCGGGGCGACCAGGGCCATGCGCACGCGGCCGGCGCCGGGGTTGTTGCCGTCGACGTCGCGCGACAGGTACGAGCCGGGCACCACGGTGACGTGCTCGCGGGCGAACAGCTCGCGGGTAAAGGTTTCGTCGTTCATCGGGGTTTTCGCCCAGAGGTAGAAGCCGCCGTCCGGGCGCTGCACATCGAGTACGTCACCGAGAATCGCCAGCACCGCGTCGAACTTCTCGCGGTACAGCGCGCGGTTGGCGCGTACGTGCACTTCGTCGTTCCAGGCGGCAATGCTGGCTTGCTGGGTTTGTACCGGCATGGCGCAGCCGTGGTAGGTACGGTACAGCAGAAAAGATTGCAGAATGGCGGCGTCGCCGGCGACGAAGCCGGACCGCAGGCCCGGCAGGTTGGAGCGCTTGGACAGGCTGTGGAATACCGCGCAACGTGCAAAATCGCTGCGGCCCAGTTCTGCGCAGGCGGTCAACAGGCCGGCCGGCGGGTTCTGTTCGTCGAAATACAGCTCGCTGTAGCACTCGTCGGCGGCGATGACGAAGTCGAATTTATCGGCCAGGGCGATCAGCTTCTTCAGCCTCGGCAGCGGGATCAGCGCACCGGTCGGGTTGCCGGGCGAGCAGAGGAAGAGAATCTGGCAGCGCTGCCAGACGTCATCGCTGACCGCGTCGAAGTCCGGGTTGAAGCCGTGTTCTTCCAGGCATGGCAGGTAGTGCGGCTGCGCGCCGGCGAGCAGGGCCGCACCTTCGTAGATCTGGTAGAACGGGTTGGGGCTGACCACCAACCCACCTTGATCGCGCTGCACCACGGCCTGGGTGAAGGCGAACAGCGCCTCGCGGGTGCCGTTGACCGGCAGCACATGGCGCGCCGGGTCGAGCCAGCCGCTGGGCAGGTTGAAGCGTTGGCCGCACCAGTTGGCGATGGCTTCGCGCAGCGCCGGGATGCCCAGGGTGGTGGGGTACACCGCCAATTGCTGCAGATTGGCGCTCAACGCTTCGGCGACAAAGGCCGGCGAGCGGTGTTTCGGCTCGCCGATCGACAGGGCGATGGCCTGCTTCTCGGCGTTCGGCCGGGCATCGGCAAGCAAGGCGCGGAGCTTTTCAAACGGGTAGGGCTGCAACTGGTTCAATGCGTTATTCATGGCAATTTCCTGGTCCTGCAAGCGACTGCGGGCGGCGCATGGCTGCTTGCCGATGGCGCGCCGCTTTCATCAAATACTGATCCGGTTCGGTTCGATCGTTGCGCCGTTGGCGTCCGACAGCTGCGCGACGATGGTTTCCTGCAGGCGTGCGCACAGCTCTGGGTCCGACAACGGCTGGTTGTGTGCGTCGGTGACGAAGAACACGTCCTCCACGCGCTCGCCGAGGGTGGCGATCTTGGCGTTCTGCAGGGACAGGTCGAAGTCGACAAAAATCCGCCCGATCCGCGCCAATAAGCCGGGGCGGTCTGGCGCAGTCAGCTCGAGGATGGTTACCGGCCGTTGCGCGTCGTTATGGATGGTCACCTGCGGGGCAAAGGCGAAGTGCTTGAGCTGGCGCGGCACGCGGCGCTGGATGATGCTTGGGTACTCATCGGGGTTTTTCAGCGCGTCGATCAGGCCCTGACGGATCTGTTTGATCCGTGCCGGGTTGTCGCCGATCGAGCCACCTTCGGCTTCCAGCACGATGTAGGTGTCGAGGGTGAACTGGCTGGTCGAGGTGAGAATCCGCGCGTCATGAATGTTCAGGTTGAGCTGGGCCATGGCGGCCACGGTCACGGCGAAGAAGTCGTGCTGGTCCTGGGCGTAGATGAAAATCTGCGTGCCGCCCTCGAACTCGCGCTGGGTGGTTTCCTTGATCAACACCAGCGGGTTGCCGTCATTCGGGTGCTGGAGGATCGCCTCGCTGTGCCAGGCCACGTCGTTGGCGGTATGGCGCAGGAAGTAGTCGTCGCCCAGCTGTGCCCAGAGCTGTTCGGCGTCATCCGGGTCGGTGCCGCCGCGTACTAGAATGTCCAGGGCCGCGCCCTGGGTCAGGCGAATCTGCTCTTCGCGCTCCAGGCGGTTTTCCAGGCCGCGGCGCAGGGCGCGCTTGGTTTCGGTGTAGAGCTGGCGCAGCAGGCTGGCGCGCCAGGAGTTCCACAGGCTCGGGTTGGTGGCGTTGATGTCGGCCACGGTGAGCACATAGAGGTAATCGAGGTGCGTCTGATCGCCGACGAACTGGGCGAAGTCGTGGATCACCTGCGGGTCGGAGAGGTCCTTGCGCTGGGCGGTGGTGGACATCACCAGGTGGTGCTGCACCAGCCAGACGATCAGCCGCGAATCCCAGGCCGGCAGTTGGTGGCGTACGCAGAAGGCTTCGGCATCCACCGCGCCGAGTTCCGAGTGATCGCCGCCGCGACCCTTGCCGATGTCGTGGTAGAGGCCGGCCAGGTAGATCAGCTCGGGCTTGGGCAGCTTGTCGATCAGCTTGCTGGCCAGCGGAAATTTCTCCGCCAGCTCCGGCCACTTGAATTTGCGCAGGTGCTTGATCAGGTTGAGGGTGTGCGCATCGACCGTGTAGATGTGGAACAGGTCGTGCTGCATCTGCCCGACGATGTGGCCGAACTCCGGCAGGTAGCGGCCGAGGATGCCGTAGCGGTTCATCCGGCGCAGGTTGCGGTGAATACCTTGCGGGCTTTTGAACAGCTCGATGAACAGGCTGGTGTTGCGGATATCGCTGCGAAAATCGTCGTCGATCAGGTGGCGATGGTCGCGTAACAGGCGAATGCTGTCGGCGCACACGCCTTTGATCTCCTGGTGCTGGGCCATCAGCACGAAGATTTCCAGAATGGCGAACGGGGTGCGCTTGAATACGTTCGGGTGGGTCACCTCGATGTAGCCGTCGCGCAGCTGGAAACGGCTGTTCAGCGGGCTGGCCGGGCCGTTTTCACCGGCACGGAGGATTTCTTCCTCGAAGTGTTGGGTAATCAGGTCGCTCAGTTCGGCGATGCCCATCACCACGCGGTAATACTTCTGCATGAAGCGTTCGATGGTGCGTTTGGTGTCGGCTTCCTCGAAGCCGAGCAGGGCGGCGACTTTGCTCTGGTGATCGAACAGCAGGCGGTCTTCGGCGCGCCCAGCGAGCATGTGCAGGGCGTAGCGCACTTTCCAGAGAAATTCCTGGCTGGAGGCGAGCAGAGCGTATTCGCTTTCCAGCAGGAAGCCCTGGCCGACCATGGCGTGCAGGTTCAGCGTGGCGAAATGCCGGCGCGCGACCCAGAGGATGGTCTGGACGTCGCGCAGGCCGCCGGGCGAGCCTTTGACGTTGGGCTCGAGGTTGTATTCGGTGTCGTTGTACTTGGCGTGGCGGGTGCGCTGTTCTTCGCGCTTGGCCAGGAAGAAGTGCTTGCTCGGCCACATCCGCTCGGTGCTGGTGATGTCCTGCATGCGCTGGCGCAGGCGCTCGGGGCCGGCGATGGTGCGGCTTTCCATCAGGTTGGTGATCACGGTGAGGTCGGCACGTGCTTCTTCGGCGCATTCGTCGACCGAACGCACGCTCTGGCCGACTTCCAGGCCGATGTCCCACAGCAGGGTGAGGAAGCGCTCGATCGGTTCGCGGAAGGTTTCGTGGTCGGCGTTGTCCAGCAGGATCAGCAGGTCGATGTCCGAATAAGGGTGCAATTCGCCCCGGCCATAACCGCCGACGGCCAGCAGGGCGATGTCGGCATCTTCGCTCCAGGCCAGGCGATCCCAGGCTTCGCGCAGGATCTGGTCGCTGAACCAGGCACGATCTTCGACCAGTCGGCGTATGTCGCGGCCTTCCTTGAAACGCGCATCGAGCACGTCATGGGCGCGCCGGATGGCTTTCTTGAAGGCGGCGATAGGGCTCGCCTTGAGTGCCAGCTCCGCCTGGAACTGCCCACGGTCGAACAATTCGGGATCTACCTGCGGCATGCGGCAGCCTTCCTTATAGAGAGCGGCGATGATTAGGCCGACGTGCGCGGGATGGTGTCGTCGCTGCGCAAGGTGAATATTTCATAACCATCGGCGGTCACCAGGATGGTGTGTTCCCACTGTGCCGAGAGCTTGCGATCCTTGGTGATGGCGGTCCAGCCGTCACCGAGCAGGCGGGTTTCCGCGCGGCCCTGGTTGATCATCGGCTCGATGGTGAAGGTCATGCCTTCTTTCAGTTCCATGCCGGTGCCGGCACGGCCGTAATGCAGCACCTGCGGCTCTTCGTGGAACACCGCGCCGATACCGTGACCGCAGTATTCGCGCACCACCGAGAAACCGTTCTTTTCGGCGTGTTTCTGGATCACTTCGCCGATATCGCCCAGGCGCGTGCCCGGCTTGACCAGCTGAATGCCCTTGTACATGCATTCTTGGGTGATCGCGGCCAGGCGCTCGGCCCATTCCGGCACCTTGCCGACCATGAACATCTTGCTGGTGTCGCCGTGGTAGCCGTCCTTGATCACGGTGATGTCGATGTTCAGCACATCGCCTTCTTTCAGCGGCTTCTCGTTGGGAATGCCGTGGCAGACCACGTGATTGATCGAGGTACAGATCGACTTGGGGAAGCCTTTATAGTTGAGCGGCGCGGGGATGGCCTGCTGCACGTTGACGATATAGTCGTGGCAGATGCGATCCAGCTCTTCGGTGGTCACGCCAGGCTTGACGTGCTCACCGATCATTTCCAGCACGTCGGCGGCCAGACGGCCGGCTACGCGCATTTTTTCGATTTCCTCGGGCGTCTTGATGGTGACGGTCATGCGGGCTCTCTCGGCGCTCATTGGCGCAGGGCAAAAAAGGAAAGTCGAGATTCTAACAGAGAAGGCGGTTACAGGCGGCACGCGCAACGACTCAGGCGAAGTGCCTCGCGGCGGTGGCCAGGCAAGAGCGAACGCATGCCGCGTGTAGCTTCTGGTTCGCCTTTATGGTATAAAACGCGCCGCTTTACGGGGCAGTCTGCCCGGAAGCTTAAACCCACACACGTATCGACACAGTTTCCTGGGTGCCCGCAAGGGTTGGAAATTGGGATGCGTGGAGGCCTAACCCGACTTATCAAGGAACTATCATGTCCCAAGTCAACATGCGCGATATGCTGAAGGCCGGTGTGCACTTCGGTCACCAGACCCGTTACTGGAACCCGAAAATGGGCAAATACATTTTCGGCGCGCGTAACAAGATCCACATCATCAACCTTGAAAAAACCCTGCCGATGTTCAACGAGGCACTGTCCTTCGTTGAGAAACTGGCTTCGGGCAAAAACAAGATCCTGTTCGTTGGCACCAAGCGTTCCGCTGGCAAGATCGTTCGTGAAGAAGCAGCTCGCTGCAACTCCCCGTTCGTCGATCATCGCTGGTTGGGCGGCATGCTGACTAACTACAAAACCATCCGTGCTTCGATTAAGCGTCTGCGTGATCTGGAAACCCAGTCCCAGGACGGTACGTTCACCAAGCTGACCAAGAAAGAAGCCCTGATGCGCACCCGTGATCTGGAAAAACTGGATCGCAGCCTGGGTGGTATCAAGGACATGGGCGGCCTGCCGGACGCACTGTTCGTGATCGACGTTGATCACGAGCGCATTGCCATCACCGAAGCCAACAAGCTGGGCATCCCGGTTATCGGCATTGTCGATACCAACAGCAGCCCGGAAGGCGTTGACTACATCATCCCAGGCAACGACGACGCCATCCGCGCCATCCAGTTGTACATGGGTGCCATGGCTGACGCTGTAGTGCGTGGTCGCAGCAACGCTGGCGGCGGCACCGACGAGTTCGTCGAAGAAGCCCCGGCCGCTGAAGCCGCTGAAGGCTGAGTAACTAGCGCTTAGCGTTTACTCAGTTCGCAAAAAGGGGGCTCGGCCCCCTTTTTGCCACCTTGAAAACCGTTGTCAGCAGGGTTATTGCCGTTACGTTCACGCAATCGCTGGCAGTGTGTTTAAAGAATTGAACGCCCGTTTTGGCGGGTGGAATGGTTAACAACCTATCCAAGAGGAATTTGAAATGGCAGAAATTACTGCAGCATTAGTCAAGGAGCTGCGCGAGCGCACTGGCGAAGGCATGATGGATTGCAAAAAAGCCTTGACCAAGGCTGGCGGCGACATCGAAAAAGCCATTGACGACATGCGTGCTTCCGGCGCGATCAAGGCGGCCAAGAAGGCTGGCAACGTGGCTGCCGAAGGCGCTATCGCGGTCAAGGTTGCCGACGACGGCAAGTCTGCCGTGATTCTCGAAGTCAACTCGCAAACCGACTTCCTGGCTCTGCAGGACGATTTCAAGAACTTCGTCACCAGCAGCATTGAAAAAGCCTTTGCCGACAAACTGACCGACGCAGCGCCGTTGATCGCCGCTCAAGAAGCTGCGCGTGAAGCGCTGGTGGCCAAGGTTGGCGAAAACGTCAACATTCGTCGTCTGGCCCGCGTTGAAGGCGACGTGGTCAATGCTTACCTGCACGGCAACAAGATCGGTGTTGTGGTTGTCCTGAAAGGCGGTGACGCCGAGCTGGCCAAAGACATCGCCATGCACGTTGCTGCCAGCAACCCTGAGTTCCTGCTGCCTTCGGAAGTGTCCGCTGAAGCTGTTGAGCGCGAAAAAGCCGTGTTCATGAGCCTCAACGAAGACAAGATCAAGGGTAAGCCGGCTGACATCGTCGAGAAGATGGTCGGTGGTCGCATTCAGAAGTTCCTCGCTGAAGCCAGTCTGGTTGAGCAAGCCTTCGTTAAAGACCCGGAAATCAAGGTCGGTGCTCTGGCCAAGAAAGCCGGTGCTGAAATCGTCTCCTTCACCCGCTTCCAGGTAGGCGAAGGCATCGAGAAGCCGGTCGACAACTTCGCTGAAGAAGTGGCTGCCCAGCTGGCTGCCAGCAAGCAGTAAGACGGCTAACCGCTGTCGCCCCGAAGAGGCTGCCCGCTAACGCGCGCGGCCTCTTTGTCAAATTAGGGTGGCGGGCGGGCTGTTTAGCGGGCCAAATGCGTGAGCTGGCACAAACCGCTTTGAGCGCTGTCGAAGCGCTGGATAATCGCGAGCCGGCTAGGCTCGTTCAGAATTCAAACGCCGCAGGAGAGACTGGTAATGGCTCAGCAGGTGAGTGGTCGTCAACCGCGCTACAAACGCATTCTGCTCAAACTGAGCGGCGAAGCTCTGATGGGGGCCGAAGACTTCGGTATCGATCCCAAGGTGCTTGATCGCATGGCCCTGGAAGTCGGCCAGTTGGTGGGCATCGGTGTGCAGGTCGGCCTGGTGATTGGCGGCGGCAACCTGTTCCGCGGTGCGGCACTGAGTGCAGCGGGCATGGATCGGGTGACCGGTGACCATATGGGCATGCTGGCGACCGTGATGAACGCCTTGGCCATGCGCGACGCGCTGGAGCGTTCGAATATCCCGGCAATTGTCATGTCGGCGATTTCCATGGTCGGCGTCACCGACCACTACGACCGGCGCAAGGCGCTGCGTCATCTAAAAACCGGTGAGGTGGTGATTTTTGCCGCTGGCACTGGCAATCCCTTCTTCACCACGGACTCAGCCGCGTGCCTGCGGGCGATCGAGATCGATGCCGATGTGGTGCTGAAGGCGACCAAGGTGGACGGTGTGTACACCGCAGATCCGTTCAAGGATCCGCATGCTGAGAAGTTCGAGCGTCTGACTTACGATGAGGTACTCGACCGCAAGCTGGGCGTAATGGACCTGACGGCTATCTGCCTGTGTCGCGACCATAATATGCCGCTGCGGGTTTTCAATATGAACAAGCCTGGCGCCCTGCTGAATGTTGTGGTGGGTGGCGCTGAAGGCACTCTGATCGAGGAAGATAAGCATGATCAATGAGATCAAGAAAGACACCCAAGAGCGCATGCAGAAAAGCCTGGAATCGCTGATCCACGCGTTCAGCCGTATCCGCACCGGCCAGGCTCACCCGAGCATTTTGGGTGGCGTGATGGTGCCTTACTACGGTTCGGACACTCCGCTGAATCAGGTGGCCAACGTCACCGTCAAGGATTCGCGTACCCTGCAGGTTGTAGCCTTCGAGCGCAACATGCTGGCCGCCGTCGACAAGGCGATCCAAAGCTCCGGCCTGGGCTTCAATCCGACCAACCTTGGCGAGCTGCTGCTGATCTCGATGCCGGCGCTCACCGAGGAAACCCGCAAGGGCTTTACCAAGCAGGCGCGCGATGCGGCCGAAGATGGCCGGGTGGCGGTGCGCAATATTCGCCGTGATGCCTTGAGTCAGTTGAAAGACTTGGTCAAAGACAAGGAAATTAGCGAAGACGAAGAGCGCCGCGCGGCGGATGATATCCAAAAGCTGACGGATAAGTTCGTGGCGGAGATCGAAGTGGCGGTGAAGCAGAAAGAAGCGGATCTGATGGCCGTTTAACGGCCAGGATATCGTCATGGAGAAGACCAACGACGGTACCCTGATGGCCGTGCCACGGCACGTGGCGATCATCATGGATGGCAACAACCGCTGGGCGAAAAAACGCCTGCTGCCAGGTGTTGCCGGGCATAAAGCAGGTGTCGATGCGGTGCGTGCGGTTATTGAGGTGTGTGCCGAGGCGGGCGTCGAGGTACTCACCCTATTCGCCTTCTCCAGTGAGAACTGGCAGCGCCCGGCGGATGAAGTCGGTGCGCTGATGGAGCTGTTCCTCGGCGCGCTGCGTCGTGAGGCGAAGAAGCTCAACGACAACGGCATCAGCCTGCGCATCATCGGCGACCGTTCGCGCTTTCACCCCGAGTTGCAGGCGGCCATGCGTGAGGCTGAAGCGCAGACTGCCGGCGACAAACGCTTTGTTCTGCAGATCGCCGCCAATTATGGCGGCCAGTGGGACATTGCCCAGGCGGCGCAGCGTCTCGCGCGGGAAGTGCAGGGCGGGCATTTGCAGCCTGAAGACATTACCCCTGGATTGCTGCAAGGTTGTTTGGCAACTGGCGATCTGCCCTTGCCCGATCTGTGTATTCGCACGGGCGGCGAGCACCGCATCAGTAATTTCCTGTTGTGGCAGTTGGCATACAGCGAGCTGTATTTCTCCGATGTGCTCTGGCCGGACTTCAAGCACGACGCCATGCGCAAGGCCTTGGCGGATTTTGCCAAGCGCCAGCGACGTTTTGGCAAAACCAGTGAACAGGTCGCAGCCGAGGCGCGTGCTTAATGCTTAAACAGCGAGTGATTACCGCGTTGGTGCTGCTGCCCATCGCGCTGGGTGGTTTTTTTCTGCTCGACGGTGCGACGTTTGCCGTGTTTATCGGTGCGGTGGTCAGCCTGGGCGGCTGGGAGTGGGCGCGGTTGGCCGGCTTCACGGCGCAGTCGCAGCGCGTCGGCTATGCGGCGCTGGTGGCGGGCTTGTTGTTCGCCTTGTACCAGTTGCCGGTGCTGGCGCCGTTGGTGCTGTTGGTCGCGGTGCTCTGGTGGTGTCTGGCTACGCTGCTGGTGATTGGTTATCCCGCCAGCAGTCGGCACTGGGCGAGTACGCCAGTCAAGCTGCTGATCGGTTTGTTGATTCTGTTGCCGGCGTGGCAGGGCTTGGTGCTGTTCAAGCAGTGGCCGCTGGCCAACGGCTTGATCTTGGCGGTGATGGTGCTGGTTTGGGCGGCCGATATCGGTGCCTATTTTTCCGGTAAGGCATTCGGCAAGCGTAAGTTGGCGCCTCACGTCAGTCCGGGTAAGAGTTGGGAGGGGCTGGTGGGTGGCTTGCTCACCAGTCTGTTGATTGCCCTGGGCGTTGGTCTCTACCGCGGTTGGGCGCTCGATGAATGCATGCTGGCGTTGGCGGGCGCTGCATTGGTGGTGCTGATCTCGGTGGTCGGCGACCTGACTGAAAGCATGTTCAAGCGCCAGTCCGGGGTGAAAGACAGCAGCAATCTGCTGCCAGGGCATGGCGGTGTGCTGGATCGCATCGACAGCCTGACGGCAGCGATTCCGGTGTTTGCCGCCTTGTTGTGGCTAGCGGGTTGGGGTGCGCTGTGAGTGCGCCGCAGCAGATTACCGTGTTGGGGGCGACCGGTTCCATCGGCCTCAGCACCCTGGATGTGATTGCGCGTCACCCTGAGCGTTATCAGGTGTTCGCGCTGTCTGGCTTCTCGCGGCTGGTCGAACTTGAGTCGTTGTGCATGCTTTACCGGCCGCGTTACGCGGTGGTTGCCGATGCAGCGGCGGCGCGCGCTTTACAGGACAGCTTGCACGCGGCAGGTCTGGCGACCCGTGTATTGTGCGGTGACGAAGGTCTCTGTGAGGTGGCCGCGCATCCCGATGTGGATGCAGTCATGGCGGCGATTGTCGGTGCAGCCGGGCTAAAACCGACCCTGGCGGCGGTCGAGGCGGGCAAGAAAGTGTTGTTGGCCAACAAGGAAGCGCTGGTGATGTCCGGCGCGCTGTTTATGCAGGCCGTCCGACAAAGTGGTGCCGTGCTGTTACCGATCGACAGCGAGCACAATGCAATTTTTCAGTGTTTGCCAGGTGACTATGCGCGTGGCTTGCAGCAGGTCGGGGTGCGGCGGATTATGCTCACCGCTTCCGGCGGCCCGTTCCGTGAAACGCCACTGGAGCAGTTGGCTGGGGTTACGCCCGAGCAGGCCTGTGCTCACCCCAATTGGTCGATGGGGCGCAAGATTTCCGTGGATTCGGCGAGCATGATGAATAAAGGCCTCGAATTGATCGAGGCCTGCTGGCTGTTCGATGCCCGGCCGGCTCAGGTCGAGGTGGTGATTCATCCGCAAAGCGTGATTCATTCGCTGGTCGATTATGTCGACGGTTCAGTGTTGGCGCAGTTGGGTAACCCGGATATGCGCACGCCCATCAGCCATGCGCTGGCGTGGCCACAGCGGATCGACTCGGGTGTGGCGCCGCTGGATTTATTCGCCATCGCACGATTGGATTTCCAGGCGCCTGACGAGCAGCGGTTTCCGTGCTTACGTCTGGCGCGCCAAGCGGCGGAGCAGGGCGGCACTGCGCCGGCCATGCTCAATGCGGCCAATGAGGTGGCGGTGGCAGCCTTTCTCGAACGGCGCATTCGCTTTCCCGAGATCGCGAGTATCATCGATAGCGTCTTGAACGCAGAGCCCGCGATTGCGGTCGAAGACCTGGATACGGTGCTGGTCGCGGATCGCCAGGCGCGTGAGCGTGCCGGGCACTGGCTGAATCGCCGTGGATAACCGGCGCGGAGAAGGTCAATGAGTGCGTTGTATATGGTGGTCGGCACCCTGATTGCACTGGGGGTGCTGGTTACGTTTCATGAGTTCGGGCATTTCTGGGTCGCGCGCCGTTGCGGCGTCAAGGTGCTGCGTTTTTCCGTAGGTTTCGGCACGCCGCTGGTGCGCTGGCATGATCGCCAGGGGACCGAGTTCGTTATCGCGGCGATTCCGTTGGGTGGCTACGTGAAGATGCTCGATGAGCGCGAGGGCGACGTGCAGCCTGAGCAGCTTGGGCAATCCTTCAATCGCAAATCGGTTCATCAGCGTATCGCCATTGTCGCGGCGGGGCCGATTGCCAACTTCCTGCTGGCGCTGCTGTTTTTCTGGCTAGTCGCCATGCTTGGTAGTCAGCAGGTGCGCCCGGTGATCGGTGCAGTTGCGCCCGGCAGCCTGGCGGCGGAAGCGGGGCTGCAGGTTGGCCAGGAAATCGTTGCCGTGAATGGTGAGTCGACCAGCGGCTGGGCGGAAGTCAATCTGCAACTGGTGCGGCGCCTGGGCGAAAGCGGCACGTTGGCGGTAAATGTACGCGATGAAGGCTCTACGGCTGACAGTCCGCGACAGATAGTCCTGAATGATTGGCTGAAGGGCGCCGATGATCCGGACCCGATTGCGTCGCTGGGGATTCGCCCATGGCGTCCGCTGCTGGCGCCGGTCTTGGCCGAACTTGACCCGAAAGGCCCTGCACAGGCAGCAGGCTTGCAGGTTGGCGACCGTCTGTTGGCGTTGAATGGCCAGGTGCTCGACGATTGGCAGCAACTGGTTGATCGCGTGCGGGAGTTGCCGGGCAAGCCGGTGTCCTTGCTGGTCGATCGCGCCGGACAACGCCTGGATGTAGCGCTGGTACTGGCCGAACGTGGGGATGGCGATGCGCGTGCGGGCTACCTGGGGGCGGGTGTACAGGGCGTGGAGTGGCCGGCGGAGATGCTCCGTGAGGTCAGTTTCGGGCCGCTCGCTGCGGTCGGCGAAGGCCTCAGTCGAACCTGGACAATGAGCCTGCTGACCCTTGATTCGCTGAAGAAAATGCTCTTCGGCGAGCTCTCGGTAAAAAACTTGAGCGGGCCGATAACCATTGCTAAAGTGGCGGGCGCTTCGGCTGAGTCGGGTTTAGGGGATTTTCTGAATTTCCTCGCCTACTTGAGCATAAGTTTGGGGGTTCTCAATCTGTTGCCAATCCCAGTTCTGGATGGGGGGCATCTGCTTTTTTACCTGGTCGAGTGGGTGCGTGGTCGCCCGCTGTCGGAGCGGGTGCAAGGTTGGGGGATGCAGATTGGCATTAGCTTGGTGATTGGGGTGATGTTGCTGGCCTTGGTTAACGATCTAAGTCGTTTGTAACCGCTACTGAATTACGCACTCAGTATTTACAAAAAAGTGTCGCCTTAAGCGGCAGATTTTTTATCGTCAGTTGGAATAAGAAAGGACTTCATGAAACGTCTGCTGCTACCTGCGGTGCTTGCCGCATTGATGATCGCCGAAGTTCACGCCGAGTCCTTCACCATCTCCGATATTCGCGTTAATGGCCTCCAGCGGGTGTCTGCGGGCAGCGTATTTGGTGCTTTGCCGCTGAATGTCGGCGAACAGGCCGATGACAATACGTTGGTAGAAGCTACGCGCGAACTGTTCAAAACCGGCTTCTTTCAAGATATCCAGCTCGGTCGCGATGGCGATGTGCTGGTTATTACCGTGGTCGAGCGTCCGTCGATTTCCAGCATCGAAATCGACGGCAACAAAGCGATTACCAGTGAAGATCTGCTCAAGGGCCTCAATCAGTCGGGCCTGGCCGAGGGCGAGATTTTCCAGCGTGCCACCCTTGAAGGTGTGCGCAACGAATTGCAGCGTCAGTATGTGGCTCAAGGCCGCTACTCGGCTGAAATCGAAACCGAAGTGATTCCGCAGCCGCGTAACCGCGTGGCATTGAAGATCGATATCAATGAAGGCTCTGTTGCGGCCATCCAGCACATCAACGTGGTGGGCAACAGCGTTTTCCCTGACGAAGACCTGGTGGGTTTGTTCGAGTTGAAAACAACCAACTGGTTGTCTTTCTTCAAGAATGACGACAAGTACGCGCGTGAGAAACTGTCCGGCGACTTGGAGCGTCTGCGCTCCTATTACCTGGATCGCGGCTACATCAATATGGATATCTCGTCTACCCAGGTGTCCATTACGCCGGATAAGAAGCACGTCTACATCACCGTCAACGTCGATGAAGGGCAGAAGTATACCGTGCGTGAGGTCAAGCTCAGCGGTGATCTGAAAGTCCCTGAAGATGAGATCAAGGCGCTGCTTCTGGTGAAAGAAGGGCAGGTGTTCTCGCGCAAAGTGATGACCACTACGTCCGAACTGATCACCCGTCGTCTGGGCAACGAGGGCTATACCTTCGCCAACGTCAACGGCGTGCCGGAAGCTCATGATGAAGACGATACGGTGTCGATCACCTTCGTCGTCGATCCGGGCAAGCGCGCTTACGTCAACCGCATCAACTTCCGTGGCAACACCAAGTCGGAAGACGAAGTGCTGCGCCGTGAAATGCGCCAGATGGAAGGTGGCTGGGCGTCGACTTACCTGATCGACCAATCCAAGACCCGCCTGGAACGTTTGGGCTTCTTCAAAGAAGTCAACGTCGAAACCCCGCAAGTGCCAGGCACCGACGACCAGATCGACGTCAATTACAGTGTCGAAGAGCAGGCCTCCGGTTCGATTACCGCCAGCGTTGGTTTTGCGCAGAACGCCGGTCTGATTCTCGGCGGCTCGATCACCCAGAACAACTTCCTCGGCACTGGTAACAAAGTCAGCGTGGGCTTGACCCGCAGCGAATACCAAAGCCGCTATAACTTCGGTTTTGTTGACCCCTACTGGACACCGGATGGCGTCAGCCTGGGTTACAACGCGTTTTATCGCACCACTGACTACGATGAGTTGGACGTCGACGTGTCCAGCTACGCGGTGGACAGCTTGGGCGGTGGCGTGAGCATCGGTTACCCGATCAGTGAAACCTCGCGTTTGACCTATGGCCTAACGGCGCAACAAGACACCATCAATACCGGTATTTACACCGTCGATGAGATTTTCGACTTTATCGATCAGGAAGGCGACAAGTACCTGAACTTCAAGGCTTCCGTCGGTTGGTCCGAGTCGACCCTTAACCGCGGCGTCTTGGCCAACCGCGGTCACTCGCAAAGCCTAGTGCTCGAGACCACGGTGCCCGGCAGTGATCTGTCGTTCTATAAAGTCGATTACCGTGGCCAGGTCTTCAAGCCGTTGAGCGACACCTACACCATGCGTTTCCATACCCAGTTGGGCTATGGCGATAGCTACGGTTCTACCTCTGAATTGCCGTTCTACGAGCATTATTACGCCGGGGGGTTCAACTCGGTGCGTGGCTTTGAAGACAGCAGCCTGGGGCCGCGCAGTACGCCGAGTGTGGTGCGTAATGCTGCCGGAGCAATTGTTTCTGGTCCCGATGCCAACGGGCGCTTTACCGATCCTGACCAAGATCCGCTGCCGTTCGGTGGCAACGTGCTGATCCAGGGTGGCGCGGAACTGCTGTTCCCGATGCCGTTCGTGAAAGATCAGCGTTCGCTGCGTACCGCGTTGTTCTGGGATGTCGGTAACGTGTTCGATACCAACTGCACCTCGAGCCAGAAGCGCCTGAGCGACAGTTGCGAGATCGATATGGGCAGCCTGGCCAGTTCCGTCGGTGTTGGCTTGACCTGGATCACTGCGCTGGGCCCGTTGAGTTTTAGCTTGGCAATGCCGGTTGTGAAGCCGGACGATGCCGACACCCAAGTATTCCAGTTCTCCCTCGGTCAGACGTTCTAAGCGTCTGATCACTGAACAACGACAATGGTTTTTTGCAGGAGTGCATCGTGCGTAAGTTGACCCAACTGGTTCTGTTAAGTGCTGTCCTGCTGACCACTCCGGCGTTCGCCGAGATGAAAGTGGCCGTGCTCAATTATCAAATGGCGCTGCTCGAATCCGATGCAGCAAAGCGCTATGCCGTGGATGCCGAGAAAAAATTCGGTCCGCAGCTGAACAAACTGAAAACTCTGGAAAGCGATGCCAAGCGCATCCAGGACCGTCTAGTCAAAGATAGCGAGAAGATGCAAACCGCCGAGCGCGAGCGTCTGGAGCTGGAGTTCAAGCAAAAAGCCCGCGACTTCCAGTTCCAATCCAAGGAGCTGAACGAGGCTAAAGCTATCGCCGATCGCGATATGCTGAAAAAGCTCAAGCCGAACCTGGATAAAGCCGTTGAAGAAGTGATCAAGAGCGGCAATTTCGATTTGGTTCTAGAGCGCGGTGCGGTGATCGATGTCAAACCTCAGTTCGACATCACTCGCCAAGTCATCGAGCGCATGAATCAGCTGCGCTGATCATGACAGCAGCGGTTTTCACTCTCGGTCAGTTGGCCGAGCGCTCGGGCGCTACCCTGCGTGGCGCCGCCAATAAAGCGATCAGTGGCTTAGCCACCTTGCAGGAGGCTCGCCCTGATCAGCTGACATTTCTGGCCAATCCGCAATACCGTAAGTACCTGAACGATTGCCAGGCCGGTGCGGTGTTATTGACCGCAGCCGATGCCGACGCTTACAGCGGCGATGCACTGATCGTTGCCAACCCTTATCTGGCCTACGCGCAACTCTCCCATCTGTTCGATCGCAAACCGCAGGCGGTTGCCGGCGCGCACCCGACGGCGTTGATCGCTGTCGATGCGCAGGTCGATCCGAGCGCCAGCATTGCGGCGTATGCCGTGATCGAGAGTGGCGCGCAGATTGCGGCGGGGGTCACTGTCGGGGCGCACTGCGTGGTCGGTGCGCGTTCGGTGATTGGTGAGGGTGGCTGGTTGGCGCCGCGCGTGACCTTGTATCACGACGTGCACATCGGCAAGCGAGTGGTGATTCAGTCGGGTGCAGTGATCGGCGGCGAAGGCTTTGGTTTCGCCAACGAGAAAGGCGTCTGGCAGAAAATCGCCCAAATTGGCGGGGTCAGGATTGGCGATGATGTCGAAATCGGTGCCAACACCACTATCGACCGCGGCGCCTTGTCCGATACGTTGATTGGCAATGGGGTCAAGCTGGATAACCAGATCATGATCGCGCACAACGTGCAGATCGGCGATAACACCGCGATGGCCGGTTGCGCCGGGATTTCTGGTAGCACCAAGATCGGTAAGAACTGCATGATCGCCGGTGGCGTCGGCATGGTCGGACATATCGAAGTCTGTGATGGAGTGTTCGTTACGGGGATGACCATGGTCACCCGCTCGATCACCGAGCCGGGCTCTTATTCCTCGGGTACCGCCATGCAGCCTGCCGCCGAGTGGCGCAAAAGCGCTGCGCGGATTCGTCAGCTGGATGACATGGCGCGGCGTCTGCAACAGCTGGAAAAACAGCTGGCTGCCGTGACCTCAAGTGGGAACGCCTCATCTGATGCCTGAGCCGGCAATTGCCGCGTTCTCCTCTTTTTATTACAGGCTTCTCTGGACATGATGGACATCAACGAAATTCGCGAATACCTGCCGCACCGTTATCCGTTCCTGCTGGTGGATCGGGTGGCGGAACTGGATGTTGAAGGCAAGTGCATTCGTGCCTATAAGAATGTCAGCATCAATGAGCCGTTTTTCAATGGGCATTTTCCCGAGCACCCGATCATGCCGGGTGTGTTGATCATCGAAGCCATGGCCCAGGCGGCCGGGATTCTCGGTTTCAAAATGATGGGTGTGAAACCTTCCGACGGTACGTTGTATTACTTCGTCGGCTCGGACAAGCTGCGCTTCCGTCAGCCGGTCGTGCCGGGCGATCAGTTGACCCTTGAGGCCAAGTTCCTCAGCAGCAAACGCAGTATCTGGAAATTCGCCTGCCGTGCCAGCGTCGACGGTAAGGAAGTGTGCTCGGCTGAAATCATCTGTGCGGAACGCAAACTATGAGTTTGATTGACCCTCGCGCCATTATCGATCCCAGCGCCAAGCTGGCCGACGACGTTGTCGTCGGCCCTTGGTCGATTGTCGGGGCCGATGTGGAAATAGGCGAGGGTACTGTGATTGGCCCTCATGTGATTCTCAAGGGCCCGACCCAGATTGGTCGGCACAACCATATCTATCAGTTTTCTTCGGTTGGCGAAGATACGCCGGACCTGAAATACAAGGGTGAACCGACGCGCCTGGTGATCGGCGATCACAATGTGATCCGCGAGGGCGTGACCATTCACCGTGGCACGGTCCAGGACCGTAACGAGACCACCATTGGCGACCACAACCTGATCATGGCCTATGCGCACATCGGCCATGACAGCGTGATTGCCAACCACTGCATCCTGGTCAACAACACCGCATTGGCTGGTCATGTGCATGTGGATGACTGGGCGATTCTGTCCGGTTATACCTTGGTGCATCAGTTCTGCCACATCGGTGCGCACAGCTTTTCCGGCATGGGCACGGCGATCGGTAAAGACGTGCCGGCGTATGTCACGGTATTCGGCAACCCGGCCGAGGCGCGCAGCATGAACTTCGAGGGCATGCGCCGTCGTGGTTTCAGTGCCGAGGCCATCGCGGCGCTGCGGCGTGCCTATAAGACGGTGTATCGCCAGGGACTGACGGTCGAACAGGCGCTGCTGGAGCTGGCCGAGTCTTCCGCGCAATTTCCCGAGGTTGCGGTGTTTCGCGACTCGATTCAGGCGTCTAGCCGCGGCATTACCCGCTAGTTATGGCTGGTGTATTGCGCGTCGCGCTGGTAGCTGGCGAGGCCTCGGGCGATATCCTCGGCGCGGGTCTGATGCACGCCCTGAAAGCGCACCATCCTCATATCGAATTTATTGGCGTTGGCGGTCCGCGCATGCAGGCCGAGGGCCTGACGTCCTACTTCCCTATGGAACGCCTGGCGGTGATGGGGCTGGTGGAGGTGCTGGGGCGTCTGCCGGAGTTGTTGTCGCGTCGGCGACGGTTGATCGGCAGCCTGATCGACGCCAAGCCAGATGTGTTTATCGGCATCGATGCCCCGGATTTCAATCTTGGCGTTGAGCTCAAGCTACGCCGCGCCGGGATCAAGACCGTGCATTACGTCAGCCCGTCGGTGTGGGCGTGGCGGCAGAAACGGGTGCTGAAAATCCGCGAAGCCTGCGACCTGATGCTTACGCTGTTCCCGTTCGAGGCGCAGTTTTACGACGCCCATCAGGTGCCGGTACGGTTTGTCGGTCATCCGCTGGCCGATATGATTCCTTTGCAGGCCGACCGTGTGGCGGCCAGGGACGGATTAGGATTGCCGCTCGATGGCCCGGTGGTGGCCTTGTTGCCCGGTAGCCGTGGCGGTGAAGTGGCGCGGCTGGGCAGCTTGTTTCTCGATGCGGCGACGCGTCTACGCGCCTTGCGCCCTGGTATTCGCTTCGTCCTGCCGTGCGCCAGCCCCGAGCGTCGCGAGCAATTGGAGCAGATGCTGGTAGGGCGTGATTTGCCGTTAACCCTGCTCGATGGTCGATCGCATGACGCCCTGGCTGCCTGCGATGCGGTATTGATCGCCTCCGGCACCGCCACGCTGGAAGCGTTGCTCTACAAGCGACCGATGGTGGTGGCGTATAAGGTCGCGCCACTGACTTACCGGGTTCTCAAACGTCTGGTGACAAGCCGCTACATCTCCCTACCCAACTTGTTGGCCGAGCGGCTGCTGGTGCCGGAGCTGATTCAGGATGCTGCGACCGCCGAAGCATTGGCCCAGGTCGTGGCGCCGCTGCTGGAGGGCGGCGCAGTACAGACTGAGGGTTTCGATGTGATTCACCGGGCCTTGCGCCGCGATGCCTCGGCCCAGGCGGCCCAAGCGGTGCTCACGCTGGCAGGGCGCGGCTGATGCAGTTGGGCCTGGATTTCAGCTTGGTGCAAGAATTGGTGGCCGGGGTCGATGAAGTCGGCCGCGGTCCGCTCTGTGGGGCCGTGGTCACTGCTGCGGTGATTCTCGATCCGGCACGGCCGATCCTCGGTCTGAATGACTCGAAGAAGCTCAGCGAAGCGCGCCGCGACAAACTCTTCGATGAGATTCGCGAAAAGGCCCTGGCCTGGTGCATCGCCCGCGCCGAGGTGGAAGAGATCGATCGGCTGAACATCCTGCATGCCACCATGTTGGCCATGCAGCGCGCGGTCGAAGGCTTGAGTATCACGCCCAGGCTGGCGCTGATCGATGGCAACCGTTGCCCGAAATTGCAGGTGCCCAGCGCCGCCGTGATCAAAGGCGATAGTCAGGTGCCGGCGATTGCGGCGGCCTCGATTTTGGCCAAGGTCAGCCGTGATCGCGAGATGCAGCTGCTGGACGCACAATACCCCGGCTATGGTATCGCCGGGCATAAAGGCTACCCCACGCCGGTACATCTTGAGGCCTTGCGCCGTCTTGGGCCGACGCCGATTCATCGGCGCTCGTTCGCCCCGGTGCGCAACCTGCTGGAGCGCTGAGCCCGGCGCCGTTATGTCGCCTGACTGAACGCTTTGGTCGCCAGTTCGTACGCCAATCCCCGCGGTAATGAAGGACAGTGCCGCCCCCTCGCGCTGGCTACACTGGTCAGTGTGATCGCGCAGCGCGTTCACCTTCGCTGAACCGCTGTTCTCCGGTCTTTATCGCAAGGCCCAACGAACACGCCGCCACAAGCGGTCGGGAGTCTCTCATGCAGGAAATGGCCACGCAGGTCGTCGATGTACTCAATGGTTTGATCTGGGGCAAGGTGCTGATTTGGCTGCTGGTCGGTTGCGGCCTGTATTTCAGCGCGCGCCTTGGCTTGATCCAATTGCGCCATTTCGGCCATATCTTCAGCGTGCTCAAGGGCAGCCGGCAGAGCGACGATTCGGGCATTTCCTCGTTCCAGGCCTTGTGCACCTCGCTGGCGGCGCGGGTCGGCACGGGCAATGTCGCGGGTGTGGCCGTGGCCATCACCTTGGGTGGGCCGGGGGCAATTTTCTGGATGTGGATGATTGCACTGGTTGGCATGGCGACGGGGTTCGTCGAGGCGACGCTGGCGCAGTTGTTCAAGATTCGCGACGAGAAAGGCCAGTTCCGTGGTGGTCCGGCCTATTACATGGAAAAAGGTCTGAATGCGCGTTGGATGGGCATTCTGTTCTCTATTTTCCTGATCATCGCGTTCGGTTTCGTCTTCAACTCGGTACAGGCCAATACCATCAGTGGTGCGATGCTCGGTGCTTTCGATGTGCCGCTGTGGGCCAGTGGCATTGCCATCGTGGTGCTGACCGCCTTGATCATTTTTGGCGGCCTGCGCTCGATTGCGCGGTTCTCCGAGCTGGCGGTGCCCTTCATGGCGGTCGCTTACCTGTTGGTGGCGGTCGGCATCATTCTGCTGAACCTGAGTGAGATCCCCGCCGTACTGGCGCTGATCGTCAAGAGCGCCTTCGGCTTGCACGAGGCCGCAGCAGGTGGCATTGGCGCGGCGATCATGAACGGTTTCAAGCGTGGGTTGTTTTCCAACGAGGCCGGTATGGGCTCGGCACCGAATGCTGCGGCATCGGCGACGCCGTATCCGCCGCATCCGGTTTCCCAGGGCTACGTGCAGATGGCCGGGGTGTTTATCGACACCATCATGATCTGCACGGCGTCGGCAGCGATTATTCTGCTGGCCGGCCCGCAGTCGGGTGAGGGCATCATGCTGGTGCAGAACGCCCTGACCAGTCAGGTCGGTGACTGGGGCAAGTACTTCCTGGCAGTGATCATTCTGTTCTTTGCCTTCACCTCGATAGTCGCCAACTATTTCTATGCCGAAAACTGCTTGGTGTTCCTGGAGCATAACCATACGGCCGGTCTGCTGGTGTTCCGCTTGGCCGTGCTCGGCATGGTGATGTTCGGTGCGCTGGCCTCCTTGCCGTTCGTATGGAACCTGGCCGATGTCTCGATGGGGTTGATGGCGATCACCAACTTGATCGCCATCCTGCTGCTGTCGAATCTGGCAATCAAGTTGGCGCGTGACTACAACAGCCAGCGCCAGGCCGGCAAGCTGCCGACCTTCGATGCCAGCCAGTACCCGGAAGTGCAGGCCAAGCTGGAGCCTGGGGTGTGGGACAAGCGCTGAGTACCGTGGCGTTCGGCTATGCGTCGCGGCCCAGCCTCTGCGCTGGGTTTGCCGCCGATTGTGCAAGTGGTTAAGCCTTAAGCTGATGTTTCACCCAAGGCCCGGTACAATCCGGGCCTTGTCGTTTTTGTGTTTTGTATAGGACTGCCATGACCGCTCCATTCGTCCATCTGCGCCTGCACACCGAGTTTTCCCTGGTCGACGGTCTGGTGCGGGTCAAACCGCTGATCAAGTCAGTGGCAGCGGCCGGGATGCCGGCGGTGGCGGTCACCGACATGAGCAATATGTGCTCGTTGGTGAAGTTCTATAAGGCCGCCATGGGCGGTGGCATCAAGCCGATCTGCGGTGCCGACATCTGGCTGGCCAGCGCCGAGGAAGATGGCCCGCTGTCGCGTCTGACCCTGCTGGCGATGAATGCCAAGGGCTATCGCAACCTCACCGAACTGGTGTCGCGCGGCTGGAGCGAAGGGCAGAGCAACGACCTGGTGATTATCCAGCGCGACTGGGTCAAGGAGGCGGCCGAAGGCCTGATTGCCTTGTCCGGCGCGAAGGAAGGCGAAGTCGGCCATGCCTTGCTCGATGGCGAACCGGCGGCGGCCGAAGCCTTGCTGCGCGAGTGGATGGCGGTGTTCCCCGAACGCTTCTACCTGGAAGTGCAGCGTACCAACCGGGTCAATGATGAAGAACACCTGCACGCCGCCGTCGCCCTGGCCGATAAGGTCGGCGCGCCACTGGTGGCGACCAACGATGTGCGCTTTATCAAGCAGGACGATTTCGCCGCCCACGAAACCCGCGTGTGCATCGGTGAAGGCCGCAGCCTGGATGACCCACGTCGCCTGCGCAGCTATTCCGACCAGCAATACCTGAAAACCCCGGAGGAAATGGCCGAGCTGTTCAGTGACCTGCCGGAAGCGCTGGAAAACACCATCGAGATTGCCAAACGCTGCAATATCGAAGTGCAGTTGGGCAAATACTTCCTGCCGGATTTCCCCGTGCCGGCCGGCATGACCATGGATGAATACTTCCGTCAGGTTTCCTTCGAAGGCCTGGAAGAGCGTCTGGCGGTGCTCTGGCCGAAGGACACCACGCCCAATTACGAAGAGAAGCGCCAGGTCTATATCGACCGGCTGAATTTCGAGCTGGATATCATCATCCAGATGGGTTTCCCCGGTTACTTCCTGATCGTGATGGACTTTATCAAGTGGGCGAAGAACAACGGCGTGCCGGTGGGCCCAGGCCGTGGGTCGGGTGCCGGTTCGCTGGTGGCCTACGTACAGAAGATCACCGACCTCGACCCGCTGGCCTATGACCTGCTTTTCGAACGTTTCCTCAACCCGGAACGGGTCTCCATGCCCGACTTCGACGTCGACTTCTGCATGGACGGCCGCGACCGGGTGATCGATTACGTGGCCGAAAAATACGGGCGTAACGCGGTGAGCCAGATCATCACGTTCGGCACCATGGCGGCCAAAGCGGTGGTGCGCGATGTGGCGCGGGCCCAGGGCAAGTCCTACGGTCTGGCCGACCGCCTGTCGAAGATGATTCCCTTCGAAGTCGGCATGACCCTGGAAAAAGCCTACGAGATGGAAGAGCCGCTGCGCGACTTCCTCAAGGTCGACGAGGACGGCCGGGAAATCTGGGAAATGTCGCTCAAGCTCGAAGGCATCTGCCGCGGTACCGGCAAGCACGCCGGTGGCGTGGTGATCGCGCCCACCAAGCTTACCGACTTCTCGCCGATTGCCTGTGATGACGAGGGCGGCGGCCTGGTGACCCAGTTCGACAAGGACGACGTGGAATCCGCCGGCCTGGTGAAGTTCGACTTCCTCGGCCTGCGCACCCTGACCATCATCAAGTGGGCGATGGAGACCATCAACCGCGAGCAGGCCAAGAAGGGCCTGCCGGACCTGAACATCGACTTTATCCCGCTGGACGACAAACCGACGTTCAGCATGCTGCAGAAAGCCGAGACCACTGCGGTGTTCCAGCTTGAATCGCGCGGCATGAAGGAGCTGATCAAAAAGCTCAAGCCAGACTGCCTGGAAGACATGATCGCCCTGGTGGCCCTGTTCCGTCCGGGGCCGCTGCAGTCGGGCATGGTGGACGACTTTATCAACCGTAAACACGGTCGCGAGCCGATTTCCTACCCGCATCAGGACTATCAGTACGCGGGCCTGGAGCCGGTGCTGAAACCGACCTACGGCATCATCCTGTACCAGGAACAGGTGATGCAGATTGCCCAGGTCATGGCCGGCTACACCCTCGGTGGTGCGGATATGCTGCGTCGCGCCATGGGTAAGAAGAAGCCCGAGGAGATGGCCAAGCAGCGCGGCGGCTTTATCGAAGGCTGCGCCAGCAACGGTATTGACGCCAACCTGGCGGGCAACATCTTCGATCTGGTGGAGAAATTCGCCGGTTACGGTTTCAACAAGTCGCACTCTGCTGCCTATGGCTTGCTGTCGTATCAGACGGCCTGGCTCAAGGCGCACCACTCGGCGGCCTTTATGGCGGCGGTGTTGTCGGCGGATATGCACAACACCGACAAGGTGGTCACCCTGATCGAGGAATGCCGCAGCATGAAGCTGCGCCTCGATGCGCCGGATGTGAACATCTCCGAGTTCAAGTTCACGGTTAACAACGAAGGCTGGATCGTCTACGGCTTGGGCGCGATCAAGGGTGTCGGCGAGGGGCCGGTGGAGGCCATCGTCGAGGCGCGCCAGGAAGGACCGTTCAAGGATCTGTTCGACTTCTGCTCGCGGGTCGACCTCAAGCGCATCAACAAGCGCACCCTCGAAGCGTTGATTCGCAGCGGTGCGCTGGATCGTCTGGGGCCACATTTTTATGAAGAACTGAAAGCCTACAAGGCCAATATCGACCGCAATCGCGCGGTATTGCTGGGCGCAATGGAGGAGGCGGTGCAGGCCGCCGAGCAGACCGCGCGCAGCGCCGAGAGCGGGCATATGGACCTGTTCGGCGGGGTGTTTGCCGATACCGAGGCGGATGTTTACCGCAATCACCTGCGCGCCCGCGAGCTGACCCTTAAAGAGCGCCTCAAGGGTGAAAAGGACACCCTGGGCCTGTACCTGACCGGCCACCCGATTGATGAGTACGAAGGTGAAGTGCGGCGTTTTGCTCGCCAACGCATCGTTGACCTGAAAGCGGCGCGTGGCGATCAGACGATTGCCGGCCTGGTGGTCAACCTGCGGGTGATGAAGAACAAGAAGGGCGACAAGATGGGCTTTATCACCCTGGATGACCGCTCCGGGCGGATCGAAGCCTCGCTGTTCGCCGAAGCCTTCAACAGCGCCCAGGCGCTGTTGCAGACCGATGCCCTGGTGGTGGTCGAGGGTGAGGTGAGCAACGACGACTTTTCCGGTGGTCTGCGCTTGCGCGCCAAGCGGGTGATGAGCCTGGAAGAAGCGCGTACCGGCCTGGCCGACAGCCTGCGGTTGAAGATCGACAGTGCGGCCTTGAAAGGTGATCGCCTGCGCTGGCTGGCTGAGTTGTGTGGCCGTCACCGTGGCGCTTGTCCGATTACCCTGGATTACAGCAGTGACGATGCCAAGGCCGTATTGCAGTTTGGCGAAGGCTGGCGGATCGACCCGGCAGACAGCTTGATTCAGGCATTGCGTGACCAGTTCGGCCGCGACAACGTCTTTTTGCACTACCGCTGATTTGTGAGGCTTCGGTCTCGCGTGTTAGCCGCGACACTTTATAGTGTCGACCTGAATGCGCCCGATCCCTTAATGTAGGGCGCCAAACGGATACAGCTCCCCGGCCGCTTGGCCGTCGACGCAAGACGGATGACTATGAACCCGAACTTTCTCGATTTCGAACAGCCGATCGCCGACCTGCAAGCCAAGATCGAAGAACTTCGCCTGGTCGGCAACGACAACTCGTTGAACATCAGCGACGAGATCGCCCGCCTGCAGGACAAGAGCAGCACCCTGACCGAAAGCATTTTCGGCAACCTGACCAGTTGGCAAATTGCCCAGCTCGCCCGCCATCCGCGCCGCCCTTATACCCTCGATTATCTTCAGCATATTTTCACCGAATTCGACGAGCTGCACGGTGATCGGCACTTCTCCGATGACCCGGCGATTGTCGGCGGCGTAACGCGCCTGGACGGTGAGCCGGTGATGGTCATCGGTCATCAGAAAGGTCGCGAAGTGCGTGAGAAAGTGCGCCGCAACTTCGGTATGCCGCGTCCTGAGGGTTACCGCAAGGCCTGTCGCCTGATGGAAATGGCCGAGCGTTTCCAGATGCCGATCCTGACCTTTATCGACACCCCCGGCGCCTATCCGGGCATCGACGCCGAGGAGCGTGGGCAGAGTGAGGCGATTGCCTGGAATCTGCGCGTGATGGCCCGCCTGAAAACTCCGATTATCGCCACCGTTATCGGCGAGGGTGGTTCCGGTGGGGCGCTGGCGATTGGCGTGTGCGATCAGTTGAACATGCTGCAGTACTCGACCTATGCGGTGATCTCGCCGGAAGGTTGCGCCTCGATTCTATGGAAAACCGCCGAGAAAGCCCCGGACGCCGCCGAGGCCATGGGGATCACGGCCGAACGCCTGAAGGGTTTGGGGATTGTCGACAAGGTGATTGGCGAACCACTGGGTGGCGCCCATCGCGACCCGGCGGCTGCGGCCGAATCGGTTCGTCAGGAGCTGGCGGCGCAACTGAAGATGCTGCGTAAACTCGATACCGCCGAGCTGTTGTCGCGTCGTTATGAGCGCCTGATGAGCTACGGCATCGCCTAAATGAGCGTGAGCGCCAGGGTGCTGGAAAGTCTGGCTCCTTGGCGTGATGCGCCGGCGTGGCGTATCGCGCTTTCCGGTGGCCTCGACTCCACGGTCCTGCTTCACGTTTTGGCCAGCCTCGCGCAACGCGAGGCGTTACCGCCACTTTCCGCTATTCATATCCATCATGGTCTGCAACGCGCTGCCGATGCCTGGCCGGTGCACTGCCAGCGGTTGTGCGCTGCGTGGGATGTGCCGCTACAGGTCGTGCCTGTGCAGGTGCGGCCGGGCGCCAGTGTCGAGGGGGCGGCCCGCGAGGCGCGCTATGCGGCATTTCGCGCGGCGTTGGGCCCGGGTGAGGTGCTGCTGCTGGCGCAACATCGCGACGATCAGGCGGAAACCCTGATCTTTCGCCTGCTGCGTGGTGCCGGTGTGCAGGGGTTGGCGGGCATGCCGCGGAGCCGTGCGCTGGGAACCGGGCACTTGCTGCGGCCTTTATTGGCCTGTTCGCGCGCCGAGTTACAGGCCTACGCTGCCGCGCATCAACTGGATTGGGTGGACGATCCGTCAAATGCCGATGATGCGTTCGCGCGCAATTATCTACGGCATCGCGTGTTGCCGGTGCTGGCTGAGCGCTGGCCGCAGGCGGCAGTCAATATGGCGCGTACCGCCGCTCACCTGAGCGAAGCGGCGCAGTTGCTCGATGAGCTGGCACAGCAGGATCTGGCGTCGGCGCAAGCACCGGACGCATTTGCCTGGCTCAATCTGCCCAGCCTGGATGTAGCGCCGTTGCGGGAATTGAGCGAGTCGCGTCAGCGCAATGCCCTGCGTTACTGGCTACGCGCATTCACGCCGATGCCGGATAGCGAGCATTGGGTGGGTTGGCGGGCGCTGCGTGATGCGACTCGCGCGGCGGCACCGGTTTGGCGTCTGGCTGGCGGCGAGCTGCGCCGAGCCGACGAACGGCTATGGTGGTTGGCGGGCGACTGGTTGCGGGCGCCGGCGTTGCCCGCGCTGCGTGTGCACGCCAATCAGGTGCTGCAACTGCCGGGCAATGGCAGCGTGCGGATCGACGGGCAGCTCCCAGTGGGGGAGTGGCGGTTGGCCTACCGCCAAGGTGGGGAGCTGATGGCGCTACCGGGGCGCGGTCATCGCGATTTAAAACGCCTGCTCAATGAGCGGCAGGTGCCGGTATTTGTGCGCAGTCGTTTGCCACTGCTGCTGCGCGGCGGCGAATTGCAGGCGGCGGCCAACCTGCCCGGTTTAGACGGACCTGGGGATGGCCAGTGGCGGTTCAGTTGGCAGCCACCGACGAATGATCAAGGTTTGAGCTGATAAGGCCTTTCCGGTAGACTACGCTCCCGTCTTATCAGAGCTTTTGCAGACTCCCTCAGAGTCAGCAATTGCTTGCCAATTACGGCGTTTTTCGTAATTGGGGGCCTCGGCCTTCCTTCGCTTTCCCCGGCGGCGCAGACCGCTTAAACGCAGACTTCTAGGGTTTTTCATGACGCGCTACATCTTCGTCACGGGTGGTGTTGTTTCTTCTTTGGGGAAAGGCATCGCTTCGGCTTCATTGGCGGCCATCCTGGAGGCGCGGGGCCTGAAGGTCACGATGCTCAAGCTGGATCCTTATATCAACGTCGATCCGGGCACCATGAGCCCGTTCCAGCACGGTGAGGTGTTCGTCACCCACGACGGCGCTGAGACCGACCTCGATCTGGGCCACTATGAGCGGTTCATCCGCACCACCATGACCCAGAACAACAACTTCACCACCGGCCGCGTCTACGAAGATGTGCTGCGCAAAGAGCGCCGGGGTGATTACCTGGGCGCGACCATTCAGGTCATCCCGCACATCACCGACGAAATCAAGCGGCGCATCATCAAGGGTGCCGGCGATGCCGACGTGGCCATGGTCGAGATCGGCGGCACGGTGGGCGACATCGAATCGCAACCGTTCCTCGAAGCCATCCGCCAACTGCGTGTAGAAGTAGGTGCCAAGCGCGCCATGCTGATGCACCTGACCCTGGTGCCGTATATCGCCACCGCTGGCGAAACCAAGACCAAGCCGACCCAGCATTCGGTGAAAGAGCTGCGCTCCATCGGCCTGCAGCCGGACGTGCTGATCTGCCGTTCCGACCATCCGGTGGATGTGTCGTCGCGCCGCAAGATCGCCCTGTTCACCAACGTCGAAGAACGTGCGGTGATTTCCCTAGAAGACGTCGACACTATCTACAAGATTCCCGGCGTACTGCATGCCCAGGGCCTGGATGATTTCGTCGTCGAGCGTTTCGGCCTGGAATGCAGCGGTGCCGATCTGTCCGAGTGGGATCGTGTGGTCGATGCCAAGCTCAACCCGGAGCACGAAGTGACCATCGCCATGGTCGGCAAGTACATGGAGTTGCTGGACGCCTACAAATCGCTGATCGAAGCGATGAGCCATGCCGGCATCCAGAACCGCACCAAGGTTAACCTGCGCTATATCGACTCCGAAGACATCGAGAACAAAGGCACCGCGCTGCTCGAAGGCGTGGATGCCATTCTGGTGCCGGGTGGCTTCGGTCTGCGCGGCGTGGAAGGCAAGATCACCACCGTTAAATACGCTCGCGAAAACAAGATTCCCTACCTGGGCATTTGCCTCGGCATGCAGGTGGCAGTGATCGAGTTCGCCCGTAACGTGCTGGGCTGGAGCGATGCCAACTCCACCGAGTTCGATACGGCCAGCGGCCACCCAGTGGTCGGTTTGATCACCGAATGGCAGGACGCTACCGGCGCCACCGAACAGCGCAGCGACGCCTCCGACTTGGGCGGCACCATGCGTCTGGGCGCACAGGATTGCCAACTGATGGCCGGCTCCAATGTACGTGACTGCTACGGCCAGGATGTGATCGTTGAGCGCCATCGCCATCGCTATGAAGTGAACAACAACTTGTTGCCAAATCTGATCGAGGCCGGCCTGAAAATCACCGGTCGCTCCGGCGATGGTGCGTTGGTTGAAGTGGTCGAAGCGCCGGATCATCCGTGGTTCGTTGCCTGCCAGTTCCACCCCGAGTTCACCTCGACGCCGCGTGATGGCCATCCGCTGTTCAGCGGTTTCGTCAACGCCGCCTTGGCGCAGAAAGCCAGGAAGGCATAGGAATATGACGCAGAAAATCATCAAGGTTGGCGCCATCGAAATCGCCAATGACAAGCCGTTCGTGCTGTTCGGCGGGATCAACGTCATCGAGTCGCGCGACCTGGCCATGCGTGCCTGCGAAGAGTACGTGCGGGTCACCGAGAAGCTCGGCATTCCCTACGTGTTCAAGGCCAGCTTCGACAAGGCCAACCGCTCGTCCGTGACCTCGTTCCGTGGCCCAGGCCTGGAAGAGGGCATGAAGCTCTTCGAGGAAGTGAAGAAGACCTTTGGCGTGCCGGTGATCACCGACGTGCACGAGCCGCATCAGGCGCAGGCGGTGGCCGATGTCTGCGACATTATCCAGCTGCCGGCGTTTCTCTCGCGGCAGACCGATCTGGTAGTGGCCATGGCCAAGACCGGCGCGGTGATCAACATCAAGAAAGCCCAGTTCCTGGCACCGCAGGAGATGAAGCACATCCTGGCCAAGTGCGAGGAGGCGGGTAATGACCAACTGATCCTGTGCGAGCGTGGTTCCAGCTTCGGGTACAACAACCTGGTAGTGGACATGCTCGGCTTCGGCATCATGAAACAGATGAACTACCCGGTGTTCTTCGACGTGACCCATGCCCTGCAAATGCCGGGCGGCCGCGCCGATTCCGCCGGTGGTCGCCGCGCCCAGGTCACCGATCTGGCCAAGGCAGGCATGAGCCAGGGGCTGGCCGGTCTGTTCCTGGAAGCGCATCCGGACCCGGACAATGCCAAATGCGACGGCCCTTGCGCCCTGCGTCTGGACAAGCTGGAGCCGTTCCTCACTCAGCTCAAGCAGCTGGATGACTTGATCAAAAGTTTTGCGCCGATTGAGACTGCCTGAAACGGCAATTCTCCGGTAAAGTGCCGTTTGTATACAATCTGATTGAATAGTCGGTACATGTTGCTTGTTGGATTAGCCTCCGACATGCAATGAGTGTGCAGCTGGGTACGACCCTTTTCGTCAACTTTTTGGAGTGCTACACGCAATGGCAAAGATCGTCGACATCAAAGGCCGTGAGGTTCTCGACTCCCGTGGCAACCCGACCGTGGAAGCCGATGTGATTCTCGATAACGGTATCATCGGCAGCGCCTGCGCGCCGTCCGGTGCTTCTACCGGTTCCCGCGAAGCGTTGGAGCTGCGTGATGGCGACAAGAGCCGTTACCTGGGCAAGGGCGTGCTGAAAGCCGTCGCCAATATCAATGGGCCGATCCGCGAGCTGCTGTTGGGCAAGGACCCGATCGATCAGAAAGCCCTGGATCAGGCGATGATCGCCCTCGACGGTACCGAGAACAAAGGCACGTTGGGCGCCAACGCGATTCTCGCCGTGTCCCTGGCCGCCGCCAAAGCCGCTGCCCAGGACAACGATCTGCCGCTCTATGCGCACATCGCCAACCTCAACGGTACTCCGGGCGTTTACTCCATGCCGGTGCCGATGATGAACATCATCAACGGCGGCGAGCACGCCGATAACAACGTCGATATCCAGGAATTCATGGTCCAGCCGGTCGGTGCCAAGACCTTCGCCGACGCGCTGCGCATGGGTACCGAGATTTTCCATCACCTCAAAGCCGTGCTCAAAGCCCGCGGCCTGAGCACTTCGGTGGGTGACGAAGGCGGTTTCGCGCCGAACCTGGCCTCCAACGAAGACGCCTTGGCTGCTATTGCCGAAGCTGTGGCCAACGCCGGCTATACCCTGGGCGACGACGTCACCCTGGCTCTGGACTGCGCCTCCAGTGAGTTCTTCAAGGACGGTCAATATGACCTGGCTGGCGAAGGAAAAGTGTTCAACGCCGAAGGTTTCGCCGACTACCTGGCCGGTCTGTCCGAGCGTTACCCGATCATCTCCATCGAAGACGGTATGGATGAGTCCGACTGGGCTGGCTGGAAAGTCCTCACCGACAAGATCGGTAAGAAAGTTCAGCTGGTTGGTGACGATCTGTTCGTGACCAACACCAAGATCCTCAAGCGCGGCATCGACGAGTCGATCGGCAACTCGATCCTGATCAAGTTCAACCAGATTGGCACCCTGACCGAAACCCTGGAAGCCATCCAGATGGCCAAAGCCGCCGGTTATACCGCCGTCATTTCGCACCGTTCGGGCGAAACCGAAGACAGCACCATTGCCGACCTGGCTGTGGGTACCGCTGCTGGTCAGATCAAGACCGGTTCGCTGTGCCGCTCCGACCGCGTGTCGAAGTACAACCAGCTGCTGCGCATAGAAGAACAACTGGCAGGCAAGGCGCCGTATCGTGGCCGTGCCGAGTTCCGTGGCTGAAAACGGCTGCGTTCGGCTATGCAGCATTGAGATCAGGCTTGGCATGCGCCGTCATACGTTGCCGCTTCGCCTGATCTTTTCTTGCCTGGCCTGCGTTCGCGAGGTTTTCTGTGAGCGATCAAGGCGTGGTAAAAGAGGGGCGGCGCGAGTCGCCCCTTTTTCGTCCGGATACTGTTCCTGCTATGCGTAACCCTTATTGGTTGTTCGTTGTGCTGATGCTGATGCTGGCTGGCCTGCAGTATCGTCTGTGGGTGGGCGATGGCAGCCTGGCTCAGGTGACCGATCTGAAGCAGCAGATCTCTGATCAGCAGGGCGAAAACGAACGCTTGCTGGAGCGCAATCGCATCCTCGAGGCGGAAGTCATGGAGCTGAAGCAAGGCATGGAAACCGTCGAAGAGCGTGCCCGTCATGAGCTGGGCATGGTTAAAGAGGGTGAAACCCTCTATCAGTTGACCGAATGAGTGGCGCCCTGTTGCCGGCTTTCTGGGCATTGATTCCGGCGGCCGGGGTAGGCAGCCGCATGCAGGCCGATCGGCCCAAGCAGTACCTGCAACTGGCCGGTAAAAGCATTCTCGAACACACCCTGGCGTGCTTTCTCGACCACCCGCAGTTGCGCGGCGTGGTGGTTAGTTTGGCGGTCGACGACCCTTACTGGCCGAATTTGCCGTGCGCGCACGACGCGCGGATCGAGCGTGCCGCTGGCGGTCGCGAGCGTGCGGATTCGGTGCTGGGTGGCTTGTTGCGCCTGAGCGAACTCGGTGCGCATGAGCAGGATTGGGTGTTGGTGCACGATGCGGCGCGACCCAATCTGTCGCGCAGCGATCTGGATCGCTTGCTGGCGGAGTTGGCGGATGATCCGGTGGGCGGTTTGCTTGCGGTGCCGGCGCGCGACACGCTGAAACGTGCCGGGGCCGATGGTCGTGTGTTGGCGACCGTCGATCGTTCATCGATCTGGCAAGCTTTTACCCCCCAGATGTTCCGCCTGGGCCTGCTGCACCGCGCCTTGGCGGAAGCCTTGGTCTCCGATGTGCCGATCACCGACGAGGCCTCGGCCATCGAGTGGGCCGGGCACGCGCCGCGGTTGATCGAAGGCCGTGCGGATAACCTGAAAGTCACCCGGCCCGACGATTTGCAGAGCTTGGCTCGGCTGTGGCGAGGTCGGCATTCGTCGTCCAGCACCTGAGCGCTGGACGACTGCGGACTGCTGTTAGCTGATGCGGGCTTTGCTGATGTTGCGTTCCAGCACCGTGCTGAGCTTGTCGACAGCGCCGTCGATGGCCAGGTGCAGGGTATCGGCATTGTGCGTGACGGATACCGGATCGCGCCCCTTGAGCCGTGCTTCGACCTGACAGCGTTTGTCCTGGGCGCCATGCTTGTGACCGTTTTCGTCGTTGAGGTGCACCTCGATTCGCGTCAGGTGATCTTCGAAACGCCGCATCTTGTGTTCTACGCGACTGCGTACGTCCGTCATCAGGGCAAGCGAAGCTTCGATATGGTTGTCACTGTTGACCAGTACTTGCATAGCCGTTTTCCTCTCGTTGCACTAGAAGCATGACCGCGACAGTTGGCCGGTCATGGGTTAAAAGGCCTTGGAGATTACGACGAGCAACTCGCTGGCGAGGTTCCTTGAGCGGCTGTGACATTCTGTTGCGGGCACGCCGCCGAGCGCGTCTGGGCGTTGAGGGCCAAGCTCAGCGACTCGTTAGCGGTATTCGCTGCGCTGAGCCAGCCCAGCTTTGAGGAAGTCCACCAACTGGCGCACCTTCGGCGACAAGTGCCGTTGTTGCGAATAAAGCGCCCAGACGGCGGTGTTCGGTGGTTGCTGGTTGTCGAGTAAGGACACCAGCGCGCCACTGCGTAAATGTTCCAGCACGTAATAGTCCGGTAGTTGGCACAGGCCGAGGCCGCGTAGCGCCGCCTCCAGTACCGCTTGGCCGCTGTTGCAACGCCAGTTGCCTTGCACCCGCGGTGACGACTCGCGGCCGTTGAGCTGAAAACTCCAGATGTCCGAGCTACCGATCAGGCAATTGTGTCGGCTCAGCTCGGACAGCGAGTGCGGTCGGCCATAGCGTTGCAGGTAGTCGGGTGCCGCGCACAGGTACATGCGCCGGGGCGCCAGGCGCGTGGCGACCAGACGCGAGTCGTGGAGCCGGCCCAGGCGGATGGCCATGTCCAGACCTTCCTGCACCAGATCGAGGGGGCGATTGCTCAACTCGATGTCGACCCGCAACTGCGGGTGGCGGCTCATGAAGTCGGTGACCAACGGCACGATAAAGCGCTCACCGTAGGCCACTGCGCAGGTCATGCGCAGCAGGCCCTTAGGTTCGCTGCCGAGGTCGCCAATGGCGCGCAGCGCTTCTTCGCGCGCGTCTTGCAGGCGCTGGCAATGTTGCAGAAAGGTCTGCCCAGCCTCGGTCAGCGCTACGCGCCGGGTGCTGCGATAAAACAGGCGGGTTTGCAAACGCTCTTCCAGGCGCGCGATCTGCCGGCTGACCTGCGAGGAGGACAGCCCCAGCCGCTCGGCGGCTGCGGTGAATTGACCGCATTCGGCCACCGCAACGAATTCATCCAAACCTTCCCAGCGGTTCATGGCAGTTTTTCTCGGCGTGGTTTTGTCGGCAGATTATCCCTGTATGGCAAGAATGTTTTGTTTTTTAGCTGATTATTCTATTCGTGGCACTGATCTACACTCTGTTCCACTGTTTTAACCCGCTGGAGAGCGACCATGATCAAGTCCCGTGCTGCCGTAGCCTTTGCCCCCAATCAGCCGCTGCAAATCGTCGAAGTCGACGTCGCGCCGCCCAAGGCCGGTGAAGTGCTGGTGCGTATTGTCGCCACCGGCGTGTGCCACACCGATGCCTACACCCTGTCCGGTGAGGATTCCGAAGGCGTGTTCCCGGCGATTCTCGGCCATGAAGGTGGCGGTATCGTCGAGGCCATCGGCGAGGGTGTGACTTCGGTGCAGGTCGGCGACCATGTGATTCCGCTGTACACCGCCGAATGCCGTGCCTGCAAATTCTGCAAATCCGGCAAAACCAACCTGTGCAGTTCGGTGCGCGCGACCCAGGGCAAGGGCCTGATGCCGGATGGCACCAGCCGCTTTTCCTACAAAGGCGAGCCGATCTATCACTACATGGGCTGCTCGACCTTTTCCGAATACACCGTATTGCCGGAAGTCTCTCTGGCGGTGATCCCCAAGGAAGCGCCGCTGGAGAAGGTCTGCCTGCTCGGTTGCGGCGTGACCACCGGCATCGGTGCAGTGCTCAACACCGCCAAGGTGGAAGAGGGCGCCACCGTGGCGATCTTCGGTCTGGGCGGCATCGGCCTGGCCGCGATCATCGGCGCGAAGATGGCCAAGGCCTCGCGCATCATCGCTGTCGACATCAATCCGGCCAAGTTCGAAGTGGCCCGTGAGCTGGGCGCGACCGATTTCGTCAACCCGAAGGATTTCGCCAAGCCGATTCAGGAGGTCATCGTCGAAATGACCGACGGCGGCGTGGATTACTCCTTCGAGTGTGTCGGCAATGTGCAACTGATGCGTGCGGCGTTGGAGTGTGCGCACAAGGGCTGGGGCGAGTCGGTGATTATCGGTGTGGCCGG
>TARA_R100001244_G_scaffold6318_1_pt1 | contig 35530 bp, 30 predicted proteins | sample TARA_R100001244 | Tara Oceans TARA_R100001244 (sample SAMEA2621564) | marine metagenome | biome: marine biome (ENVO:00000447); feature: mesopelagic zone (ENVO:00000213); material: "saline water (ENVO:00002010), including plankton (ENVO:xxxxxxxx)" | depth 790 m
CCACCTCACGGTGGGCAACAACCAGCACGTCAAAATCGGCACCGGCCAGTTCATCGAAGCCGGCAACGAAATCCATTTATCCAGCGGCCTGAAGGTCGTGCTCGAAGCCGGCAGCGAACTGACCTTCAAAGCCGCCGGCAGCTTTATCAAGCTGGATGCCAGCGGCGTAACCCTGGTCGGCCCCATCGTCAAACTCAACTCCGGCGGCGCACCGGGCAGTGGCTCGGGGGCAGCGCCTATTTTGCCCGGCAAGGTTAAGGCGGCGGATGCGGATAAGGCGGGGCTTACTACCGAGGTCTACCTCAAGCAGGCGGTAGCTGGGCATCTGTTGGTGGCCAGCGGCTGCATTTTTGATGCACAAGGCAATTGCACGCTGCACCAGCACGGATAAGCGACATGACCCAGAGTATTTCTTCACCCTTCGTTGAGTCGCCATCGCCCTACTTACGCTGCGTGATACTCGATGGAAGCGCCGATAAGGACTTGCTAGCCAACCTTTATCAGCTCAGCGGCCAAGGTACTCCAACCTGGGAACCACTTTTTCACGGCACGCCCTATGCCGACTTGGAAGAAAGCGGCCCGATTTTGGTGTTGAGCGACCAACAGGACGCTTGGGAGGCCTACAGCTCAAACCTTCTAGAGCAAAGCGATGCGGGTTGCGTGCTTTATCTGGAAGATCATCGCGACTGGGAGGCTGCGGTCAAGCACTGCAAGAGCCTGCTGACCGTCCGCGTGGAGAACCAGCAGCAACAGCTTATGCGATTCTTTGAGCCTCGTTGGTTGGAGCCGCTGCTCGGTAGCCTTAGCGCAACCGAACGTGAGCAATTCTTTGGGCCTTTTCGCACCATGGTCTGGAGAAACGAGCTGGGCTGGCGCTATGCGCAACCTACGGGTAAGTGGGATGGCAAGGTTCAGGCGGCCGGTTGGCTGTGGCTGGGGCAGGACCTGCAAAAAACCATGGAAATGGCACGGCTGCGCATCATTGCCAAGGAGTTGGCTAATGACTATCAAGTGGCTCTGCCTTCTGCTGAGCCCGAAGATTTTGTCTATGGCGAGCTGCTTGCTGCACATGCGGCTGACTTTCATCAGAAGAGTCACTACGAGCGTTGGCTGAGAATGACCTTGAGTAAACCTCAGGGCTTCTGGTCCCAGGCGTCCACTAACACAGTGCTGGCGCGCGACGACCTTGCTGCAAGTGAAAAATTGGACACATTGGAAGGTCTCTGACTTCAAGGACGACGGACATGACAAGCGGCAAGTCTTATATCGTGCAATCGGGCGACAGCCTCAGTGTGATTGCCCGTGAACAGGGCACTAGCCAGGCTGAGTTGCAGCAACTCAACCCTATTATCCGCGACCCGAACAAGCTTCAGGTCGGCTGGAAACTCAACCTGCCGGCCAAGCCTCAATCCCCTGCAGTTGATAAGCCGGCTGCTTCACCAACTGCAAAGCCAACGCCAGCGGTCCCTGCGCCCGCAGCGCTGCCGCCAGCCAAACACCAGCAGGACACCGCGAGCGCCAAAGCGCAGTGCGCGAGCCAGTGCAGTGATGAGTTGGTAGATATCGTGCATGTAACCGGTGATGAGCATTTCTATGTACTGACGGAAGAGCAGGCCAGCTTATTGAAAGCTGAGATTAAGCGCGTTCAGGTCTTGATGGACGAGTTCAAGCAAATTGTCTCCAGTTCTCCAGACAGCCTGTCGTGCAAGAAGGAAAAGAATCCCCAGGCCAGTTGTGCCTGCACCCGCTGCAAGAAGGCCGAGTGGGGCAAGAAAGCCGAGGTTGCCGGCCTGATCAAACTTGGCCCACCTCCGCCATCGCCAGCCGAACCGCCGTTGGTGACTGAGGAAGACATCCAAGGCAAGTTCCGCGCTTTGCAGCAGGCCCGTGACTGGTACCAGGAATACGAGCCCTCTCTGGTTCGTGACGGCATACTGGGCAACGTGATGGAAAACAACTGGCCAGGTCTGAGGAAAGCCAAGGTTCGTGAGCTGAACGCGGAGATCGGCGTGTTGCGGGCCCGCCTTTCATCCGAGCCAGCGGCCTCCGGAACCACGGCCAGCGGTACGCGCCCTTCCCAGGATCACGGCCGCTCGCGTACCGCTGGGTACGAGCGTGGTCAGCAAACCCGTACAGGGTTTGGCGTTGTCGAGGTTGCCTTGTTTAGTCAGCCGGACCGGCGCTACTACATACCCGTGCGCTACCGCGAGCAGGTGCGTTGGACGCGTAAAGTGCGTAGCGCCGTGCTCAATGGCAAACCGTTCGGCAAGGCATTGGCTGGTGAGCTGATCGAGGACATTAAGAAAGGCGTGGGTGGTGATGGCAAAGCCAGTCCCCTGGGCAAGCTGGAAGCCAAGTTGAAGAGCTGGGATGCACCGGAAGATTGCCTGCTTAATGCCTTGCACAAAGAAGCTGCGTGGTCCTCAAATCCCGACGATTCAGCACCATACGCCGTTCAGGCTGAGGGGCATCTTTTACGCTTTGCGGCCAGTGCGAGCGCCGGTATCAACAGCTGGGACATAAAGAACGGTGAAATTGAAGTGGGCGTGAAAGGCAGTGCGGCCTTTTCCTTGGCGGAAGGTCGCGTCGCCCTTGAATCCTATTTCCCTTCCCAGGGCGGTCGCACTGTACAGATGGCCTATAAAAATGCCCTAGGCAAGACGGTTTATCACCCTTTTGGCAGTTTTCGGCTGCTGGGCAAGGTGGAGTTGTCCTGCTTCGTTGGTACCCATGGCCAGGGTAGCGCGGGGGTGAAGGTCAATTACAAACCCACCGAGCAGCCGGCGGGCGCGACAGCGTTGCTTGGTACGCCCCACGCCGCCACCCAGCTTAGCCGCGGTGGCCAGGTGGGCCTAAAGGCCGACGCCTTCGCTGGCGCGCAAGCCGGCGGTAGCCTGACCGGTGCGATTCAATGGATTGAGCCAAAAAAAGAAGGACGTGGAAAAATTGAAGCCAGCCAGGCGAATGCTTCGTCCAATTGGGGCAGCCTGGCTGAGGTCAAGGCCGAGGGTAACGTCGCGGTCGGTATTGGCGCAGGCTTCGATTTTGGCCTCAGCATCAGCAAGGAGCGCCTAGCAGTGAACTGCAAGGCCAGCCTGGTATTCGGCCCCGGGGCGGGCGGTGGCTTTGCCACAGTGGCCGACTTGGAGAAGGTCTACGAGCTGGCATCATTGCTGTGTGGTGCGCTGGCGGAAGTCGATTACCGGCAGTTGCTCAGTTTCGACCCCGATGCATTCAACTATATCGCTCGGGGCCTCTACCAGGCGGCATCCGCCCCGCGGAATGCCGCGAAGAAGGCCTTCGAGATGGGCTATCTCGAAATGACCCAATGGTGGAGGAACCGCAAAGCCCTGATGGTGGAGGCCGAATGCCTGGCGGCCAGCCTGCTGACGCACCAAGCGGTACTGATAAGCGGCAGGAAGCTGCCTTTGCAAATGCTACCTCCCGAGACTATCGGCCCGATGCTCTATGTATTAAGCGAGAGCTTTGTCGAGAGTCTCGAGAGCGAACAGGAGAAGGCCATCGTCCTGTTGCTATCGCATATACGGCGCTGGCGTCACTTTATCGAGACCCTGGAACATATGTCGCCTAAGGCCACCAAGGTCCGCGCGATGGACAGCCTCAATCGCCTAAATGCCTTTCTGGATCGCAACCAGCAGCAGCAATTCAACCAATTTATCGATCGCCTGGCCATTCTGCAGGACTCACCCGCTGGGACTACGCTGGCCTGGACACCGGTTGCGCCACAGCTCAAGCGCAACGTCATGTTGGCCGCACAGCGCAGCGGAAAATTCGTTGGCCTGGCTTAGATGATGGCCGGACTGCGATCCGGCCTAACCGTTCATTTGAGCGGATGCTCCGACTGGACCGAGCAGCGGAAGCTGGCATACTCGGAATAGCCTGTCTGGTCGGGTGCTTCCGGCCAGCGTATGACGGTATTGGCCCGGATGACCTCGCCCTCGTTCAAGCCGAAGCCTCGCATGATCTTGTAGAACCCCGTTTCGGGCCCCTTGGGGTTATCGAGCGGCGAGTTAGGGTAATAATCGGGGTCGTACCAGTCATTGACCCAATCCTTGGCATTGCCAGCCATGTCATACAGCCCCAGTGGGTTAGGCGCAAAGCTGCCTACTGGGTGCGTTATACCCTGCCAGTCGTCTTCCCGTGGTGGATAGTTGCGGCCGAAATCCAGGGTGCCGGTATCGGTCGGGTAGATAACGTGCTTACCCCGGTTGCGGGCCGCGAACTCCCACTGTGCCTCTGAGGGCAGATCGACTGGCGCACCACTGAGCTCGCCCAGCCATAGGCAGTAATCCTTGGCCTCCTGCCAATACCTAGTCGGGGCGGGTTTGTCCGGTGCGAAATACTCCTGCATTTGCTCGCTGTCGCGGTACTCGGCACTGGAGAGCGGCTTGCCGTGAATAACTTGGAATAGATCGAAGTCGCCCAGGCGGGTCTGGTAGCGAGACAGATGGAAGTTGCTCAGGCGCACGGGGTGAACCCCACTGTCTTCCATGTTTTCGGTAATAACGCAGAGTTGATCGAGTGGTACACCGCACGGCCACTCACATAAATCGGTCAGCGCGCGGTCACACGGCCAACCGAAATCGCCCATATCAAACTCACCGCCTTCGATAAACACCATGTCGTCCAGTGAGCGCACCACGGTGCGCAGCACAGACTCCCGCTGATCGGCTGAGAGATTGGAGTAGCGCTGCTCGACCGTAGCCGCGATGGCCCGCACCTTATCGGGGGCAAGGGCAGTACTCTCAGGCAGATACTGGGAGTGGGCGTCGCAGCCGATAAGGGTGAGCGTGAAAAGAGAAAGGAACACGGAACGATGCATCAGACTGTCCTTGTCAAACGAAGTAGGTCGAACTTAGCAGCCAAGACGGGAAAACCCAATGCCGGCAGATCGCCTTACTGGCGCCCGGCATCAACGCATTGCACGAAATGCTGATCCGCTCACAGCAATCTGTATGGGTTCCCCAGAAGCATCAGATATCGTGGCCGGCCATGGCTATCCACTCGCCGTGTTACGGCGCCTTCAGCCCCAAGAGGCACAACTCAGACTTGATCGGGTCGCGGCAATGGGCTGGCGCTTCGGAAGTTAAGCACCACCACAGCCAACACCAACAACCCGAGCAAGCCCGCGCTCAGAAACAAACCCGAGTAGCCCAACGCCTTCGCCAACACGCCACTCAGCGCTCCCACCAGCCCGCCCAACAGCAACTGCGCCGACGCCTGCAAGGTGAAGTCGGCGCCTTCGTGTTCGGCGCGGCACATGCGCATCATGGCGGCGAACAGGGCGACGGTGGACATGCCATCGGCGGCTTGTTCGAACAGGGCAATCAAATAAACCAGCGGTCGATCTGCGCCGGCGTCGACCAGTAGCGCCATGGCGGCGATACCGGCGGCTTGCAGAGTGCCGAACAGCAGCAGCGCGCGCAGGGTGCCCAGGCGGGCGTAGAGCAGGCCGCCGAGCACAGCGCCGGCGATGCCGACCAGGCTGCTGATCAGCGTCAGTTGACCAAGCTCGGCGTTGCTCCAGCCCTGGTCGACCAGCATCGGTTTGATCATCGGCGAGCCGAGGGCGTCGCCGAGTTTGAAGGTCAGCACCACCGCCAGCCACAGCAGCATGCCAGGTTGCATCAGCAGGCCGCGGTAATGCCGCAGCAATAAACCGGGGCCAGCCGGTTCGGCCAGAGCGGGACGATAGGGCAGGCGCTGCGCCTCGGGAAAGCGCCAGATCGGGATCAGGGTCAGCACCAGCAGGATCACCAGCAAACCGACCGACAGGCTCCAGCCGAAACTGTCGAACACCAGCAGCAGGCCGCTGCCGCTGACCAGCATGCCGATCTTGTAGCCGCCCACTTGCAGGCTGTTACCCAGGCCGCGCCAGCGCTCGGGCAGCAGGCGCACGGTGAGGCCATCGGTGGCGACGTCCTGGGTCGCGGCCGCCAGGTTGACCAATAGCAGCAGGCCCAGCAGCACGGGTAGCTGGCTGCCGAACAGGCTGTCCGGCGCGAGCAGCGCCAGCGCCGTGACGATCAGGGTGATGCCGCCCTGCAAGGGCAAGATCCAGCCGCGGTGATGACCGAAACGCCGCGACGCCAGGCGATCCACCCAGGGCGCCCAGAGCACCTTGAGCAACCAGGGCAGTGCCAGCAGCTTGAGCAGGCCGATGAGCGCCAGGTCGACGCCATGCTGGCGCAGCAACACCGGCAGCGAATGGGCGATCAGCCCCGACGGCAGGCCCTGGGCGCAATACAACGAGGCCAGCAGCACCAGGGTGGCGGATGCGGGACGGGCAATCGACGGGGTGGGTGACGGTGACATGGCGTTCTCTGGGCCGGCAGACGCTGCGACAGTATCCAGAGCGTCGGGGCGAAACAAGCGCAGCGCCGCCAGCCCATGGCCTGGCGTCACATATTCGCTAACAACTCACGGTCGTTGTCGCCGAACAGCCCGACCACGCAGCGGTCTATGCTGGCAACCTTGCCACGCATCCCGAGCGCCTGGGCGCCGTGGCTTAATGCGCGCCGCAGCCCTCTACAGGAGTCGCCATGTCCTCGACCTGGTTACCACGTTTGCGCAAACGCTGGCTCAGCCTGAGCCTGTTACTCGCTCTGGTGCTGGGCCTGCCGATCGGGTGCGCCAAGCTGCAACAGACCGAACGCGAGCTAGTGTTTCGCATCGAGCCGGGCACCGCCCATTGGTTCAGCGGCATGCCGTCCGGTATCGAAGAGCGCGTGCTGCGCGACCCGGCTTTCGGTGCGACGCAGAACATCCATACCTGGTGGTGGCCGGCAGCGCGCAAGGATGCGCCCACTCTGCTCTACCTGCACGGCTCACGCTGGAACCTCACCGGTCAGCTGTTCCGCATCGAGCAGTTGCACGCCATGGGCTTTGCCGTACTGGCCATCGACTACCGCGGCTTTGGCCAGAGCCTCGGTGACTTGCCGTCGGAGCGCACGGTGTACGAAGACGCCGCCATCGCCTGGGCGCACCTGCGCGAGTTGCAGCCCGATCCGGCCAAGCGCTTCCTCTACGGACACTCCCTGGGCGGCGCGGTGGCGGTCAACTTGGCCGAGGCCTTGGCTCAGGAAGAGGACACACCGCAACTGGCCGGGCTGATCATCGAATCCACCTTCACCAGCCTGGCCGACGCCGCCAGCGCGATCAGCAATACCTCGCTGCCGGTGCATTGGTTGCTATCGCAGAAGTTCGACTCGCTGAGCAAGATCGACAAGGTCCAGGTGCCGGTGTTGATTGCCCACGGCACCGGCGACCGCTACGTGCCGGCGCGCTTCAGCGAGACCCTGTTCGCCGCGGCGAACGAGCCCAAGCGCCTGTTGCTGATCGACGGCGCCAACCACAACAACAGCCTGCGCATGGGTCGCCGCGAGTACGCCCAGGCGATCCAGGCGCTGTTCCCCGGCCCGGCGACCCGCGCCCTGAGCCTGAACTGACGCGACCCTACACCGGCTGGGCCGGCAAGCGTTCGCGCAGCCGCGCCGGCAAATGCTCGGCCAAGGCCTGCTCGCTGGCATCCAGCAAGCTGGGCAGCAGCAGACGCAAAGTGGCCGGCCGTAACCCGGCGCAGACATCGGCCTGGCGTGGCAGCGGCAAACCGCCGAGCACCTGCACCGCCACCGCAAGGTTGTCGTCGGCCAGCGCCGCCTCGGTGAGTTTGCCCAGGTAGCCGCTGGAGAAGGTGCGCAAGCTCTGACAGATCAGCGCCATGTCCTGGATATGCCGAGCGATCTGCACTACGTGGTCGACATCGTTGATGCCGAAAATCAGCACCTTGACCTGCTGCGCCGACAGGCACTCGGCGTAGCGCGCCGCCGTGGCGAACGCGCCGTCCGCGCAGAGCTGGCGCGCCACCTCCAGGTGCAGGCTATCCGGCAGGCTGAGGTAGGTATCGAGCACCCGACGCGGGTCGAGGTGGCGGGTGACCTGGGCGACGAACGCGGTCGGCAAACCGAGGATCAGCTCACGCAAGTGTCCGCTGGGCATGTGTGGCGCCAGCTGCGCCGCGCGTTCGGCGCCCAGTTGCTGGACCAACGCCAGCTTCACCGCCAGCGGCGCCAGCGCCTGCGAAGCCAATAACAGGCGCTGGCCCACGCTCAGGCCGGTGGGTTTGGGCATATCGGTCTCCTTCCGTGCGTCATCGATACAGGCTGTAAGCCACGGCCTGCGTGGCATTCAGCATCTATCGCGAGGCCCGCGAAGGCAGCCATCTTTGATTGGGTTAGCGGGCCGTTCGGGCCCCAGGGCAGTGGGAAGGCCGGAAACACTAGCAGGCCGGTACGGCTCGGCCTCAGGCGCTGCGACGCGTTATCGCGGGCTATGCGCAGTATCGGCGCGCGACGGTAAAATCGACGCCGTGGCCTCGCCCGCCCGCTCGGCGCTCAGAACGTGCCAACCTGATCGCGCAGCAGCTCGGCGAACTGCTCGGCGGGCACCGGCGGGCTGATCAAAAAGCCCTGGATTTCATCGCAACGCTGACTCTTGAGGAAATCCATCTGCGCCTGGGTTTCCACGCCTTCGGCGACCACCTTCAGCTCCAGGCTGTGGGCCATGACGATGATCGCCCGGGTGATCGCCGCGTCCTCGCTGCCCAGCGACAGGTCGCGGATAAAGGTCTGGTCGATTTTCACGTAATCCACCGGGAAGCGCTTGAGGTAGCTGAGCGAGGAATAACCGGTGCCAAAGTCGTCGATTGCCAACTTCACCCCCAGGTCGCGCAGCTGCTGAAAGGTGCTGATGACATTCTCGACGTTATCCAGCAACTGGCTCTCGGTTAATTCAAGCTCAAGGAAACGCGGCGCCAGGCCGGTTTCGTCGAGCACCTGGCGCACCAGGCTGGTCAGGTTGCCTTGGCGCAGTTGATGCACCGAGAGGTTCACCGACACGCGAATATCCGCCAGACCCTGACGCTGCCACTCGCGCGCCTGCTGGCAAGCCTGACGCAGGACGAACTCGCCGATCGGCGCGATCAGGCCGGTTTCCTCGGCCAGGCCAATGAAGTCACTCGGCGGCACCAGGCCCAGCTCCGGGTGACGCCAGCGCACCAGCGCCTCGGCGGCATTCAGGCTGTCATCGGCCAGGCACAGCTTGGGCTGGTAGAACACCTCCAACTGGTTGCACTCGATGGCCTTGCGCAGCTGGGTTTCCAACTGCAAGCGCTCCAGGGTGCAGGCTTGCAGGTTATCGGTGAAGAACTGGAAGGTGTTGCCGCCCAGGTGCTTGGCATGTTGCATGGCCATATTGGCCTGGCTGATCAGCGCGGAAATTTCCCGCGCGTTGTCCGGCAGCAGGCTGATACCCAGGGAAGCGCTGACCACCAGTTCCTGGCCGCCAACGGTCATCGGCATGCGCAATTTGGCCAGCAGACGACTGGCCATGCGCGCCAGGCTGGCAAGGCTGCCGTAGGAGTCGAGCAACACGGCGAACTCGTCGCCGGACAAGCGCGCCAGAGTGTCGGCCTCGGGCACCGCCTGGGCCAGGCGGCGGCTCATCTGCCGCAGCAACTGGTCGGCTACTTCATGGCCAAGGCTGTCGTTGAGCAGCTTGAAGCGGTCCAGATCGATGTGCAGCAACGCCACGCTGCGCCCACTCTGCCGGGCGCGCTGACTGGCTTCGTGCAGGCGCTCCTTGAACAGGCTACGGTTGGCCAGGCCGGTCAACTCGTCGTAATGCGACAGATAACGCAGGCGCTCCTCCGCCTCGCGGCGCGACGACAGGTCGGCGAAGAAACCAACGATATGGCTGACATGCCCCCGGCTGTCGCGCACCACATTGAGTTGCAACCATTGCGGGTACAGCTCGCCGTTCTTGCGCGTCTCGATCAGTTCGCCCTGCCAGCTGTCGCGCTGCTCCAGTTCCAGGCGGATGAGTTGGTACTGGCGCCGGGCTTCGCGGCTGCCAATCAGGGTGGCGACGCTTTCGCCGACCACCTCATCCTGGCGATAGCCGGTGACCTGGCTGAACGCCTGGTTGACCGCCAGCAAGCGGTACTCCGGATCGAGAATCACGATGCCTTCGCTGGCCGCCTCGAATACCGTGGCCGCCAGCCGCTGTTGTTCTTCCTGCTGCTTGCGCGCACTGATGTTGCGCCGCGTGCCGAGCATGCGCAGCACCCGTCCGGCGCTGTCGCGCTCCACCGCGCGGCCGCGATCTTCGATCCACACCCAATGGCCTTCGGCGTGCTTGATGCGGTATTCGATGTGGTAACCGTCGGTACGCCCCTTCATGTGCTCGACCAACGCGCGGCGCAGCGCCGGCAAATCGTCGGGGTGCAGGCGCGGTTTGAGGTCGCGCAGCATCACCTGCACGTCGGCGGGCTCCAGGCCGAAAATTTCCTTGAGCTGGGAGTGGTGCACTTGGTCGCTTTGCAGGTTCCAGTCCCACAGGCCCAGCTCGCTGGCCTCCAGCGCCAGCGCCAAACGCGCCTGGCTCTTGCCCAGGGCGTGGGTGGTTTCGTCCAGTTCCAGGGTGCGTTCGGCCACGCGCATTTCCAGCTCGCCGTGGGTACGGCGTAGCTCACGCTCGGCGCGGCGACGCTGCTCGACCTCGCGCGCCAATTCCTCGTTAAGGCCTTCGGCCTGCTGCTTGGCGTACTCCAGGTTGGCGATCAGCGCCTGGTTGTGAAAGCGCTGCAGCAGGCTGCGCTGCACCAGGCGGTTGACCTGCCAGGCCACCACCAACAGCGCCAGCAACAAAATACCGCCCAGCAGGCCCCAGCCACGCAACAGGTGGTGCTCGCTGAGCAACAGGTAAGCCACCGACGGCAGCAGACAGGGCAAGGCAAAGGTCAGGAAAGCGGACAGGCTAACGGCGTAGGCGACGCTGGCGGAGAGAATCGCCGCCGCGATCAGGCCGTAGACCAGTGCCTGCTGATAGAACACATCGGCCGGCACCAGGGCAATGGCGGCAAAGGCCAGGGTCAGCCCCGAAGCCGCCGCGCCGAAGAGGAACAGCCGTTGCCACTGCGCATGCGCCTGATGGCTTGGCAAGGCGCTGGTGAATGCGCTGACCTGCACCAGACGCAGTACCGCCAGTACCACCAGCCAGACCAACCAACCGGACAGCAGCGGGCTGTTCTGCGGTGTCCATAACAAGTAGGCGCACGCCAGACCATTGAGCAACATGAATAGACTCGGCACCCGTGAGCCTTGATAAAGCAGACGGGTACGTTCCACGGCAATATCCGTGGCGAATTGCTGGCGAATCTCGCGGCTACTGCCCAGCGACGATTCGCCGACTACGGCGCTAGTAATGGCGGTCATAGGCGATTTTCTTGTAATGGTTGCCTAGGCGTCGGCGGAGCATACCCGAGCTAGACGCTTCGCCCAACCAACATGTGGGCGAATTCACAGACGTGACGCCTAACTTTCGGCGGGCCGCGGCGCATGTAACAGCGGCATGGCACGGTGACTGGCCAGTCGTCCGTTAAACCCAGCCCTATACGCCGCGACGCACGCGGTTTGCCCTGCCTGCTGCTGCCCCCTAGAATGCCGCGATGCAAAATGACCCCGAACTGCTGATTGCCTCTCTTAATGATGCCCAACGCCAGGCCGTCGCCGCGCGCGTGGGCCGCCAACTGGTGCTGGCCGGTGCCGGCTCCGGTAAAACCCGCGTGCTGGTGCACCGCATCGCCTGGTTGATCCAGATCGAGCAGGCCTCGCCGCACAGCATCCTGTCGGTGACCTTCACCAACAAGGCCGCCGCCGAAATGCGCCAGCGCATCGAGCAGATGCTCGGCGTCAACCCAGCCGGCATGTGGGTCGGCACCTTCCACGGCCTGGCTCACCGCCTGCTGCGCGCGCACTGGCAGGAAGCCGGCCTGGCGGAAAACTTCCAGATTCTCGACTCCGACGACCAGCAGCGCCTGGTCAAGCGGGTGATCCGCGAGCTTGGCCTGGACGAGCAGCGCTGGCCGGCCAAGCAGGCGCAGTGGTTTATCAACGGGCAGAAGGACGAAGGCCTGCGCCCGCAACACAGCCAGCCGGGCGGCGACCTGTTCCTCGCCACCATGCTGAAGATCTACGAAGCCTACGAGGCGGCCTGCGCCCGCGCCGGAGTGATCGACTTCTCCGAGCTGCTGCTGCGCGCCCTCGACCTGTGGCGCAACAACCCCGGCGGCATCCTCCAGCATTACCAGCGGCGCTTCCGACATATCCTGGTCGACGAGTTCCAGGACACCAACGCCGTGCAGTACGCCTGGCTGCGCATGCTCGCCAAGGGCGGCGACAGCATGATGGTGGTCGGTGACGACGATCAGTCGATCTACGGCTGGCGCGGGGCGAAGATCGAGAACATCCAGCAGTTCTCCGACGATTTTGCCGATGCCGAAGTGATCCGCCTGGAGCAGAACTACCGCTCCACCGCCGGCATCCTCAAGGCCGCCAACGCGCTGATCGCCAACAACCAGGGCCGCCTCGGCAAGGAACTGTGGACCGAAGACGGCGACGGCGAGCCGATCAACCTGTATTCGGCATTCAACGAGCACGACGAAGCGCGCTACGTGGTCGAGACGATCGAGGACGCCCTGCGCAAGGACGGTCTCAAACGCAGCGAAATCGCCATTCTCTACCGCTCCAACGCCCAGTCGCGGGTGCTCGAAGAAGCCCTGCTGCGCGAAAAAGTACCGTACCGCATCTACGGCGGCCAGCGCTTCTTCGAGCGCGCGGAAATCAAGAACGCCATGGCCTACCTGCGCCTGCTCGACGGTCGTGGCAACGACGCGGCGCTGGAGCGGGTGATCAATGTGCCGGCGCGCGGCATCGGCGAGAAGAGCATCGAGGCGATCCGCGAATATGCCCGCGGCCATGAGGTGTCGATGTGGGGGGCGATCAATCTGATGGTCGCGGCCAAGGCCCTGCCAGCCCGTGCTTCCGGGGCCCTGGCCGGGTTTATCGAGCTGATCGAAAACCTCGCCGCCAAGGCGCTGAGCATGCCGCTGCACCTGATGACCCAGACGGTGATCGAACAGAGCGGGCTGATCGCCTACCACCAGGCCGAGAAAGGCGAAAAGGCCCAGGCACGCATCGAAAACCTGGAAGAACTGGTCAGCGCCGCGCGCACCTTCGACAACAACGAAGACGACGAGCTGAGCCCGCTGCAAGCCTTCCTCAGCCACGCCTCGCTGGAAGCCGGCGACACCCAGGCGGCGGAAAACGAAGACAGCGTGCAGCTGATGACCCTGCACAGCGCCAAGGGCCTGGAGTTCCCCCTGGTGTTTCTGGTGGGCATGGAAGAAGGCCTGTTCCCGCACAAAATGAGCCTGGAAGAACCCGGCCGCCTGGAAGAGGAACGCCGCCTGGCCTACGTTGGCATCACCCGGGCCATGCGCCAGCTGGTCATCACCTACGCCGAAACCCGCCGCCTGTACGGCAGCGAGACCTACAACAAGGTGTCGCGCTTCGTCCGTGAGATTCCGCCGCCGCTGATTCAGGAAGTGCGCCTGTCCAACAGCGTCAGCCGGCCGTTCGGTGCGGTCAGCCGCAATCTGGGCGGCAACAGCATGAACGGTGACAGTATGTTCGCCGGCAGCGCCGTGCCGGACACCGGCTTCAACCTCGGCCAGCGCGTGCAGCATTCGCTGTTTGGCGAAGGCACCATCCTCAACTTCGAAGGCTCCGGCGCACAGGCCCGGGTGCAGGTGAATTTCGAGAGCGAGGGCAGCAAGTGGCTGATGCTCAGCTACGCCAAGCTGCAGGCGCTATAGCCAAGGGGGAAGGCTATTGTAGGGCGGACATGCCGAAGGCTTGTCCGCCATTGCGGCGCCAGGTGGTGGACAAGGCTATGCCATGTCCACCCTACGCCTACAGCCCGCGATACTCTGTTTGCCGGCACTTGCTGTCACGGCCGTGGGGCACCCCGCCGCGCCTACAGGCGGTCTAGCGTGATTGATCGTCCATTCAAACAATAAGGAGCCTCCATGATTCGCCGCCATCTGTTGCTCGCCAGCGCCCTGTTCGCCGCCATTGGCCTGGCCGGCTGCAAGGACGAAAAAACCAGCACCCAGCAGGCCGCGGCCGAGCCGGCGCAAAGCTTCCACTGGAAGATGGTCACCGCCTGGCCGAAGAACTACCCAGGCCTGGGTACCGCCGCCGAACGCCTGGCCGAGCGGGTCAATGCCATGAGTGGCGGGCGCCTGACCATCAAGGTATATGCCGGTGGCGAACTGGTGCCGCCGCTGGAAGTGTTCGACGCCGTGTCGCGCGGCACCGCCGAACTGGGCCACGGCGCCGCCTACTACTGGAAGGGCAAAGTGCCGGCCGCGCAATTCTTCACCGCCGTGCCGTTTGGCCTGTCCACCAGCGAGATGAACGCCTGGCTGAGCAAGGGCGGCGGCCAGCAACTCTGGGACGAAGCCTACGCGCCGCACGGCGTGAAGCCCGTGGTGGTGGGTAACACCGGCATGCAGATGGGCGGCTGGTACAACAAGGAAATCAACTCGCTGGACGACCTCAAGGGCCTGAAGATCCGCATGCCCGGCCTCGGCGGCGAAGTGCTGAGCAAGCTCGGCGCGACCACCGTCAACCTGCCCGGCGGCGAAGTGTTCACTTCGCTGCAAAGCAATGCCATCGACGCCACCGACTGGGTCAGCCCCTACAACGACCTGGCCTTCGGCCTGCACAAAGCGGCCAAGTTCTACTACTACCCGGGCTGGCAAGAACCGCAGGCGGTGCTCGAACTGCTGATCAACCAAAAGGCCTACGACAGCCTGCCGGCCGACCTACAGGCGATCCTCACGGAAGCCGCGCGCGCCGCCAGCCAGGACATGCTCGACGACTACGTCTACCACAACGCCATGGCCCTGGATGAACTGAAGAAACAAGGCACCCTGCTCAAGCGCTTCCCCGACGAGGTGCTCGACGCCATGCAGCGCGAGTCCGAGGTGGTGCTCGGCGAACTGGCCGCGCAAAGCGAGCTGAACGGGCGCATCTGGGCCTCGATGAAAGCCTTCCAGGCCCAGGTCAGCCAGATGCACCAGTTGTCGGAAAAAGAGCTGTACAACTGGCGCTAAGCCACAGCCGTAGGGTGGGTTGAGCGCAGCGATACCCATCAGATCGCATTGATGGGTTACGCCGCTGCGCGACTAACCCATCCTACGACCTAAACACCCACACACGGAGCCTTCGGCTTCCGTTGGTCGTTTCAGGTCGGTCCTTCTGCGCTCGCCGCCCATACTATTTGGCGAGGTGAGCCGATGAAAAAACCTACCATCACCGCCGAGCAGATTCTCGATGCGGCCTTGCACTTGGCCGATGTCTGCGGCTGGGAACGCTTGCACCTGTTCGACGTGGCCGCACACTTGGACACCGGCCTGGATGCCATCGCCGTGCATTATCGGGAAAAGGATCAGTTGGTCGAAGCCTGGTTCGACCGCGCCGATCGCGCCCTGCTCAACCGCGCCAAAACCCCCGACCTGATCGCTCTGGAGCCCGCCAAGCGGCTGGAGGAACTGCTGGTCGCCTGGTTCGACGGCCTGGCCGCGCACCGCGCGGTGACCGGACAGATGCTGCTGTACAAGCTCGAACCCGGGCACCTGCACCTGCAAGTGCTCGGTTTGCTGCGCGTCAGCCGCACCGTGCAATGGTGGCGCGAGGCGGCGCAACGGGAAACCCTGCACCTGAGCCGTATCGCCGAAGAAAGCCTGTTGACTGGGGTTTACCTGCGCAGCGTCGTGCACTGGTTGCGTCACCCCGAGGAAGGTCCCGCCGAATTCCGTGCGTTTATGCGCCGCCAGCTACGTTGCGGGCCGCTATGCCTGTTGTTGCGTCAATCGTAGGGCCACGAATTACGGTTTCAGCGTCGTCATGGCCTCGGCCAGGCGCCGCTCTGCTGGCCGCGCGGACTGCGCCACGCCGCGCTGCACCCCGGCGAAGTCCTGCGCGTCCTTGTTTTGGCTGAGCTTCCACTTGCCTTCGATACGTGCGATGGGCAGGGCAAAGCCGACGATGGCGCGCAACAGGCTGTCGATATACTCCACCGGGGCATCGCTGACCGCCCAAGGTTGCGCGCGGCCCTGTTCATGCCGCTGGCTCAAGCGACTGACCAGCGCCAGCAGCCGCTCGCGCTCGTCGAACAATTCGGCACGGCCATAGGCATGCACCGCCTGGTAGTTCCAGGTCGGCACCACTTTGCCGTGCTCGGCCTTGCTCGGGTAAAAGCTCGGGCTGACGTAAGCCTCTGCCCCCTGAAAGATCAGCAACGCCTCACCGCCATCGCTGAGCTCGCGCCATTGTGGATTGGCGCGGGCGAAGTGGCCGTAGAGGGTGCCGAACTCGCCCTCCTCGCGCGCCAGCAACACTGGCAGATGGCTGGCCAGCAAACCTGCGTCGCCGTGACTGACCACGCTGGCCAGAGGAGTTTGCTCGATCAAGTCGTGCAAGCTGCGCAGATCGTCCTCGACAAAGGCTTTGGGAATGTACACAGGAAATCTCCAGCTACGGGGGCAGGCGTTGCACCATGCTGCACCGAATCGGCGAAAAAGCAAAAGCTCGAAACATTCTGCGACTGGCCTTCGCCGCCTATGCCGTGCAAGATGCCGCGGGTAGTTCTAACAACTAAGAGACAGCCGACAATGCAGCGTTTCCTCAGTATCGCCCTGGCCATGTGCCTGGGTCTGACCTTCAGCTTCGATGCCGACGCCAAACGTATGGGCGGCGGCAAATCCTTCGGCTCCGCGCCGAGCCACCAGACTCGCCAAGCCCAGTCGCCCTCGCAGCCGGCCGCCGCCGCACCGACCGCCGGTCGTCAGCCCGCTGCTGCCAGTGGCGCCTCGCGCTGGCTCGGCCCATTGGCCGGTTTGGCCGCCGGTGGCCTGCTCGCCTCGATGTTCATGGGTGACGGCTTCGAAGGCCTGCAGATCATGGACATGCTGATCTTCGGCCTGATCGCCTTCCTGCTGTTCCGTTTTCTCTCCGCCCGTCGTCGCCAGGCCCAGCCGGCAGCCGCCGGTGGCGCGCCGTATCAGCGCGAAATGCCTGCCGCACCCAGCTCGATCTTCGGTGGCGGCAGCGCCGCAGCCGCGATCAAACCAGTGATCAATGCCCCGGCCTGGTTCAACGAGCAAAGCTTCGTCAGCGCTGGCCGTGAGCACTTCCTCAGCTTGCAGCAGCACTGGGATGCCGACGAAATGGACAAGATCGCCGAGTTCGTCACCCCGCAGTTGCTGGAGTTCCTCAAGCGCGAACGCGCCGATCTGGGCGAAGGCTTCCAGTCCACCTACATCGACAACCTCGATGTGCAGCTGGACGGCGTCGACGACTTGAGCGACAAGACCGTCGCCACCCTGACCTTCAGCGGCGTATCGAAGACCTCGCGCTTCGACCAGGGCGAAGTATTCAGCGAAAGCTGGCGCATGGAGCGCGCAGTCGGCGACAACCAGCCATGGCTGGTCGCCGGTATTCGCCAGAACGGCTGATTCCTCAGCGTGTCGCAAAACCCGGGCTTGCCCGGGTTTTGTTGTTTCTGCCAGCGCCAATCCTCTTGTGAGGGCGACCCGGGCAGCGTAAAAGGCAGCGCTGTAGGCATGGCGCCGCCGCGCCTACACGCTACCCTGTCATTCTGTTTTGCCGCTGGAGCCTGAACCGTGGAAGAAGTCATCGAACAACTGCGTGAACTCAACGAACCGGTGCCGGTGCCGCTGGAGTTGCCAGAAGAAGAAACCCTGGTGGAAATCCAGGAGCAGATCCTCATCCACCTGCCCTTCGCCCTGCGCGAATACCTGCTGCAGGTCAGCGATGTGGTGTACGGCCGCCTGGAGCCCGTCACCGCCAGCGACCCGCAATCGCACACCTACCTGCCGGAAGTCGCCGCCACCGCCTGGTCCCTCGGCGTGCCGCGCGAGTTCGTGCCGCTGTGCGAAGACCACGGCAACTACTACGTGGTCGAAGAAGACGGCACCGTGCTGCTGTGGGAAGCGGAAACCGGCGAAGTCAACGAAGACGAAACCTGGGAGTCGGTCTGGCACTGGGTGCGCGACGTCTGGCTGGAAAGCTAAGCCACGGCCCAAACCTGCCGCCGTTTCAGCACACATCACGCGGCTGAAACGGCAACAGCCTCAGCGGGGGTGCGTGTCCGCGCTGCCATCCAGGGTTTCCAGCAGGGCGATCTGCATACGCGTGTGCACGCGGATAAACCAGCGCCACAGCAGGGCGATCAGCCCCGACGCGACCAGCGCGATCACCACCAGCAGCTCGCCGGTCGGCAGAATGCTCGCCGACAGCGCCATCAGCAGCAGCATGATGCCCACCAGCGACAACAGCGGAATCACCTCGGCAATCACCCGCCGTACCCGCGCGGTATGCCGGCCGGCGGTTTCCGGGTGCACGCCCATCTCCGCCAGGAGCATGGCCAGCGCTTTGAGCTTGCGGTAGGCGGCGATCAGGAACGGCAGCGACAGCAGCAACGCAGCGCCCCAGATAAGGCCTTTCCGCAGGTTGTCCTGGGTTAGCCAAGGGCTCATGTAGCCGGCCAGGCGGTCGGCGAAGTAGGCGCTGCCGAGGAAGATCGCCACCACCAGCGCCAGGTTGACCCCGACCTGCAGCACGATCTTGCGGATCATGCCCATCAGCAGCGCACTCTCGCCTTGCGGCTGGATGCTGCGCAGCCACTCGCCATACATACTGAACACCCGCGCCACACGACGCGGCATGACCCCGGCCAGCTTGATCGACAGCGGATCGGCGGCGCGAATCAGGTACGGCGTGGTCAGCGTGGTGATCACCGAAACGGCCACCGCCACCGGGTAGAGGAAATCGCTGGTCACCTGCAGGGTCATGCCCAGCGCGGCAATGATGAAGGAGAACTCGCCGATCTGTGACAGGCCCATGCCGACCCGCAGCGAGGTACGCCCGTCATTGCCGGCGATAAAGGCGCCGAGACCACAGGACAGCACCTTGCCGCCGATCACCGCAAAGGTAATGAGGATAATCGGCCAGACATACTCGACCAGCACCGCAGGGTCGAGTAGCAGGCCAATGGCGACGAAGAAGATCGCGCTGAACAGGTTGCGCACCGGCTCCACCAGCCGTTCGATCTGCAGCAGCTGGCGCGATTCGGCCATGATCGCGCCGATCAGGAAGGCCCCCAGCACCATGCTGTATTCCAGCTTGGCGACCAGCAGGCAGAAGCCGAAACACAGGCCGAGCACCGTCACCAGGAGCATTTCGTTGCTCTCGAACTTGGCCACATAGGCTAGCAGGCGCGGCACCAGCAGAATGCCCACCACCAGCGCGACGATCATAAACAGGCTGAGCTTGCCGACCGTGGCGAACACCTGGCCGGTTTCCACCGTGCCGCTCACGGCGATGCCCGAAAGCAGCGCGATAATGCCGATGCCGAGGATATCCTCGACGATCAGCACGCCGAAAATCAGCTGGGCGAAGCGCTCGTTCTTCATCTTCAGGTCGCCGAGGGCCTTGATGATGATGGTGGTCGAGGAAATCGCCAGGATGCCGCCGAGGAACAGCGAGTCCATGCTGCTCCAGCCAAAGAACTGGCCGATCTCGTAGCCGATCCAGATCATCAGGACGATTTCCAAGCCCGCCGCGATAAACGCCGTGGCTCCCACGCTGAACAGTTTGCGCAGGCTGAACTCCAGGCCCAGGCAGAACATCAGGAAGATCACCCCCAGCTCGGCCAGGGTCTTGATCGTGTCTTCGTCGTGGATCAGCCCGAACGGTGGCGTGTGCGGGCCGATGATAAAACCGGCGAGGATATAGCCGAGCACCACCGGCTGTTTGAAGCGGTGAAAGAGGATGGTCACCATGCCGGCCACTAACATGATCACGGCCAGATCCTGAATAAAACTGATGGCATGCATGGCACACGACTCCTGAATCACTGGACAGGCCAAAGGGCCCGCTGGCGGGTACTCGCTTGGCTCCGGGGAGCCGGCTGGGAATGGGGTAATGCCTGTGAGCGGGCACTACGTGGGCAGGTTAGCACTCGTCATAGCACGGCCGCAGCCTGGCAAGCCCCCCCGAAACAATTGGCCAAACGCACCGAACTAGAGGCGCTCAGGCCTGTTCGAGGTCGAGTAGATTGAGCAGAAACTGACCGAAAAAGCTCAGGTCCTGCTCCATCGCCACACGAGCCGCCTTGCCATCGCCGGCCTCCAGGGCCTTGAAGGCGTCTTCGTGGAAATCGTTGAGGCGCAGCGACAGGTCGGCCTCGGTGAACAGCCGGTTGAAGAACGGCCCGACTTGCAGCCACAGCGATTCGATCATGCGCAGCAGAATCGGGTTGGCACAGGCGCGGTACAGGGTCAGATGGAACAGGCTGTTGTCGTTCAGGTAGGCCTGCACATCGCGTTGCTCCAGAGCCACCTCCATGCGTGCGATGCAGCCGCGCAACAACTCGATCTCGGCCCGGCCGATGCGCGGCGCCGCCAGCTCGACGGCCAGGCCCTCAAGGCTCAGGCGCACCTGGAATATCTGCTGGAAGCGGGCACGGGTCATCGCCGGCACGCGCACCGAGCGTTGCGGTTCGCCTTCCAGCGCGCCCTCGACCACCAGCCGCTGCAAAGCGGCACGCACCGGCATCGGGCTGGTGCCCCAGGCAGCGGCGAGGTCGCGGATTTTCAGGCGTTGGCCGGGCTGGAAGCGGCCCGCGAGCAAGTCGTCGCGAATGCGCTGGTAGAGCTGTTCCTGAAGATTGTCCGGCATCGGTGTCTGACCTTTTCTCCCGCCGGCAAGCCGGGCTACGGTGAACAAATGTACGCTGGGCGTGCAGTCTGGTGGGCCGTAGGTCGCCCTGCAAGAGCGGGGAGCGCCCACACCGTCGCCTGCTGGGCAATGATCGCGACAGGCCGCTAATTTGTGATCACAAAATAAAGGCTAGCATAACCGTAGCGAGCTTTATCAAGCACTATTGACAATTTTGTGATCACAAATAGAAGATGTGCGAAAAATTGAACGAGGTGTTCAGGCATGACTGCCAGTGGTATCGCCGAATCGGCCATTGAGGTATTCACCGCCCGCGAGCGGCAGCATTTTATCGCGCGCAACCCAAAATCCGTGGCCCTGGCCGAGCGTGCGCGCCACTCGCTGTACGGCGGCGTGCCGATGCACTGGATGGCCGACTGGTCGACCCCGGTGCCGCTGTTCGTCGAACGGGCCAAGGGCGCGCGCTTCTATGATGTCGATGGCCACGAGTACATCGACTTCTGCCTGGGCGACACCGGCACCATGTTCGGCCACTCGCCGGAGCCGATCGCCAAGGCCATCGCCGAGCAGGGCAACAACGGCCTGACCACCATGCTGCCGGGCGAGGACGCGGTGGTCTGCGGCGAGCTGCTGGCCGCGCGCTTCGGCCTGCCGTTCTGGCAGGTCACCGCCACCGCTACCGACTCCAACCGCTACGTGCTGCGCTGGGCGCGGGCGATTACCCAGCGCAAGACCCTGCTGGTGTTCGATGGCTGCTACCACGGCACGGTGGATGATGTGATGGTGCGCTGTATCGACGGCGAGACCGTGCCGCGTTCCGGCCTGGTCGGCCAGGCCTACGACCTGACCGAGTACAGCCGTTCGATCCCGTTCAACGATGTGGCCGCACTGGAAGCCGCACTGGCCCAGGGCGATGTCTGCGCCCTGCTCTGCGAGCCGGCGATGACCAATATCGGCATGGTGTTGCCCGAGCCGGGCTTTATGCAGCAGTGCCGCGAGCTGACCCAGAAATACGGTGCGCTGCTGATCATCGACGAGACCCACACCATCTCCACCGATATCGGCGGCTGCACGAAGCTGTGGGACCTTGAGCCGGACTTCTTTGTGGTCGGTAAACCGATTGCCGGCGGCGTGCCGTGCGGCATCTTCGGTTGCAGCGCGGCGATGGCCGAGGCCATGACCACCGCGCGCAAACGCGCCAGCGCAGGCAGCCACGGCCACGGTCACAGCGGCATGGGCACCACCCTGTCAGCCAACGCCCTGGCCATGCACTGCATGCGCGCCAACCTGGAACAGGTGATGACCCCGGCCGCCTATGCGCACATGCTGCCGCTGGCCAAACGCCTGGCCGACGGCTTCCGCCGCCTGATCGGCAAGCACGATCTGAAGTGGTCGGTGACCGAGCTGGGCGCGCGCAGCGAGTTCCAATTCTGTCCGGTGTCGCCGAAGACCGGCGCCGAGGCCGAGGCCGCGTTCCACGACGAGCTACAGATGGCCCTGCACCTGTACCTGATCAACCGCGGCATCCTGATCACCCCGTTCCACAACATGACCCTGTGCTGCCCAAGCACCACGGCGGACGATGTGGATCAGCTGATCGGCATGCTCGATGCGGCCCTCACCGAGCTACTGGCCATCCCCGGCGCCCGCGAATAACTCATCGATCAACCTGTGGGAGGGGCTTCAGCCGCGACAATCGCCGCTAAAGCGCCTCCCACGAAATGACGAGTCACTGTGAGAATCACCATGCAATTCGCCAATCCCCAGGAAGCCCGCGACTTTCTTGAACAGCACCCCGAAGTGCGCAGCATCGAGCTGATGCTGATCGACGCCAACGGCATCCCGCGCGGCAAGCTGTTGCACCGCGACGAGCTGCTGGCCATCTACGAGAACGGCCGGCCGTTGCCCAGCTCAATCCTGGCGCTGACCATCCAGGGCGAAGACGTGGAAGAGAGCGGCCTGGTCTGGGAAGTCGCCGACGCCGACTGCTGGACCTACCCGCTGCCCGGCAGCCTGACCCTGCAACCCTGGCGCACCACGCCCACCGGCCAGTTGCAGGTGAGCATGCACCCGACCCAGGGCCTGCCAGCCAGCCCGGCCGATCCACGGCATGTGCTGGTGCGCGCCATCGACCGCCTCAAGGCCGACGGCTACCACCCGGTGATGGCGGTGGAGCTGGAGTTCTACCTGCTGGATAAAACCCGCGACGCCAATGGCCGCCCGCAGCCGGCGCTGCAAGCCAACGGCGTGCGCCCGCAGGCGCCGCAGGTGTATGGCGTGTACGAACTGGAGCAGCTGCAGCCGTTCCTCGACGACCTCTACGCCGCCTGCGAGGCGCAGGGCCTGCCGGTGCGCACGGCGATTTCCGAATACGCCCCGGGTCAGCTCGAGCTAACCCTGGAGCACCGCTTCGACGCGCTACAAGCGATCGACGAGGGCGTGCGCTACAAGCGCCTGGTCAAGGGCGTGGCGGGCAAGCACGGCTTGCAGGCCTGCTTTATGGCCAAACCGTTTGGCGACCTGGCCGGCAACGGCCTGCATATGCACGTCAGCCTGGCGGACGCCGAAGGTAACAACCTGATGGCCTCGGAAGACCCACATGGCACGCCGCTGCTCAAGCACGCCATCGGCGGCATGCTGGCCACGCTCAACGACGCCCTGGCGATCTTCTGCCCCAACGCCAACTCGTTCCGCCGCTTCCAGGCCAACAGCTACGCGCCGCTGGCCAAGAGCTGGGGGGTGAACAACCGCACCGTGTCGCTGCGCGTGCCGGGTGGCCCGGCCAACAGCCGGCATGTCGAACACCGCATTTGCGGCGCCGACGCCAATCCCTATCTGGCGGCGGCGGCGATTCTCGCCGGTATCCACAAGGGCATCCGCGAGCAGATCGATCCGGGCGCGGCCATCGTTGGCAATGGCTACGAGCAGGCCAGCGAGTTCCTGCCCACCGACTGGCTGACCGCCCTGCGCACGCTGGAAAACTCGGCCTGGGCCAAAGAGGCGCTGGGCGAGGACTTTCTCAAAGTATTTCTGGCGATCAAATGGGCCGAGTACCGTCAATTTATGGGCGAGGTCGGCGAGCAGGACTGGCGCTGGTACCTGAGCCACGCCTGAGCCAACGTCGACGCGGCGATGTACCCCATCCTACCGACTGACTGACCCACGCCGGAGGCCTGCCCGTAGCCGAGCATTGGCACCAGTGGCGTCGGCTCGATAAATATCCATGTGGCGACAAGGCGTCGTGCCAGCGTCTACAGTTCTCAGCCCCTGACCAGAAGAGCTCGCCATGGAACCCGGAAACGCCCAGCTGTCGATGACCGTGTTGATGACCCCGGATATGGCCAACTTCTCCGGCAATGTGCACGGCGGCACTCTGCTCAAGTACCTCGACGAGGTCGCCTACGCCTGTGCCAGCCGTTATGCCGGGCGTTACGTGGTCACCCTGTCGGTGGACCAGGTGACCTTCCGCGAGCCGATCCACGTCGGCGAACTGGTGACCTTTCTCGCCTCGGTCAACTACACCGGGCGCACCTCGATGGAGATCGGCATCAAGGTGGTCACGGAAAACATCTGCGAACGCTCGGTGCGCCACACCAACAGCTGCTTTTTCACCATGGTGGCCGTCGACGAAAGCGGCAAGCCCACGGCGCTGCCGCCACGCCAGCCGCAAACCGCCGAGGAACAGCGGCGCGTTGTCCAGGCCGGACAACGCCGGGCGATTCGTCAGGAGCTGGAGCAGCGCTACCAAGCCCTCAAAGCGGATGCCCAGGCAACCGGCACGCACCAGAGCGGCGGCAATTGAACATTTTGTATAAATATCTTTTAGTTATAAGAAACACTTTAATGTAAACTCTTTGGCCTATTTGGCCACGTGTAGGCCATTGCCTACACGACTCTCGGCTGTCTCCCCTCCAGCCTGGGCATACTCTTGGCCATCGTCCCCCTTCGAGTCATCGGGAGAAACCATGCCGCATCACACACCGCTGATCGCCACCATCGCCGCCGGCTTCGTCCTGGCCTTTATCTTCGGTAGCCTGGCCAACCGCCTGCGCCTGTCGCCACTGGTCGGTTACCTGCTCGCCGGGGTTATCGTCGGCCCCTTCACCCCGGGCTTCGTCGCCGACAAGGACTTGTCCCACGAAATCTCCGAAATCGGCGTGATCCTGCTGATGTTCGGCGTGGGCCTGCATTTCTCGCTGAAAGACCTGATGTCGGTGAAACACATCGCCATTCCCGGTGCCCTGGTGCAAATCGCCGTCGCCACCCTGCTCGGCATGGGTCTGGCCTGGACGATCGGCTGGGGCTGGGGCGCTGGCCTGGTGTTCGGCCTGGCGCTGTCGGTGGCCAGTACCGTGGTGCTGCTGCGCGCCCTGGAAGAGCGTCAGCTGCTCGATAGCCGCCGCGGCAAGATCGCCGTCGGCTGGCTGATCGTCGAAGACCTGGTGATGGTCATGGCCCTGGTCTTGCTGCCCGCCTTGTCCGGGCTGCTCGGCGGCACGCCGCAAGGCGATAGCGCCGACGGCAGCATCGCCATGCAGGTGCTGTTGACCCTGGGCAAGGTCATGGCCTTTATCGTGCTGATGGTGGTGGTCGGTCGGCGAGTGATTCCCTGGCTGCTGGAGCGCAGCGCCGGCACCGGCTCGCGCGAGCTGTTCACCCTCGCCGTGCTGGCCATCGCCCTGGGCATCGCCTACGGCTCGGCCAAGCTGTTCGGCGTGTCGTTCGCCCTCGGCGCATTCTTCGCCGGGATGATCCTCAACGAATCGGAGTACAGCCACAAGGCCGCCGAGGATTCGCTGCCGCTGCGCGATGCCTTCGCCGTGCTGTTCTTCGTCTCGGTCGGCATGCTGTTCAACCCGCTGATCCTGATCGAGCAGCCGGTGCTGGTGCTCGGCACCTTCCTGGTGATCGTGGTCGGCAAATCGCTGGCCGCCATGCTCATCGTCATGGCCTTCCGCAAACCGCTGAGCACGGCGCTGACCATCTCGGTCAGTCTGGCGCAGATCGGCGAGTTCTCCTTCATCCTGATCGGCCTCGGCGTCGGCCTCAACCTGCTGCCGGAAGCCGGCCGCGACCTGGTGCTGGCGGGCGCGATTCTGTCGATTCTGGTCAACCCGCTGCTGTTCCTGCTGATCGACCGCCTGCAACCCTGGCTCGACCGGCGCGAACACACCACCCCGGCGGGTGCGCCCCAGACGACCCAGAGCGAAGACAACGACCTGCACCCGATCAGTGAAACCGGCCATGCCATCCTCATCGGCCACGGCCGGGTCGGTAGCCGGATCAGCCAGCGCCTGCGCGCCGAGGGCGTGCCGCTGGTGATCATCGACGACAACCGCACCCGCGCCCAGGAGCTGCGCGAGGAAGGGCATAGCGTGGTGCTCGGCAACGCCGCCAGCAGCCATGTCTTGGAGCTGGCCAACGTGGCACAGGCGCGCTGGCTGATGATCGCCATCCCCAACAGCCTGGAGGCCGGGCAAATCGCCCTGCACGGCCGCGCGGCCAACGCCGGGCTGGACATCATCGCCCGCGCGCACTTCGATGCCGAGGTCGATTACCTCAAGCAGCACGATGCCGACCTGGTGGTGATGGGCGAGCGGGAAATCGCCCGGGTGATGTTCGCGCGCCTGGGGATCGTCACCCACACCGGCTGACAGACGCGTGGATTTTTCCGTGCCAGCGGATCGGGTAAGCTGGCACTCCCCCGATTCGAGCACCCCGGCATGCTGACCCTCGGCAATATGTTCGTTCTGATGCTGCTGACCGCTGCCGGTGCCTGGCTGTGGCATGCCCACGGTTTGCGTGAGCGCGCGCTGACGCTGGTCAAACAGCATTGCGCCAGGGCCGATGTGGAACTGCTCGACGGTAACGTCGCCCTGCGCCGCCTCGCCCTGCTGCCGGATGCCCGTGGGCGCAAACGCCTGGCGCGGGTCTATGGCTTCGAGTTCACCGTCACCGGCGAGCAGCGGCATATCGGCAGCATCGTCATGTTCGGCGCACAACTCGGGCGTATCGAACTGGCCCCGCACCCCTTCCGTCAGCCGCCGGTCGAACCACCACCCGCCCAGGTCATCGAACTCGCGCAGTGGCGGCGCAGCCATGCGCGCCCGGACGAACCGCGCCACGACGACTAACGACTAGGGCTGGACGCCGTCAGGCACTCGTGCCACGGCTCGCAGGCGCACTCACAGCATGTGCATGACGCGCTGCCAGTCCTCGCGGTTGGCGTAAGTCATCGGCCAACGCAACAGCCGGCACTTCAGTCGGTGCCAGCCACCGCGCTGCTGGTTGCGCCGGCACTGGGCAATCAGCCAACTCGGCTCAAAACCTGACCAGACGCCGGCCACGCTCCAACAGTTGGGCCAGACCAGCGGTGCCACCTCAAACAGGTAGATGGCGTTCAGTTCCTCGCGCGACAGGCCGCTGGCGCGCAACACCGCGGCCAGGTGGCGCAACGCCGCCTCGTCCTGCTCGGTATCCAGCCACAGCTCGGCGATGTCCAGCCACAGTCGTTCGCGGTCGATCACCGTTCAGACCTGGCCGGGCAACAGGAAGGCGCTGATCCGCGCGGCGCTGTCCTGCGGTTGTTCCTGCATGAAGCAGTGCCCGCCGGCCACCACCTGAGCATGCACGTGGGCATTGCCGGCGCACCAGCGCGCCACCGACTTGGCGACGAAGGGGTAACTGCGCTGGCCGTAGAGCACCTGGGTCGGGGTAACCACCTTGGCCAGCGACGGCCACAGGCGTTTGGGAAAGGAGGCGAAGATGTCCGCCTCGCGGCTCGGCCGACATTTCAGCTCGACGCCATGCTCCGTGTCTTTCAGCGCATGGGCGATATAGGCGGCAAAAGCCGCCTCGTCCCACCCACGGAACATGCCCCGGCCGTGCAAGGCGGCATGCGCCGCGGCGCGGTCCGGCCACTGCCCGCGCCGTTGCCGCGCCTTGCTCGCCAGGCTGTTGCGCCGGCTCAGGCCGACCACATCGGACAGCGCCATCACGCCGATCATCGCCGGGGTGAACAACACCGGATCGAGCAGCACCGCACGCTGGAACAGCTGCGGCTGCTGAGCCAGCATCAGGCTGCTGAGCACCCCGCCGAAACTGTGGCCAACGGCAAACGCCGGCACCTCGGCAAAGGCTGCGCGGCCAACGGCGAACGCTTCCATGGCCAACTCGGCACTGCGATTCCAGCCATGGAAACGGCCGCCGTGATCGCTGTCGCCATGGCCCTGGACGTCGCACAGCCAGAGGTCGAAATCCTCGACCAAGCGCGCCAGCAACGGTTCGTAAACTCGCCCGCAATAGCCATTGCCATGCAGAAAATGCAGCAGCGGCTTGCCCGAGGGCGGGCTGTGCCAACCGCGCAGGGTAAAACCGCCAGAGCAGGCGTGGGACCAGGATTGTAGGTGCATGCAACGGCTCGCTATCGATCAGGCCAGCTAGTGTACTGCCGGACACCGCAGGCGTCAGGCCGCTAACCAGACGACACAGCGCAGGGGCTTTGCGTAGGGTGGGTTAGGCGCATGTGGCGATAGCGATAAAACCCCACGCCCGCCTTGCGCCGTAACCCGCCATCGGTGCAACGCGAGCTATTGACTGGTGGGTTACGCGGCGCGTCACGATCGCGGCGTCTGATCGTTCGGCGCTTGGCGCCACTAACCCACCCTACGGCTGATCGCCAAGGAGTGCAGAGCACGCCACATCGATGGGGCAGCCCTGCGGCCTATTCGAGCTTGCCTGAAGCGAAAAATCAGCGGTCTGTGCGGCTGCGCAGCCACTCGGCCAGGGCCTCCAGCGCTGGGCGCGTGGTCGGGAAGGTGAAACCGCTGCTGGCCACCGGATGCGAGGACAGCCGCACCATGACCAGGCCCACGGCCGGGTTCACATGGATCATCTGCCCATGCACGCCCAGCGCCTCGTAGGCACCGTCGGGGTTATGGCTGATCCAGAACTAGTTGCGGTAGGAGTAGCCCTCTTGCCAGGTGCGCCCGGCGGCCTTGAACGCCTCGCGGTCGGCGCCCTGGCGAATCGCCGTCAGCACCTCGCGGGCGACGATCTGCTGGCCGTTGAAGTAGCCGTCCAGGCGTAGCATCTCGCCGAAGCGCGCCAGGTCGCGCAGGGTCGCGTTCATCCCGGCGCCGGCCCATTCGGCGCCAGCCGGGTCGACCAGCAGGTAGGCATCCTGTTCGGCGCCCAACTTGCGCCACAGCCGCTCGGCGATCAGCTCGGCGGTGCTTTGCCCGCTGGCCCGGCGCAGCACCCAGCCAAGCACTTCGGTGTGCACGGTGCGGTAGTGGAACTCGGCGCCGTGGCGGCCCTGGCCAGCGATGCTCGGCAGGTAATCGTAGAGGTTGCCTGCGCCCTGGAAACCCGCGGGCGGCGGGCCCATGCCGGCGGCCACGGCGTAATTGACCACATCGGACTGGGCGTCGGCATAGACCTCGCTGTAGTCGATATCCGCGGTCATGTTCAGCAGTTGCTGCACCGTGGCGCCCCGCCAACCGCTGGCGGCCAGTTCGGGCACATAGTCGCTGACCTGGGCATCGGCCTTGAGCAGCCCTTCGTGAATCAGTTGCGTGGCCAGCAGCCCCACCACCGACTTGGTCATCGACCAGAGCATGTGCGGCTGCTCGGCCGACATGCCTTCGTGGTACACCTCGTAAACCAGCTTGCCGTCGAGCAGGATCAGCGTGGCATCGGCATAACTGTTGGTCAGGTACTCGGCGAAACTCAGCTCGCCGTCCGGGCCCTGGAAGCGCAACGCGTCGATCTCTTTACGCAGATCCGCACCTTGCGGCAGCGGGCTGAGCGGGCCGTTGCCACGCGGCACGTTGCGGCTGGGAATCAGCTCGCGCATGTGCTGGAACGCCCAGCGGGCGTGCGGGTATTGGCCCAGGTAGGAAGCGAAGCTGACGCGCTTGTCCGCTGGCGGCGGGAAGCCCTGCATCAGTTGCAGGCGATCCAGGCGCACGCTCTCCGGCGTCGGTAGCGCGGGGCTCTGCGCCAATACCGGCAAACTACCGAGGCTCGCGGCCACACTCAGGGCCAGACAGTTGATCAGCTTCATGGGCTTATCCTGATTGTTATTCTTAGTGCGCCGGCAATCGACCGACAGACTTGCAGCTTAGCCCCGACACCGCACCGGACAGGGCCTTATCAACCGAGCAAATAACTTTGCATAGCCGAGAGACGCTTTAGAATCGCAACCCGGCGCGGCGCACCGCCAGGCCATCCGCTAGCGCACTCAAGGAATGACTGCCGATGTTTGTCTTGCTCGAATCCTCCGACCGCGCCTTTATCGAACACCTGCAGAACCGCCTGAGCGGCAGAGGCATCAATTGCCTGGTCAGCGAGCTCGGCACGACCGCGGATGGCCAGCCACACTTCGCCATTCAGCTGCCGCTGTACAGCCAGATGGCACAGGCGCGCACCCTGTTGTACCGCAGCTGGGCCTTTGCCGCAGATGTGCACCCCGAGTTTCTCGACGCGCTACGCCAACTGCGGCACGAACCGCATAGCCAGCTGATGCGCTGGCTGACCTCACCGTGGGCGCTGCGGGCCAGCGCTATTGGCTTCGGGCTGGTGCTACTCAGCTATGCCCTGGAAGCCTTGCTCAGGTGAACCGGCAGACGCTTATCAGGCGGCTACACCAGCCGACAAGCGTCCAACCCTGTGCGCAGGGCGGCCTCGTTCTGCGCGGTGCTGAAGATCAGCTCCAGCCGCGAGTCCTTGCGCCATTCACTGCTCTGCCAGTGCAGGGGCCGGCCATCGAGGGCATTGGCTGACAGCCAGCCGGCGTTGGTCTGCAACACCAGCTTGGCCCGCCGCCACGGCAGGCTCATCAGCCACTGCTGCACCCGCATCAGTTCGAAACGCTGACTCGGGTGCCAGCGCCAGCCGATGCTCCAGCCCTCGGGTTGATCCTGGATCTGGCAGATCGGCTCTTCTGGCGCACGCCAGATTGCCGCTAACGGCGCACTCGCGCGGGGCAAGCCGTCCAGCTCGGGGCCCACCCCGGCGCGCACGCCGCTACCCGGCAAGTGCGCCAGCGGCAGTGCGGCCTGAGTCGTCCAGTACAGCGGCCGCCCCGCTAACTGGGCGAGCAGCCGGGCTTTGCTGGGCGCGTCGAGGTTTTCCGACTTGTTCAGCAGCAACAGGCCAGCGCTGCCCAGCGTTGCCTGCTGGCTGTCCGGCAACAGCTCGCCGGCCGCCAGGGCGGTGGCATCCAGCACCAGTACCGCGGCCTGGACGGCCAACACGCCGGCCCAGGGCGGCTCGCGCAGTTGTTCCAGCAGTTGCAGCGGGTGACCCAGGCCGGAAGGCTCGATCAGCAAGCGATCCGGCTTGGCCTTGCGCAGCAGGCGGCTCAGGCCGACCTGGAACGGCACGCCGTTGACGCAGCAGAGGCAGCCGCCCGCCACTTCGGCAAAGGCGATGCCGGCATCGTCGCGGCTGAGCAGGGCCGCATCCAGGCCGATCTGGCCAAACTCGTTGATCAGCACCGCCCAGCGCTCATGCGCCGGCCGTTGCGCCAGCAGATGGCGGATCAGGCTGGTCTTGCCGGCGCCCAGCGGGCCGGCGATCAGGTGCGTGGGGATATTGTTCAACATGGGCCTATGGTGCGGGTGGACGGGCCAGGAGAGAACCCCCGGCGAGGGCGCAGACTGAATAAAAGCTGCGTGCTAGAGTCGGCAGCCTGTTTATTGGCCATGCCCCACTCGCTCGTAGGAGCGGCCCATGGCCGCGATAGCGTTTCGCGGCCATGGGCTAGGCGCCCCCGCCGCGCCTACAGAAACCACCTACTCCTGGCCATTGCCTGTTATCGAGGTTTTTAACGATGCGTGTCGTTTTACTGCTTGGCTTGTACCTGTTGTCCGGCCTGGCCTGGGGCGAAGCCTGCGTGGTGCATAGCCAGGCCGAACGCCTGGACGTCAAAGTCTGCCAGCAGAACCGCAGCATTCCGCCCAGCCTGTTTCGCAGCGGTTTCTGCCAACCGCAGCTGCAAGGCCAGAAAGTCGAGGTGGCGTTCGTCGAGCAGTGCCCGATCGGCGCCTTCGGCGTGTGCCGCAACGCCAAGGTCGGTGGCACGCCTTATCAGCAGGACATCCACTACTACGGCGTGGCCAGCGACGCCACCTACCTCAAGCCCTTCTGCGAGCAGCAGAGCAAGGGCGTGTGGATGGCGCGCTAGCCGTCATCAAAGCGTAACCCCGTCTATGTTTTAGTGGTCTTGGGTACCTCACCCCTGCATGCCGGGTCACGCGCTGGTGTGCTTTTCTGGTGCTTAAGGCTGCTTTCTGCGCAGCCTATTTTTTTGCCTGAAATTCAGGCCAGCCAGTCCAGTGTCAGCAACAAGCGCCGCTCACCGGCCGGTGGTTGCGGCGAGCGGTGAATCAGGCCGCCGCCCTCGTTGCCGATCCATTTCTCACCCTTGACCAGCAGCACATGGCCGGTCTCGGCACGCTTGATCAGCGCGGCATCGCTGGGCTCAGCCGCGGGGTCACGCAAACGCCGACGCGCCATCACGCCTTCTTCCAGCCATTCGCTACCAATCCCGGCGTAGCTGGTGATCAGCCGCACCGGCACATGGTCGACGTGAAAACGCGGGCACATGGCCTTGTCGAGAATGCGCAGGCGCAGGCCGATGCGTTTGGCGTCGAACAGGCAGGCAAACGCGCCAACCAGCCAGCTCAGGTCCTGCAGAAAAGCCGCCTGACCCGGCAGATCGCTGTACGCATCGACCAGGCCACTGAGGTTCGGCGCGCTCTCCGGGTTGGCCAGCTCAAGCACGATGGATTGCCCCAGCGGCTCACCCTGGGCCAGCAAGGCGCTGGCGAAATCGCTGATCTGCGCCGGCAACTGGCGCTGCCAGACGGCCAGGTTGACCTCATCACGCAGCACCTCGCCGAGCACCTCGATCTGCTCGCTGCTGACCTGCTGCAACGGCTGACGCAATACAGGTGCCAGCATCAGGCTGCCTCCTCATGCCAGGGGCCGAATGGGTCGGGCAACGCCTGCCAGGCATCTACGCCCAGGGCCATTTCCGCAGCGTCCAATAGACAGCTATCCAACTCGGCGGTCAGTTGCGCGAAGTCGATGTGCTGACCGATAAACACCAGTTCCTGGCGGCAGTCGCCGCTGAGCGCGTCCCAGTTCTGCATGATCGTTTGCCGGTCTTGCTCGTCCTGCGGCCACTGGCTTTTCGGCACGAAACGCCACCAGCGCCCCGCGAAGCCATGGCGCATCAAGCCGCCGGCCTGCGACCAGCTACCAGCCTCCTGGTGCTTGCTGGCCAGCCAGAAGAAGCCCTTGGAGCGCAGCAGGCGACCGTTGCTCCATTCGCGGCTGACGAAGTCGAAGAAGCGCTGCGGGTGGAACGGCCGCCGCGCCCGATACACGCTGGAGGCGATGCCGTATTCCTCGGTTTCCGGCACGTGCTCGCCGCGCAGCTCCTTGAGCCACCCCGGTGCCTGCGCCGCGCGCTCGAAGTCGAAGCGCCCGGTATTGAGGATCTGCTTCAGCGGCACCGCGCCCATGCTCATCGGCAGGATCTGCGCATGGGTGTTGAGGCCGCGCAGGATCGCCGTCAGCTCGTCGCGTTCGGCCTGGCCGATCAGGTCGATCTTGCTGATCAACAGCACGTCGGCGAATTCCACCTGTTCGATCAGCAGGTCGGCAATAGAGCGCTCATCCTCCTCGCCAAGGCTTTCGCCGCGGCTGGCCAGGCTCTCGGCCTCATGGAAATCCCGGAGGAAATTCACCCCGTCGACCACCGTCACCAGGGTGTCCAGGCGCGCCAGGTCGGCCAGGCTGCGGCCCTGGTCGTCACGGAAAGTGAAGGTCTCGGCCACCGGCAGCGGCTCGGAGATGCCGGTGGACTCGATCAGCAGGTAATCGAAACGACCGTCCTCGGCCAGACGGCTGACTTCCTCCAGCAGGTCTTCGCGCAGGGTGCAACAGATGCAGCCATTGCTCATCTCGACGAGTTTTTCTTCGGCGCGGTTCAGGCTGACATCACGCTGAACTTCGCTGCCATCGATATTGATCTCGCTCATATCGTTGACGATCACCGCGACCTTGAGGCCTTCGCGGTTTTTCAGCAGGTGGTTGAGCAGGGTGCTTTTACCGGCGCCAAGAAAGCCGGAAAGCACGGTAACGGGCAAGCGGGTGGGCATGGTCGTGTTCCTCATCACAGGTCGGGTCAGGCGTTGCGCTGGTGGCGTTCGCGCTGTTCTTCGCGCTCTTTGGCTTCGATGCACAGGCTGGCGCTGGGGCGCAGCAGCAGGCGTTGCAGGCCGATGGCTTCGCCGGTCTCGGCGCACCAGCCGTACTCGCCACGGGCCAGGCGCTCCAGGGCGTGATCGAGCTTGTCCAGGAGCTTTTTCTCGCGTTCGAGCAGGCGCAACTGCCACTGCCGTTGCTCCTCGCGGCTGGCCAGGTCGACCTCGTCGGCAGCGCGCTCGACTTCGCGCAACTCACCGAACTCGTCGGCAATGCGCTGTTGCAGTTCGCCACGCTGGCTCAGCAGCAGCGCGCGGAAAAAGCCCTGTTGGGCGCCGTTCATATAGGCGTCGGCGGGCTGGGCCAGCAGTTCTTCGGCAGTCATGGCAGACTCGGTCACGGCAGATTTATTTGTTATAACATAACATTTAAATCCAAACGCAACGCTGAAAAAATGCCGAATGCCCTGAACCGCTCGGGTATTTGCCGCGCAAACCACTCCACGCTGCCGTCGCCCTGGATTGCCTCGGCATGGCGCATCGCCCTGCCCGGGCGGCTCGCTGGTCCATGCGCTGCCCGCGCGCAACGGGCCTGCACGCCACGGCTCATGGGGGTTTCACGTGGAACTACAGGTGACGATCGGCTATGGGCTGCGCAGAAGCCCTGGCGGCTGACAGCTAGTTGGTTAACTCAATACGAATCCGTGGAGCCCTGAGACCAGGCGCCGCGACGAGCCCCAGGCAACCCAATCGCCTACGCCGTGTCGAAGCCTGATGGAATGAGCGACACTGCCTAGACCGGCTAACCGCGCGCGGCAGGCCACTGCCCTCACACGCAGAACAGCGACTCAGCGCCAGGAGCAAGCATCTTTATGGAATTCAGCATCGGCCATTTATTCGCCTACCTGATCGCGCTGATCCACGGCCTGGGCCTTATCGCGGCCGTGCATGCGGTGCTCACCGTGCGCACCGCGCAAGGCGCGATTGCCTGGGCGCTGTCGCTGTTCTTCATGCCCTACCTGACCCTGCTGCCTTACCTGGTGTTCGGCCGCAGCCGTTTCGCGGCCTATATCGAGGCCCGCCGCGAGGTCGACCAGGAGATGCATCGGGCGATGGCGGATCTGGACTGGCGCCCCTGGATCGAGGAAGCCTTGGCCGCCAGCGAGTCCGCCGCCTACCGACAATTGCGCGCCCTGCCGCGTCTGAGCCGCATGCCCTGCCTGGCGAACAACCAGGTGCAGTTGCTGATCAATGGCGAGGAGACCTTCGCGGCGCTCTTCGCGGCCTTGGCCGCGGCGCGTCAGGTGATCCTGATCCAGTTCTTTATCGTCCACGACGATGCGCTGGGCCGGCGCCTACAGCAATTGCTGCTGCAACGCGCGGCCGCTGGGGTGCAGGTGTACTTTCTCTATGACGGCATCGGCAGCCACGCCCTGCCGCGTCATTACACCGAGCGCCTGCGGGCCGGCGGCGTGCAGATTCATGCCTTCCCCACAGGCGGCTCGCTGCTCAACCGCTTTCAACTGAATTTCCGCAATCACCGCAAGATCGTGGTGGTCGACGGCGAGTACGGCTTTCTCGGCGGGCACAACGTCGGCGACGAATACCTCGGCGAAAAAC
>TARA_R100001244_G_scaffold99282_1_pt1 | contig 35057 bp, 31 predicted proteins | sample TARA_R100001244 | Tara Oceans TARA_R100001244 (sample SAMEA2621564) | marine metagenome | biome: marine biome (ENVO:00000447); feature: mesopelagic zone (ENVO:00000213); material: "saline water (ENVO:00002010), including plankton (ENVO:xxxxxxxx)" | depth 790 m
CCGCCTGGCGCGCCGGGTTCTGCCCGGAGCCTGCGGTGAGCACTTGGCCGAGAATCACTTCATCGACTTCGGCGCCGTTCAGGCCGGTTTGCTCCAGCAGGCGGCGGATCACCGCAGCGCCCAACTCGGGCGCGGCAATACCAGCCAGCGCGCCCTGAAAGCTGCCGATAGCGGTGCGGGTGGCGGCGACGATGACGACGTCTTGCATAACGCGATCCTCACAAGTAACTGGCGCGGCGGGCCGCGAGAGGCCGCTATGGTGGCACAGCGGCTTTGCTCACGGCCAGCGCGCGAACTGACCGGTCAGCCCCTAGGCGGAAGTTGCAAGCGCCGGCGGGCGCGGTGAATTGCGCCACCGCGTACCGCCCAGCGCAGCACCGGGGCCAGGCTATGCACGCCGCTCTGGATCACACGGCTACGCGCTGGGCTGATCTGCTGGCCGAGCATCTCCTGCGCCCAGGCTGGCAGCAGGTCGATACCGGCCTGCATCAGCAGCTTGGCCGCCGGCGCGGCGAGGGCGCTGGGGGCAGGTGCGCCGAGCAGGATGCGCAGAATTTCCAGGGAGCGCTCGTCGCAGCGCAGCTCGGGGCGCACAGCCGTCAGGTAGGCGGCGATTTCGCCGCGCGAGCGCGGCACGTCAAGCGCCCCGAGGCGCTCGGCGATCAGCGCGACTTCCGTGTAGTAACGGTCCTGATCGGCGGCGGACAGTTGCGGGTTGCGGTAGCGCAGGTGGGATTGGAGAAAGCTGTGCACCTCGGCCACGTGTACCCAGGTCAGCAATGCCGGGTCGCTGGCGGCATAGGTGCGGCCGTCTGGGGCGGTGCCCGTGACCTTGAGGTGAATGGTTTTCACCTTGTCGATCAGCCAGTCGGCATCGGCGCGCGAACCGTAGGTGGTGCCGGAGATAAACTGCCCAGTGCGGCGCAGGCGGCCGAGCAGGTCCTCGCGAAAGTTCGAGTGGTCCCACACGCCGGCCAGGGCCAGCGGGTGCAAGGCTTGTAGGAGCAGGGCGCTGATGCCGCCGATGAGCATGCTGGTGAAGTCGCCGTGTACCTGCCAGCTTATCGAGTCCGGGCCGAACAGGCCGGGGTCGCCCTGGGGTTTTTCGAAGTCGATCTGGCCCAGTGCGATACCACTCAGGCTGAGGACTTGGCTTTCGATACGACGACGAAGGAATTCCATGGGACAGGTTGTTCGCTTGCTGGTGTAGGGTGGATCGCGCTTCACCGATCCACCGGGTGACGATCCACCGGGTGACGATCCACCGCGCGGGGCCAATGGTGGATGAGCAGAGCGTCATCCACCCTACATCCGAGATTGCGGTTATTGGTTGAGGCGCTGCTCGATCAGCCCGTCAACCACAGAGGGATCGGCCAGGGTCGAGGTGTCACCGAGGTTGTCCAGTTCGTTGCAGGCGATCTTGCGCAGGATGCGCCGCATGATCTTGCCTGAGCGGGTCTTCGGCAGCCCCGGTGCCCATTGGATCAGCTCGGGCCTGGCGAAGCCGCCGATTTCCTTGCTGACCAGGGTGAGCAGTTCCTTCTTCAGCGCATCGTTGACTTCCACGCCGTTCATCGGCGTGACGAAGGCGTAGATGCCCTGGCCCTTGAGGTCGTGCGGGTAGCCGACCACGGCGGCCTCGGCGACCGCGTCGTGCAATACCAGCGCGCTCTCCACTTCGGCGGTGCCGATGCGGTGGCCGGAGACGTTGATCACGTCATCCACCCGGCCGGTGATCCAGTAGTAACCGTCCTCGTCGCGGCGCGCACCGTCGCCGCTGAAGTAGTAACCCGGGTAGGCGGCGAAGTAGGTGTCGATCATCCGCTGGTGGTCGCCGTAGACGCTGCGGATCTGGCTCGGCCAACTGGCCTTGATCGCCAGTACGCCTGAGCCGGCGCCGTCGATTTCCTTGCCCTGCTCATCCAGCAGCACCGGTTGCACGCCAAAGAACGGGCGCGTTGCCGAGCCGGGCTTGAGGTCGGTGGCGCCGGGCAGCGGGGTGATCAGGATGGCGCCGGTTTCGGTCTGCCACCAGGTGTCGACGATCGGGCAGCGGCGCTCGCCGACCACGTTGAAATACCACTCCCAGGCTTCCGGGTTGATCGGTTCGCCGACGCTGCCGAGCAGGCGCAGGCTGCTGCGTGAAGTGCTTTTCACTGGGCCTTCGCCTTCGCGCATCAGCGCGCGCAAGGCGGTGGGCGCGGTGTAGAAGATATTCACCTGATGCTTGTCGATCACCTGCCAGAAGCGCGAGGCCGTCGGGTAGTTGGGCACGCCCTCGAACACCAGGCTGGTGGCACCGTTGGCCAGCGGGCCGTAGACGATGTAGCTGTGCCCGGTGACCCAGCCGACATCGGCGGTGCACCAGTAGACATCGCCTTCGTGGTAGTCGAACACGTACTTGTGGGTCATGGCGGCCATCAGCAGGTAGCCGCCGGTGCTGTGCAGCACGCCTTTGGGTTTGCCGGTGCTGCCTGAGGTGTAGAGGATAAACAGCGGGTCTTCGGCGTCCATCGGCTCGGCGGGGCAGTCGCTGGCCGCAACGTGCAGGGCCTCGTGGTACCAGAGGTCGCGGCCTTCGACCCAGTCGATCTCGCCCTGGGTGCGCTCGACCACCACCACGGTGGACACCGCAGGGCAGCTCTGCAGGGCTTTGTCGACATTGGCCTTGAGCGGCACGTACTTGCCGCCGCGCACACCTTCGTCGGCGGTGATCACGGTGCGGCAATCGGCATCCAGAATGCGGTCGCGCAGGGCGTCGGGGGAGAAGCCGCCGAACACCACCGAATGCACCGCACCGATGCGCGTACAGGCGAGCATGGCGTAGGTGGCTTCGGGGATCATTGGCATGTAGATGCACACCCGGTCGCCTTTCTTCACGCCACGGCTTTTCAGCACATTGGCCAGGCGGCAGACATGGTGGTGCAGCTTGCGGTAGGTGATGTTGGCGGATTCGGCGGGGTTGTCGCCTTCCCAGATCAGGGCGATCTGCTCGCCACGTTTTTCCAGATGCCGGTCGATGCAGTTGTAGCTGACGTTCAACTGGCCGCCCTTGAACCAGCTCGCCTGGCCTTTGCGCAAGTCGCCCTGGTATACGCTGTGCCATGGCGTGGACCAGTCAAGGAAGGCCTTGGCCTGTTCGGCCCAGAAAGTTTCCGGCTGTTCGATGGATTGCTGGTACAGGCGCTGGTAATCGGCGTTGTTCAGGTGCGCGCGTTGACGCACGGCATCGGCAACAGGGTGGCGAGTGATCTCAAACATGGCGGGTCCTTGGTTGTTATGTAGCCGCGATGTCGCTAAGGGTAGCACCCAAGCAGATGCTTGGTTCAAGTGCTGGCAGGGTGCCGCGAAGGCGCCAGCATCGCGTCAGTCCACGCCCTGCGAGAGGCCGTTTAACCGCCGGTTGATCCCAGGTGTCGGGGCCGCGGCGAGAAAACCGCCGCGCAGCAAGCAGCGACCCGGCATAAGCCGGGTCGCTGGAGGGGGCTGTCAGCCGCGATGACGGCCGCGGAAGTAATCGATCAGACCTTGAGTCGAAGGGTCTTCCGCCGGCTGCTCGTTGCTCCCGGTCAGGCGCTGATACACCCCTTTACCGAGCTCCTTGCCCAGTTCCACGCCCCACTGGTCGAAGGCATTGATGCCCCAGATGGCGCTTTGCGCGAACACCTTGTGTTCGTACAGCGCGACCAATGCACCCAGGCGACGCGGGCTGATGCGTTCGAGTACCAAGGTGTTGCTCGGGCGATTGCCGGGGATGACCTTGTGCGCGGCCAGATGGTGCACGTCCTCTTCCGCCAGGCCCTGGCTGCGCAGTTCGGCTTCGGCCTCGTCGAGGGTTTTGCCGAGCATCAGTGCCTGGCTCTGCGACAGGCAGTTGGCGTACAGCCACTGGTGGTGATCGGCGACCGGATTGTAGCTGACCACCGGGACGATGAAGTCCGCCGGGATCAGTTGGGTGCCCTGGTGCAGCAACTGGTGATAGGCATGCTGGCCGTTGCAGCCGACACCGCCCCAGATCACCGGGCCGGTCGCGCAGTTCACGGCACTGCCGTCCTGGCGCACGCTCTTGCCGTTGGACTCCATGTCCAGCTGCTGCAAGTGCTTGGTGATGTTGCGCAGGTAGTGGTCGTACGGCAGGATCGCCTGGCTCTGCGCGCCCCAGAAGTTGCCGTACCAGATGCCGAGCAAGGCCAGTAGCACCGGCATGTTGCGTTCGAAGGGCGCGGTCTGGAAATGCTGGTCCATGCTGTAGGCGCCGGACAGCAACTCCTTGAAGTTGGACATGCCGATGGCCAGGGCAATCGGCAGACCAATGGCCGACCACAGCGAGTAACGCCCGCCGACCCAATCCCACATCGGGAAAATATTCTCCTCGCGAATGCCGAACGCCACTGCCGCTTGCGTGTTACTCGACACGGCGATGAAGTGCCGGTATAGCTCGGCCTCGGAGCCGCCCTGGGCCAGGTACCAGCCGCGTGCCGCCTGGGCGTTCTTCAGGGTTTCCAGGGTGTTGAAGGATTTCGACGAGACGATAAACAGCGTGGTCTCCGCGCGCAGCTTGGCCGACAGCTCGTGAAACTCGCTGCCGTCGATATTCGCCAGGTAGTGGCAGCGCACGCCTTTCTGGGCGAACGGCAACAAGGCTTCGGACACCAGTTGCGGGCCGAGGAAGGAGCCGCCGATGCCGATATTCACCACATCGGTGATCGGCTTTTCGGTGTAGCCGCGCCACAACCCGTCATGGATACGCCCGACCAGCTCGGTCATCTGGTTGAGTACGCGGTGCACGTCGGGCATCACGTTGACTCCGTTGACCTGCAAGCGGTCGCCCAAGGGGCGGCGCAGGGCCGTGTGCAGGGCCGGGCGCGATTCCGAAGCGTTGATCGGCTCGCCATCGAACAGCGCGCGGATCGACTGCTCCAGGCCGGTTTCCTTGGCCAGACTGACCAGTAGGGTGCGGGTTTCGTCGGTGATCAGGTTTTTCGAGTAATCGAGGAACAGGCCGCAGCTGCTTAGCGAGAGCTGGTTAAAACGCTCCGCGTTGGAGTTGAACGCCTCGCGCATGCTGAAGTTCTGCAAGCTGGCTCGATGTGTTTGCAGGGCCTGCCAGGTGGGCAGGGCGGTAACATCGAGCGGGTGCTGGTAGTACGCCATGGGAGGTGGCTTCCTTCTGCTTGTGCAGTCTTTGAGAAATAAAACGTAGGCAATAAAAAGCCCGGGTAATCCGGGCTTCAGTGTAACTGGCCACGTGCGGGGTCAGGCAACCTGCAATGGAATCGCGTTGCTGGTGTGGCTCAGCTCATTGCCAGGCGCCATGTACAGCATGCGTGGCTTGAACTGCGCCAGCTCGGCCTCGCTGTATTGGGCGTAGGCGCAGATGATCACCCGGTCACCGACCTTGGCTTTATGCGCGGCCGCACCGTTTACCGAAATCATCCGCGAACCGGCTTCGCCGCGAATCGCGTAGGTGGTGAAACGCTCGCCGTTGTCGACGTTGTAGATCTGAATCTGTTCGTACTCGTGGATACCGGCCAGGTCCAGCCATTCTCCGTCGATGGCGCAGGAGCCTTCGTAATCGAGCACGGCGTGAGTGACTTCGGCGCGGTGCAGTTTGGCCTTGAGCATGATGGCGTGCATGGCGTTTTCCTTAGCGGGTCCACAAGTGGCGGCAGAGTGTGCCCGAAGGCAAAACCTTGAGCAAGATCACACAACCGCCAACTCAGTGGATGGCGTCGAGCTCGAGCGCCAGGTTATCGATCAGCCGGGTGTTACCGATAAAGGCCGCCGCCAGAATCACCAGTTGGCGGTCTTGTGCGCTGGCCGGACGCAGGCTGTTGGCTTCGCGCAGCTCCAGGTAATCCGGGCGAAAGCCGGCGGCGATTTGCTGTTGTCGCGCCGTGTCGAGCAACCCGGCGACGTCGCGTTCTCCGCCACGCAGCGCCTGCGCGATCTGCTCCAGGCTGCGGTACAGCGCCGGGGCGGCGGCGCGTTGCTCGGCACTCAGGTAACCATTGCGCGAGGACAGCGCCAGGCCATCCTCGGCGCGCACGGTCGGCTCGCCGATAATCTGCACCGGGATGTTCAAATCACGCACCAGCGCGCGGATCACCGCCAACTGCTGGAAGTCTTTCTGGCCGAAGACCGCCAAATCCGGTTGCACCATATTGAACAGTTTGGTCACCACGGTGGCGACGCCATCGAAGTGGCCAGGCCGGCTACCGCCGCACAAGCCTTGTGAGACGTCGGGCACGCTGACGATGGTTTGTCCCTGCATGCCATGCGGGTACATCTCGGCGACTTCCGGGTTGAACAGCAGCTGACAACCGGCTTCTATCAGTTTTTTCTGGTCGGCGGCGAGGCTGCGTGGGTATTTGTCGAGGTCTTCGTGCGGGCCGAACTGCAGTGGGTTGACGAAGATGCTGGCGACCACGAAGTCGGCGCGCTGGGCGGCTTTTTCCACCAGGGCGGCATGCCCGGCGTGCAGGTTGCCCATGGTCGGGACAAAACCGATCTGTTTGCCGTCGGCGCGGGCCTGGGCAATGGCGGCGCGTAATTCGCGGACGCTTTTAACCGTATTCATGCAGAAAACCCGTGTTCGGCTGCTGGGAAACTCTGGTCTTTGACCGCTTTTACATAGGCGCTCAAGGCATGCTGGATGCTGCTCTGGCCGGCCATGAAATTCTTCACGAACTTGGGCGTGCGGCCCGTCAGGGACAGGCCTAGCATGTCGTGCAACACCAGCACCTGGCCGTCGGTGGCGCTGCCGGCACCAATCCCGATTACCGGGATTTTTACGGCCTGGCTGATTTCCGCAGCCAATTCGCTGGGCACGCACTCGAGCAGGAGCATGGCCGCCCCGGCTTGTTCCAGGGCCATGGCGTCGGCACGCATCTGCCGCGCCTGGGCTTCCTGGCGCCCCTGGACTTTGTAACCGCCGAGGATGTTCACCGCTTGCGGGGTCAAACCGAGGTGCGCACACACCGGCACGCCCCGTTCGGCCAGCAGGCGAATCGGCTCGGCCAGCCAGGCCGCGCCCTCCAGCTTGACCATGTGTGCGCCCGCCTGCATCAGGGCGGCGCTGTTGAGCAGGGTCTGTTCGTTGGTGGCATACGCCATGAACGGCAGGTCGGCGATGATCAGGGCGCCCTGGTTGCCGCGTTTGACGCAGGCGGTGTGGTAGGCCATGTCGGCGACGCTGACCGGCAGGGTGCTGTCATGGCCTTGCAAGACCATGCCGAGGGAGTCGCCCACCAAGAGCACGTCGACGCCTGCCTGGCAGGCGGCCTGGGCGAACGTCGCGTCATAGCAGGTCAGCATGGCGATCTTCTCGCCGCTCTGCTTGAGGCTTTGCAGGGTGGTCAGGGTTATGTCAGGCATGGTAATCGTCCTCACTCAGGCGTTCAGCGAGCCGTTCGGCTGCGTCAATTTGGCCTGCATTGGCCTCGGTTTGCACCGGTGCGGGGCAACGGGACGCCTATAGTCCTGATGGCAACGCGCGAAGTCAATTGCAGGTGTTACCGGCCTGTTACTGGCGTTACCGCCATAGCCAGAAGCGCTTAAAGGCGTTCGAGGCCCTGGAATGGGCAGGCGGCAAGCAGTTCGTCGAGTGTGCGGCCGTCAGGCAGGTGCAGGCCGGGCGCCAGTTCAGCCAGCGGGTAGAGCACGAAAGGCCGTGCGTGCATGTGGTAATGCGGCACGGTCAGGCGCGGTTCGTTCAGGCAGCGTTGGCCAAACAGCAGGATATCCAGGTCAAGGGTGCGCGGTCCCCAGCGTTCGGCTTTGCGTTCGCGCCCCTGCTGCAGTTCGATGGCTTGCAGTGCATCGAGCAACGCCAGAGGCGCGAGATCGGTGTCCAGCGCGGCGACGGCGTTGACGTAACGCGGTTGATCCGCGGGACCGAGGGGGTCGCTGGCATAAAAGGACGAGCTGGCAAACAGCCGTGATTGCGGCAGGCTCGCCAGGGCGGCAAGGGCGCCGCGCAGTTGTTGCAGCGGCTCGGCTAGGTTGCTGCCGAGCCCGATGTAGGCGCGTTCCATTTATTCGCCGCTGGGTTTCGCGGCGCCATCGGCGCTCGGTCCGCGTTTGCGCCGGCTGCTGCGCTTGCGTTTGCGCGGCCCGTCGGTGCTGCTCTCTTGGCTGCTGAGGTCGCGAATCATGGTGCGGCGCTCGCTGTCGCTACAGTCCTGGTAGTCGGTCCACCAATCGCCCAGGCCACCGGTTGGCTCGCCGGCGCTTTCGCGCAGCAGGAGGAAGTCGTAGCCGGCGCGGAAGCGCGGGTTCTCCAGGAGCATGTCGGCACGTTTGCCGCTACGCCGTGGCAGGCGCTCCTGCATGTCCCAGATTTCGCGGATCGGCAGGGTGAAGCGCTTGGGCACGGCAATCAGTTGGCACTGCTCGCTGATCAACTCGTGCGCGGCTTCCTGCATGGCTGGAATCGGCGGCATGCCGCGGTCCTGCAGCTTCTGCACGCGTGCCGGCAGCGCCGGCCAGAGCAGGGCGGCGAAGAGGAACGCCGGCGTGACGGTTTTACCCTGCTGGATTCGCAGGTCGGTGTTGCCCAGCGCGGTGCGGAACAGTTGGTCGGTGTAGTCGGGGTCTTTTTTCAGGGCTGCGGCACTGGCCGGGAACAGTTGGCCGAACAGGCCGTAATCGACCAGTAATTCGTAGGTGTAGACCGCGTAACCGGCGAGGAACAGCTTGAGTACCTCGTCGAACAGGCGCGCCGAAGGGATTTCACGGAGCATCGGCGCCAGTTTGTAGATCGGTGCGGCGCTGTGCTTCTCGATGTCGAAATCCAGCTTGGCGGCAAAGCGCACGGCCCGCAGCATGCGCACCGGGTCTTCCTGGTAGCGCTGGGTCGGATCGCCAATCAGGCGGATCAGGTGGTTGCGAATGTCGTGCACGCCGTTGGCGTAATCGAGGATGCGCTCGTTGCTCGGGTCGTAATACAAGGCATTGATGGTGAAGTCGCGGCGCTGGGCGTCGTCTTCCAGGCTGCCGTAGACGTTGTCACGCAAAATACGGCCGCTTTCGTTGCGCGAGGCCAGGTTGCTGTCTTCTTCTTCATCGCCCTGCGGATGATTGGCGCGGAAGGTCGCCACTTCGATGATTTCGCGGCCGAAGTGCACATGCACCAGTTTGAACCGTCGGCCGATCACTCGGGCATTGCGGAATTCGGCGCGTACCTGTTCAGGGGTGGCGCTGGTGGCGACGTCGAAATCCTTGGGGTCGATGTCGAGCAGCAGGTCACGCACGCAGCCGCCGACCAGATAGGCCTGGTAGCCGGCTTGTTGCAGGCGTTCGACGACACTGATGGCGTAGCGGCTGATCTCTCCGCGCTTGATCGGGTGCTGGCTATTGCTCAGCACATGCGGAGTGCTGTGCGCCTGTTGCGCGCGGCGCAGGGGGGAACGTAAAGACTTGAACAGCTTTTTCAGCATGGGATGCACTGTTTGACGAAATGGCCGGCCAGAATAAATGCTGACCGCAGGAGTGGCGCGGATTCTAGCATTGAGTCGGGGGATGGTGTAGGACGCGGAGGGAGAGAGTCGAAATGCTCTAGGCGAAAGCTACTGGGGGAGCCTAAGCTCCCCCCCAAGTAGGTGCGTGCTTTGTTTTTATTATTATGGCGGGCTTGTTGTTTTTGTTGGTTTGCCCGTTCCATCAAGTCAAAGACTTTAGGAAAACCTCCCAAGCTGGGAGTTAATAGCAAACGGATTGCTTTGGATGCTGACGCTGCCATGATCATTCCGTGACCCAACCAGTACAGGAGCTGCCTCGTGGCAGTTTTGTTGTTCTCAGCCTGGTTGTGGGGCAAGCCCCAAAGGCAATTCCTCTCCAAAAGAATCAGTTAGCTGCGCCTCCGCGGTGTTGTTTTTATTGTGCTGGAGTCGATACGTCTTATTTTTATTGTCTAGTGCGATGCTTGTTATTGTTGTTGTGCCAGAGATAAAGCAGAAGCCGTGCCAGTTTTTGTGAATCCTTATAAAACAAGGGCTTAGCTATTAGTGTGGGTGGAGGCAGGGTCTAAAAAAGCCGGGTTCTCGTTACCATAAGACCCGGCTTTTGTTACGAAGTGTTGAAGCGGTAACAGTGTGCGGAACCTCTCTGCCGCGCACGTGTCACCGCTACCTGCGGCGTCAGCCGGTGGCCGCGCCGGTCTTGCGCCGTGGAATGCCCAGGCGCTGACGACGTTCCCACAGACACTTGCGGCTGATGCCCAGTTTGCGCGCCAGTTCGGTTTCGGTCATGTGGTCCTGGTGCTCGAGTACGAAGTGCTGGAAATAGTCTTCCAGCGACAGGTCTTCCGTCGGCTCGTGGCTGTTACTGCTGGTTTGCGTTGGCAGGCCGAGGAAGTCGTCATCCTCGAGGTCGTCCAATTCGATATCGATGCCCAGCAGCTCGGCCGAGATGGCTGTGCTTTCACAGAGAATGACCGCGCGCTCGATGGCGTTTTCCAGTTCACGCACGTTGCCCGGCCAGGGGTAATGGCGGATCGCCTGTTCCGCGTCTGCGGCGAACTGCAGGTCGCCACGGCCCATGCGCGTGCATTGGCGCAAGAGGAATGCGCGGGCGATTTCGATCACGTCGCTGCCGCGCTCGCGCAGCGGCGGTAGTTTCAGGGCGATAACGTGCAGGCGGTAATACAGGTCTTCACGGAACTGGCCAATTTTCGACAGGGTCTTGAGGTCGCGGTGGGTCGCGGCGATCAGGCGTACATCGACCTTTTGCGATTGCACCGAGCCGACGCGGCGAATCTCGCCTTCCTGTAGCACGCGCAGTAAACGGGCCTGGGCCTCCAGCGGCAGCTCGCCGATTTCGTCGAGGAACAGGGTGCCGCCATCGGCGGCTTCGACCAGGCCGGCACGGCCGGCGCTGGCGCCGGTGAACGCGCCTTTCTCATGGCCGAACAGTTCGGATTCGATCAGGCTTTCCGGGATTGCGGCACAGTTCACCGAAATCAGCGGCGCCTTGGCGCGCCTGGACAGGTTGTGCAGGGCGCGGGCGACCAGCTCTTTGCCAGTGCCGGATTCGCCTTGCACCAACACGTTGGAGTCGGTGGGCGCGACCTTGCGGATCTTGCTGTACAGCTCCTGCATGGCCGCGCAGGAGCCGATGATGCCGATCTCGCCGTTGCTGTTGTCGATGACTTTCTCGCCATTGCCGCGACTGCTGCTGGCGGGCGTGCTCGGTGCATTCTTGGCGGCTTGACGATCACGCAGGATGCGCGCCACGGCCTGGAGCATTTCGTCGTGGTCGAAGGGTTTGGCGATGTAATCGACCGCGCCCATCTTCATCGAGTCGACGGCCGAGCGCAGGCTGGCGTAGCTGGTCATGATCAGCACCGGGGCGCCCTGGCTGAGTTTGATCAGCTCGGTACCCGGTGCGCCGGGGAGGCGCAGGTCGCTGACGATCAGGTCGAAGCTGGGGATGCTGAAGCGTTCTTGCGCTTCCTGCACCGAGCCGGCTTCGCTGACCTGGTACTGATTGCGCTCCAACAGGCGGCGCAGGGCAGAGCGGATAATGGTTTCGTCTTCGACGATCAGAATATGAGGCATTAATTCGGTCTCTCGACAGTCTCAGGTCGCTGGTTCAAGTCGCTATGGACGTCGCCTCGACATGCCGCGGTAGGGTCACCCTGATACGGGTGCCACGCTGTTGCTCGGGGTCGGCCGGGCTGTCGATTGTTATCTGTCCATAATGCTCTTCCACGATGGAATAGACCAGCGCAAGGCCGAGCCCCGTCCCTTTGCCCGGGTCCTTGGTGGTGAAGAACGGTTCGAACAGGCGATCCATGATCGCCTTGGGAATGCCGCTGCCTTCGTCTTCGACGATCAGGTCGACGGTGTGCTCGGAGGCCTCGCTCTTGACCCGGATCGCCGCGCCCGGCGGCGAGGCGTCGCGGGCGTTGGAGAGCAGGTTGATGAGCACCTGGGCCAGACGCTGCGGGTCGCCGCAGGCCCAATGGTCGGAATCGCACAAGTTGAAGAATTGCACCTCGATACTGCGCCGGTTGAGCGCCAGCAGGCCGATGGCGTCCTGCGCGACTTGGGCCAGGCACACCGGCTCGTCGGCCTGCTGGTGCGTACCGGAGTGGGCGAAGCTCATCAGTGACTGGACGATGCGCGACACGCGTTTGGTTTGTTCGAGAATTTGCCCACTGATCTCGGTCAGTTCGCTGTCGCCTTCGCGCTCCTCGCGCAGGTTTTGCGCCAGGCAGGCGATGCCGGTGATCGGGTTGCCGATCTCGTGGGCCACACCGGCCGCCAGGCGGCCGATGCTGGCCAGGCGCTCGGAATGCACCAGCTTGTCTTCCAGGTACTGGGTTTCGGTGAGGTCTTCGACCAGCAGCACCAGGCCGCTGTTGCCCGGCGCTAGCGGTTCGTCGATCGCCGCCTTGTGCAGGTTGAGCCAGCGGGTCTGGCCGTCGAGGGCCAGGCGTTGCTTGTGCAGGTGTTCGTCCGGCAGTTCGATAAAGTGCTGCAACAGGCTGCGCCAGGGTTCGCCCAGGGTGTTCAGGCGCGAGCCGACCACGCGTTGCGCGGGAATTTCGGTGAGTTCTTCCATGGCCTTGTTCCACATCAGGATTTCCTGATCCTTGGCCAGCGAGCAGACGCCCATCGGCAGCTCTTGCAGGGTCTGCCGGTGGTAGCGGCGCAGGGCATCGAGTTCGGCGGCGAGGCCAGTGAGGCGCGAGTGGTAATCCTCCAGGCGGCTCTCGATGAAGTGGATGTCTTCGGTGACGTAGGTTTCGCTGCCGGACTTGTAGGGCAGGAAGGTCTCGACGATGTCCTGGGCCACGCTTGGGCCCATCAACCCCGACAGGTTGGCCTCAATGCGGTCGCGCAAACGGCGCAGGGCGTAGGGGCGGCTTTCATCGAAGGGCAGGTGCAGGTCGCGCAACGCCTGCTCGACCTCGCGTTGCGCGGTCTTGGCGCCCAGCGGTTTGGCCAGTTGGGTGGCGAACTCCTGCGGCGACAACGCCAGTAACTCGCGGCGTTGCGGACGGCGCACGTTATCCACGGCGCAGGCTTCGGCGGCGCTCTTTTCCTCGGGGCTGGCTTCGCTGAACAGCGACACCAGGGTGAACACCAGCACGTTGGCCGCCAGCGAGCCAATCGCCGCCAGGTGCCAACTGCTGTCGTCGAGCACGTAGATGACATCGAACAGCGGCAGGTACAGGCCCTGCAAGTTGCCGAGCATCGGCAGCAGCATGCTCGCCACCCATACGCCGATACCCGCCAGCAGGCCGGCAATGAAGCCGCGGCGGTTGGCGGTCGGCCAGTACAGCACCGAGAGCACGCCGGGCAGGAACTGCAAGGTGGCGACGAAGGCGACGATGCCCAGGTTGGCCAGGTCCTGCTCGGCGCCGAGCAATAGATAGAAGCCGTAGCCGGCCATGATGATGGCGACGATCAGCGCGCGCCGGGTCCATTTCAGCCAGCGGTAGATGTTGCCCTCGGCGGGCGGCTGGTACAGCGGCAGCACCACATGGTTGAGGACCATGCCCGACAGCGCCAGGGTGGTGACGATGATCAGCCCGCTGGACGCCGAGAGACCGCCGACGTAGGCGATCAGCGCCAGGGTCTGGCTGTTCACCGCGATGCCCAGGCCGAGGGTGAAGTATTCCGGGTTGGTGGTGGCGCCGAGCTTCAAGCCGGCCCAGAGAATCAGCGGCACCGCCAGGCTCATCAGCAGCAGGAACAGCGGCAGGCCCCAGCTGGCGCTGACCATGGCCCGTGGGTTGAGGTTCTCGGTGAAAGTCATGTGGTACATGTGCGGCATGACGATGGCCGAGGCGAAGAACACCAGCAACAGGGTGCGCCATGGGCCTTCCTGTAGCGGTGTGTGCAGGCTGGTCAGCGCGGCCTGGTTCTGCACCAGCCAATGCTCCAGGTCCTGCGGGCCGTCGAATACCCCGTACAGCGCGTACAGGCCAATGATGCCGAGGGCGACCAGCTTGACCACCGACTCGAAGGCGATGGCGAACACCAGGCCTTCGTGCTTCTCGCGGGTGGCGATGTGCCGCGCGCCGAAGAGGATGGTGAAGAGGATGATCAGTCCGCAGAAGGCCAGGGCCACGCGCTCCTGCACCGGCTCGCGGGTGAGGATGCCGATGGAGTCGGCGACCGCCTGGATCTGCAAGGCCAGCAGCGGCAGCACGCCGATCAGCATGAAAACGGTGCTCAACGCGCCGGCCCAGGTGCTGCGAAAGCGGAAGGCGAACAGGTCGGCCAGCGACGACAACTGATAGGTGCGGGTGATGCGCAGGATCGGGTAGAGCAGCACCGGCGCCAGCAGGAAGGCGCCGGACACGCCCAGGTAGCTGGCGAGAAAGCCATAACCATACTGATAGGCCAAGCCTACCGTGCCATAGAAGGCCCAGGCGCTGGCATACACGCCGAGCGACAGGGTGTAGGTCAGCGGGTGGCGAATCACCCAGCGCGGAATCAGCCCGCGTTCGCTGACCCAGGCCACGCCGAACAGCACCAGCAGGTAGGCGGCGCTGATCAGGATCAGCTGGCTAAGGCTAAAGCTCGTCAGCATCACGTTGGCTCTGCGAATAAAGATAAAGGACGGTCACCGGGTTTTTCCGGGGCAGATCAGAGCGCATCGGCATCACGTTGGCTCTGCGAGTAAAAGGTAAAGAGCGGTCACCGGGTTGCGCCGCAGTGGCTCAAGGTTCATCGGCATTGCGTTGGCTCTGCGAGTAAAAGGTAAAGGGCGGTCACCGGGATGTGCCGCAGCAGGTCAGAGTTCATCGGCATCGCGCTGACTCTGCAGGATAAAGGTCACCACGATGAGGATCAGCCACAGCAGGTAGGGTCGGTACCACGCGCCGTTGGGGTCGATCCACCAGTCCATGATGGCCGGGGAGAACAGGTAGATCCCCACCACCAGGATCAGAACCAATCGATAGATATACATGCCGCGTCTCTTCTCATCAGTGCGGCGATGGTAACGGAAGCGCGACGGCCTGCGTAGGCTGGCGGTGCCGCTATATTGGCCGGTGTGCGCACGCATCGGCTGTTGCGTGGCTGGCGGAGGCTTGGTGTTTCGATTTATTGGTACTATAGTGCCAATAAAATAAGAAAGCCCTCGGAGACTGCCATGCGCCTCGCCCCATTGTCCGTGATTGCCCTGTCCGTATGGCTTGCCGCCTGCAGCGAGGAACAGGCGCCAGTCACCGACCTGGATTTCCAGAAAGACCTGCAAACGCGCCTGATCAAGGCCAAGCCCGGTACGCTTATCGAGATTCCGGCCGGCACCTACCAACTGGATCGCGGCCTCAGCCTGAAGGTCGACGGCGTGACCCTCAGGGGCGCTGGCATGCACCAGACCATTCTCAGCTTCAAGGGGCAGCAGGTCGGTGCCGAAGGGCTACTGGTGAGCGCGTCGGACTTCCTCATCGAAGACCTCGCCATTGAAGACAGCAAGGGCGATGCGTTGAAGGTGGTCGGCGGCAAGCACATCGTCATCCGCCGCGTGCGCACCGAGTGGACCAACGGCCCGGCCACCGAGAACGGCGCCTACGGCATTTATCCGGTGCTGACCGAGAACACCCTGATCGACGGCGTGGTGGCCATCGGCGCCTCGGATGCCGGCATTTATGTCGGCCAGTCGCGCAATGTGGTGGTGCGCAACAGCCGCGCCGAGCGCAACGTCGCCGGCATCGAGATCGAAAACACCATCGGCGCCGACGTGTATGACAATCTCGCCACCGGTAACACCGGCGGCATTCTGGTGTTCAACATGCCCAACCTGCCGCAGGCCGGGCGGGTCACGCGGGTGTTCCGCAACAAGATCGAAGGTAACAACCACAAGAACTTCGGCCACAAAGGCACGCCGGTGGCCAGCGTGCCGGCGGGCTCGGGGGTGGTGATCAACTCCAACGACGATGTCGAGGTGTTCGACAACGATATCGGTGAGCACAAGACCGCCAACATCATTATCAGCAGCTACTTCAGCACCGGTTACAGCGACCTTTCCACCGTCGAGCATTTCGACCCCTATCCGGAAGGCATTCATATTCACGGCAACCGTTTCGGCCCGGCTGGCGACAGCCCGGATCATCTGGAGCTGCAAGCCCTGAAGATCAGCCAGTTCGGCCTCAATGGCCGTTTGCCCGACATTCTCTGGGACGGCTACGTCAACCCGGCGGTGCTGGTCGACGGCAAGCTGCCGGCGGCGCGGGCGATCTGCGTGGATAACGGCGCGGCGCGGCTGATCAATGTCGACGGGCCGAACCACTACCAGAACATCAGCACCGACATGCGCGATCACCGTTGCAGTTTGCCGGCGCTGCCCGCCGTCGAGTTGCCGGTGCAGGCCAGATGAAGGTGTTTGGCTTGCTACTCGCGGCGCTGCTGCTGAGCGCCTGTGAACAACCGGTGGCGCCGTTGTATATGCCCGAGGGCGAGGCCTACCCGCAGACGCTCAGCGAGTGGGGCATGTTGCAACGCCACGCCGGTTATCTGCAGCCGGCCGCCGCCGTCTTGCCCTACGACCTCAATACCCCGCTGTTCAGCGACTACGCACACAAGCTGCGCACCCTCTGGTTGCCGCCTGGCAGCGTCGCGCAGTATGGCGAGGCGCAGTTCGACTACCCGCTCGGCACGGTGCTGAGCAAGACCTTCTATTACCCCAAGGATGCCCAGGGTCAGTTGTTATTTGAGCAGACCGCGTTGCGCGACCCGCAGCGCGGGCTGGCGCTGGCGCGGGTGCAACTGATCGAGACGCGCATTCTGCTGCGCCAGCAGGACGGCTGGGTCGCGCTGCCCTATGTGTGGGACGCCGCGCAGCAGGAGGCGCACCTGGAATGGGCCGGCGCGCGGGTCGAGTTGAATGTGCGGGATGCCACCGGCCAGGCCCAGGCGCTGACCTATCAGGTGCCGGATGCCAACCAGTGCGCCGGTTGCCACGAGGAGCGCGACGGTCAGGGCGTGGTTCCGCTAGGTCCGAAGGCGCGGCACCTGAACAAAGCGTTCGCCTACGCCGATGGCGTCCGCAACCAATTGCAGGATTGGCAGCAGCGCGGTTGGTTGCGCGGCCTGCCGGACATGGCCGGTGTGCCGCAAAACGCCCTGTGGCCGCAGGCGCGAGCCGGCGAAAGCCTGCAACAACAGGCGCGCAGTTACCTGGACGTCAACTGTGCCCACTGCCACAACGCCCAGGGGCCGGCGCGTACCTCCGGGCTGCTGCTGGATACCGCGACTGCCATGGGCATCCCGTTCGGCCTGTGCAAACAGCCGGTGGCGGCGGGCAAGGGTTCGGGCGACCGCCTGGTGGATATTCACCCTGGACGGCCGGCGCAGTCGGTGCTGGTGTTCCGCCTGGAAAGTGTCGACCCGAGCATCATGATGCCGGAGCTGGGTCGCTCCATGGCGCACAGGGAAGGGGTGGAATTGCTTACGCGCTGGATCGCCAGCCTCGATGGCGATTGCTAGCGTTTTCGGTGCGCAGACCAAGGCTGCCGCTACATCGGGGGCGCAGCCCGCCAGTGTTGGCGGTGCGCCGGTAGCATCACTGACAGGTATATTTCGACACCAACAGGCCACTGGAAAACTACCGACGTTGCCGATACGACTGGCCTTGTCGCAATGGCGCGTTGCATGAGCCGTCGTGACCGTAAGCTGTTCAGGCAACATGCTCAAGCCGCGGCCAAGGCTCTCCTGCCCAGTCAGCGTACGAAACGTTGTTAAACCTGGCGTGATTAGAGCCGCTCTGCGCACGCCCGGCGGGCCAGCCGGCGGCCCTTGCCTGCACTGTTCAACGGCCGGCTGTTCGGGCGATCAAGGCGGCTCTGGGCGAGGGCAGGTTGGCGGCGCAGAAGGTGAGCCCGCAGCAGGCCGCGAGCCTGCGTCGGTACTCCGAGGCTAATGTCGTTCTCAGGCGGAGGCGGGCGGTGGTTTCAGGGCTTTCCAGGTGCGTGTCGCCAGGCTGACCAGCAGCAAGGCGATGGCCCCGGCGACGATGCCCGCCACGGCATTCAGCAGGGTTGGCGTCAGTGCCGCCAGCAGGCCGCTGCTGGCCGCGATGTTCTGCGTCCACTGGTCGATCAGGGCCTGCGCCGCGGGGATGCCGTGGGTGAGGATGCCGCCACCGACCATAAACATCGCCGCGGTACCGAGAATCGACAGGCTTTTCATCAGGTACGGCGCGGTCAGCAGGATGCCGCGGCCGAAGCCGCGTTGCAGGCGGCTCGCCAGGCCTGCGCCACTGCGTTGGCTGAGGTACAGCCCGCCGTCGTCCAGTTTGACGATGCCGGCGACCAGGCCGTAGACCCCAACCGTCATCAGCGCCGCGATACCGCACAGCACCGCCACCTGTTTGCCGAAGCTGGCCAGGGCCACGGTGCCCAGGGTGATGGCGATAATTTCGGCGGACAGAATGAAGTCGGTGCGAATCGCGCCACTGATTTTGTCTTTCTCGAAGGCCAGCATGTCCACCGTCGGGTCGGCCACCGCGTCGAGCCGTTCGGCGTGGTGTGCCTGATCCTCGGCTTTATCGTGGAGGAACTTGTGCGCCAGCTTCTCGAACCCTTCGTAACAGAGGAAGGCGCCGCCGAACATCAGCAGCGGCGTGACCGCCCAGGGCGCGAATGCGCTGATCAGCAAGGCGGCCGGTACCAGGATCAGCTTGTTCTTCATCGAGCCCTTGGCCACTGCCCAGACCACCGGCAATTCGCGCTCGGCACGCACGCCGCTGACCTGCTGCGCATTCAGGGCCAGGTCGTCGCCGAGCACCCCGGCGGTTTTCTTCGCCGCGACTTTGGTCATTACCGCCACATCGTCGAGGACGGCGGCGATGTCATCGAGCAGGGTCAAAAGGCTAGCGCCGGCCATGCAAGGGGTTCCTTTTCTGCAGCGGGGAGGAGGGGTGGGTGATCGCCGTGGTCATCAGCTGAGACTTATACGTGAGCCGGTCGTTCCCGGCCAGCGTAGGCCGGGCGCTGGGGCATCGGCGCATGCCGCGCTCAGTCGGGCTTGCGATCGACCCATTTCGGCGCGGCGCTCGGTTGCCAATTGCGCAGCGCCTGGAGCAACTCCGTCGGCGACTCGCTGAGTTGCAACATGGCACGGTGCTGGGAGCGCACGAAGCGTTCTTCGACCAGGTGATCGAGGAACTCGCCGAGCTTGCCATAGAAACCGTTGACGTCGAGCAGACCGAGCGGCTTGCTGTGGTAACCGAGCTGGCCCCAGGTCCAGACCTCGAACAGTTCTTCCAGGGTGCCGAGGCCGCCGGGCAGGGCGATAAAGGCGTCGCTGAGTTCGGCCATGCGCGCTTTGCGCGCGTGCATGCCGTCGACCACTTCCAGGCGAGTCAGGCCGAAATGGCCGATTTCGGCACGCTCCAGACTTTGCGGAATGATGCCGATGACTTCACCGCCGGCCGCCATCGCGGCGTCGGCCACCACGCCCATCAGACCCACTGCCCCACCGCCATAGACCAGACGCAGGCCTTGCTCGGCGAGGTATCGGCCGAGGTTTTCCGCCGCATGGCGGTAGATGGGGTGGGCGCCGGGGCTGGCGCCGCAGAACACGCAGATTGAGCGTAGGCTCATGCTCGACTCCTGGAGACCTGATTAGACCTGCAGGTTAGCCAGTAAGCCGGCTGTTGAACATTGCCGCGCGCAACAGCGCCCGGCGCTGCCCCATGGGTCAGTCGACGCTGCTGCCGCTGGCGCCACCGGCGTAGGCGGCGAGCAGGCTGCGTAACAAATCGTTGAGGTGCATGGCGCTTCTCCTGTGGCAACAAGGCAGACCATACGCCGGTGTGCTCGCGCAGGCTGGTTGATTGTCTCGATCATGGTCATAGCTTCAAGGCGCAGTCGGCAGGTTGGTCAGGCTTTGCTGTTGGCGCTGCTCGAAGTAGCGCTCCACCCAGTCCAGGCGGGGCAGCAGGGTGCTGGCCGGCAGGTAGCGGTGCAGGTTGGCGATCAGCTGCGTGCGCGTTTGTGGCAGGCGTGCCAGTTGATCGAGGCGGCGGATCAGCTGCGCGCCGGCGGCGTCGCGCTGGCAGTAAATCCCGGAGAGCAGCGCGGTTTCGGTTTCTTTCAGCGGCAGCAGGCTGAGCGCTTGCTGTAATTGGCCCTGCTGTTTCAGGTAGTGGAAGACCTCGGCGTATTCCAGCAGGTAGTCGATGCGCCCGTGTTGCAGCATGTCGAACAGGTTGGCGCCGCTGCTGGTGCTGCGCACCCGCGTCAGGTTGGCGCGGTGTTGCGGGGCGCTGAGTAGCGGGTCGAGCAATGGCCCATAGCTGCGCCCGTGCACCAGCGCGCCGCGCAGGTCGTTGCGGCGCAGCAGCTGTTGCAGGGAAACCTCGGGCTGGGCGAGCGCGATGTGCTGGTAATCGTTGCTGCGGATGATCAACTGCTGCGGGAGGGTGAAGAACAAGCCGACATAGTGGCCCAGCAGATCGCGCTCCTGGCGGCGAAAGGCGCCGACCACGCAGAGGGTGCCGCCGCGGCGCAGTTGCTCGAAGCCGGCGCTGATCGGCATCAGCGTATAACGGTGCTGGTATTCGGGTAACTGTTCGGTGAATACGCGCAGATCGTCGAGCAGTCGCCCGCTAACCGGGCGGTCGTTCTGACTGTTGATAAACCCTGGCCAGTTTTGCAGTGCCCAGGTGACCGTCTGCTGGGCCTCCGGCGGGTTGGCAAATGCCAGTGGAGCCAGTAGCAGATACGCGAGTATCAGGGCGCGACAGGTACCCATAACCACGACTCGTTATAAACGCTGTGACAGGCAGTCTAGTGGCTGCTGGCCAGGCTGCTTGGCGCGGGGTGAATAAGTTGCCCACAAAGGCTGTGGAGCGAGCTGTGGATAACATGGGTGTAGTGGCATGCAGCCCTAGTCGGGCGGCTTCCAAGACCTTTTGAGTGTTTTTTGATCAGCTGTAAATTGTTGAAAAAACAGTGGCTTAATCAATTTTTTCAGGGTCGGGAAAAACTCGCGAAAGTTGTCCACTACTACTGTGGGTAGAGCTGTGGGTAACTCTGCTGCACCCTGCTGAAGCCCCTGTCAGCAGTGCTTTTGCGGCCGTTGATCAGCTTTTGTTCAATTCCTCTCAGTGCCTTCCGGACGCATGTCGAGAGTCTCTGAGTCAAGGAATAATCCTGTTATTTCAACGGTTTGTTCAAGATGGTGAACAGCCTGTGGGCGACTTATCCAGTATGCCTGTGGAGTGAGCTGTGGATAAGCTGCGTACGCTTGCGTCCAGGCCACGCCGGCCTAGGCCTGGCCACGCTTGTTGGTTTTTTGCTCAATCCTGCACGGTGGCGTTGGCTTATTCGCGCAGGGCGCTGATGTGTGTCGAGCGCCCGAGCAGTTGCAGGGCGCGATCCGGGTAGTCGGTGATCAGGCCGTGGGCGCCTTGGTCGAGCAGGCGGCGCATCGCCGGTTGTTCGTTGATGGTCCACAGCTGCACGTTCAGGCCGCGCGCCTGGGCGGTGCGCATCAAGCGCTCGCTGGCGACCGGCAAGCCATTGTGGCGTTCGGGGATTTGCAGCGCCTGGTAGGCCGGCGAGAGCAGGCTGCCGAGGCTCAGCCAATTGAGTGCCACCAGCACGCGTACCGAGCCTGGGCCGGCAGAGGTGGCAACGCCGGGGCATTGTTCGCGGAAGCGTTGCAGGCTGCGCTCATAGAAGCTGCCGACGATGACCCGGTCGCGCTGGTCGTTGGCTTCCAACGCATCGCACAGCAGCGCTTCCATGCCGACATCCGGCACCTTGATCTCGATCACCTTGGCGTTGTCCGGAAACCCGTCGAGCACTTCGCCGAAGGTGGGAATGCGCACGCCCTGGCCACGGTACGGATAGCTCTGGCCGCCGTCGGCGGTCCAGTGGTAACCGGCATCCAGCGCTTGCAGTTGTTCCAGGTTCAAGGCTGCGACTGGCCCCTGGCCGTTGGTGGTGCGCTCCAGGGTGCGGTCGTGAATCACCACCAGCTCGCCATCGCGGGACAGTTGCAGGTCCATTTCCAGCATGTCCACGCCCAAGGCGCTGGCGCGCTCGAAGGCGAACAGGCTGTTCTCCGGCCACAGGCCCTTGCCACCGCGGTGGGCAATGACCAGGGGTTGCTCGCCCAGGGCGGCGAGAACCGCCGGCTGTTGCGCCGGACGGCTGGTCAGACCCACCGCGAGTAGCGCGACGGCGATCAACAGCGAGGGAACGAGGAGAAAGCGGGCGACGCGCAGCATGGGATTTTCCAACGGTTCAAGGACGAGGCGCAGTAAATGCCCCCGACTATGACAAAGGACGCTGCGTCGGGCGAGAGGTGAATCGCGACAGGCAATGGACGATTGACGACAGCTGGGAAAAGCCTGCAGGCGAGCGGTGGACAAGGCGTCGCCATGTCCACCCTACGCGTGCGTGGTCGATCAGCTGGCGAGCAGCCAGGCGCCGGTCACTGCGGCGGCGCCGCCGGCCAGGCGCACCAGTGGTGTGGCAGCCTGCGGCAGCCAACGCACCAGGGCGTAACCGCAGGCGTGCAGCGTGGCGGTGGCGACCACGAAGCCGGCGGCGTAACCCCATGGGCTGGCCAGGCTGGGCAGCTCCAGGCCGTGGGCGACGCCGTGAGTTAGAGCGAACAGCGCGGTCAGGCCGAGCGACACGATCATCGGCAGGCGCACCGCGACGGCCACCAACACGCCGAAGGCCAGCACCGAGGCGGCGATCCCGGTTTCCATCAGCGGGATCTGTACGCCGGCAAAGCCGAGCAGGCCGCCGAGCAGCATGCTGGCGACAAACGTCAGTGGCAGCGCCCAGCGCGCCGCGCCGGATTGCTGCGCGGCCCACAGGCCAACGGCGAGCATCGCCAGCAGGTGATCGAGGCCGAACACCGGGTGCGCCAGGCCAGCCAGCACTCCTGCGTGGTCGTGGCCGGCGTGGGCGAAGGCCACCGCTGGGCTGAGAAACAGGGCGAGGGCGAACAGGGTTTTACGCAGGTTCATGGGGTGTCTCCTTGACTGAATGTGAGGCGTAATCAGGCCGCCGTGAGCATGCCGTGTCGTTCGATAAAGGCGATGATCTGCTCCAAGCCCTGGCCGATCTTCTGGTTGCTGAAGACAAACGGCTTGTCGCCGCGCATCTTCAGGGTGTCGCGCTCCATCACCTCCAGCGATGCGCCGACCAGCGGGGCCAGGTCGACTTTGTTGATCACCAGTAGGTCGGACTTGCAGATGCCCGGACCGCCCTTGCGCGGCAGCTTGTCGCCGGCCGATACGTCGATCACGTAGATGGTCAGGTCCGACAGCTCGGGGCTGAAGGTGGCCGAGAGGTTGTCGCCGCCGGATTCGACGATGATCAGGTCCAGCCCGGGAAAGCGCCGGTTGAGCTGGTCGACCGCTTCCAGGTTGATCGAGGCGTCCTCGCGAATCGCCGTGTGCGGGCAGCCGCCGGTTTCCACGCCGATGATCCGTTCCGGCGCCAGGGCCTCGTTGCGCACCAGAAACTGCGCGTCTTCCTGGGTGTAGATATCGTTGGTTACCACCGCCAGGTTGTAGCGCTCGCGCAGGGCCAGGCACAGGGCCAGGGTCAGGGCGGTCTTGCCGGAGCCGACCGGGCCACCGATGCCAATGCGCAGGGGTTGGCTGTTCATAGCGTTGTCTCACTCCCATCTTCACTTGAGTGTCGACCGAGGCACATTGCCTGCGGGCGACTGAGTCGGTTTATGTAGGAGCGGGGGCGACGCCTAGTTCCTACAGGTTTATCTGTTACGACCTGAATAGCCGGCTGTACTGGCGCTCGTGCGCCATGCTCGCCAGGGCCAGGCCGAAGGCGGCGCTGCCCCAGTGTTGCGGTTCTAACTCGCTAGCCTGGCGCTGCGCCTGATCGAGCAGCGGCAGCAGCTGCGAGGTCAGGCGCTGGGCGGCTTGCTGGCCGAGCGGTAGGGTCTTCATCAGCACGGCCAGCTGGTTTTCCAGCCAGCCCCAGAGCCAGGCGGCCAGGGCATCCTGCGGTTCGATCTGCCAGGCGCGGGCGGCGAGGGCCCAGCCGACGGCCAGGCCGGGTTCGTCCAGCTCGCTAAACAGCTGCTGCGCCGGCTGATCCAACTCCGGCAGGCCGCTCAGCAGTTGTTGCAGCGAATAACCCATCTGCCGGCTTTCCAGGCGCAGTTCGCGGGTTTCACGGCTGGCGCGTTGTTGCTCGGCCAGATGGCGCAGCTGCGCCCAGTCCTCGCTCGCCGCGGCCTGGCAGTGGGCGAGCAGCAGCGGTGCTTCGAAGCGCGCGAGGTTGAGCAGCAGTTGGTCGGCAATCCAGCGCTGGGCGCTCTCGGCGCTATCGACCAGACCCTGTTCCAGGGCCATTTCCAGGCCCTGGGAATAGCTGTAGCCACCAATAGGTAATTGCGGGCTCGCCAGTCTCAGTAGCGCCCAGGCCTTATTCATCGGAATGTACCAAGCCGGGACTGATAGGCCCTGTTGCCGAGTGCGCTGTAACCGGCGGGCTATTCGGCAGCTGCGGGCTGGCGAGCCGCAGCAGCTGCCAGGCGCTACGAAATGGCACTGAACTGGCTGCGCTTGCCGATGCTGCGTTGCAAGGCGGCTCGGACTGCTCATTTAACATTTGTAAACTCCGCGTCCTCGCCGCCTTGCGCCTTGCCTCGCCTGCGCTCGCTGGCGTTCAGAGCCATTTCGCTCACTTGCGCGCACCGAATTGATGCAGGCGCGGCGCGTAGCTGAATTCGGCATCGCCGGCATGTGAGTGGTGATGGCCACCGCCATAGGCACCCTGCTCGGGTTGGTAGGGCGCGTTGATCAGTTCAACCGTGGCCCCCAGCTGTTCGAGCATGGCCTTGAGCACGTAGTCATCCGGCAGACGCAGCCAGCCATCGCCGAGTTGCAGGGCGACATGGCGGTTGCCCAGGTGATAAGCGGCGCGCATCAGCTCGAAGGGGTTGGCGCAGGTCACGTGCAGCAGCGGCTCGGCGCGGGCGAGCACGCGGACGATGCGACCGTCTTCGGCTTGCAGGCATTCGCCGTCGTGCAGGGCGGGTTGGCCGCGTTCGAGGAACAGGCCGACGTCTTCGCCGCTGCGGCTGAAACAGCGCAGGCGGCTTTTGCTGCGGGCCTCGAAGCTCAGTTCGAGTTCGGCGTCCCAGTGTTCCTGGGCCGCGATACGGTGGTGGATCACCAGCATGGGGCAGTTTCCGGCAGGTCAGTGCCGGTTGTAGAGCAAGGTGCTTGCCAAGCTTGCGCAGCGCCGTGCTGGTGCGGCTTGGTGGCAGCGGCTGGCAATAGTTGGGGCGTTGGTCAGGTTTATTTGGTGCGCTGGCGGCTTATGCGCGCTTTTTTGGTGCGCGGCATGGCTTCAGGCTCCTAGCCCCAGCCCTTGCCAATGTTTAGCGCCGATAAAGATAAAACGCAGCTGCTCGATCATCTTCGCCTCCGGCGTCAGGTGCGCGGGCAAGGCTTGTAAGGGTGGGTCGATCAGCTCCGGCAGAGTGGCGAACACGGTTTTTACCACCAGGTCGGCGAGCACGCTCTGGGCTTGCTGATCGAGGTGTTGCAGTTTGGGCATCAGCGCCAGGTCGTCGACCAGGTCGGCGGTGATGCGTTCGCGCAGGGTGCCGAGGGCCTGACGCACCGGTTGCGAGCCGCCGTATTGCTCGCGGGCGAGAAACAGGAACTGTGAACGGTTGGCCGTCACCGCTTCGAGAAAGATATGCACCGAGGCGTCGATGATGCCGCCCAGCTCGAACTCGTTGTGCCGCACCACGCGGATGGTGTCGCGGAAGGTCTCGCCGACCTCGGCGACCAGCGCCAGGCCGAGTTCGTCCATGTCCTGGAAATGCCGGTAGAAGCCGGTCGGCACGATGCCGGCACAGCGCGTCACTTCACGCAGGCTCAGGCTGCCGAAGCCGCGCCCGCTGTCCATCAAGCTGCGTGCAGCGTCCATCAGGGCGTGGCGGGTTTGCAGTTTTTGTTCGGCGCGCGGCTGCATGCAGTCAGGTTTCCAGGGATTGGCGAGGCACTCTAACAAATGGCCTTCGCGGGCGTCGAACCGCCATTCAGTGCACAAGTGTTGACTGAATGGTTGGGCTTCTGGCAGTTTAGTGAACAATTGTTCACTGGAAGTCTGTTCATGGCGTTGATTGCTCTTCCCTGGGCGCCGCTGCTAAGGCCGTTGCGTGCCCTGGTGGCGCGCCATTGGCTGCGCGAAAGCGATGTTGATGCGCTGCTCGCCCGGTTGCAGCCGGCGTGGCGTCTCAATCGCGTGTTCGCCCGTGTCGAAGCGCGGCACTGGGTCGCGGACGACATGCTGGCCTTGACCCTGCGGCCGAATGGCAACTGGCGTGGGGCGCAGCCAGGTCAGCATGTGCAGGTCTACCTCGAACAGGCGGGCGTGCGCTTGAGCCGCAGCTACAGCCTGACCGCGCTGCACGCCGACGGCCGTCTGGAGATCGCCATCAAGCGGCAGCCTGGCGGCCGGGTATCGCCGCACCTGCTCGATTGGTTGGCGGTGGGGCAGGTGCTGGAGTTGGGGCCGGCCTTCGGCGAGTTGCGCTGGGACGCGCGCAGCCCTGGGGTTTTGTTGTTGGCCGCCGGCAGCGGCATCACGCCGTTGCTGGGGTTGCTGCGTAGCGCGCTGGCACAGGGTTTCAGCGCGCCGATCAGTGTGCTGCATTACGTTCGCGAGCAAGGCCAGCGGGCGTTTGTCGCCGAGTTGCAGGCGTTGCAGGCGCAGTACGCCAACCTTCAGGTGCGCTGGGTGCTGACCGGTGCGCCGCTGACCGCTGAGTTGCAGGGGCGCTTCAACGCCGCGCACCTGATCGAGGTGGCCGAGTTGTCGCAGCGCCAGGTGCTGGCGTGCGGCAGCGCCGGGTTCGTCGAGCAGGTGCAGCAGTGGTGGCGCAGTGCGGGGCAGGGCAGTGCATTGCAGGTCGAGGCGTTTACCCCGCCGCGGCTGCTCGCCACGGCGGCGCGGCGCGAGGTGCGCCTGGGGTTTGTGCGCAGCCAGCAGAGCGTAGTCGGCGACACCCGGCGCAGCCTGCTGGAGCAGGCGGAAAGCCAGGGGCTGCGGCCGGCACATGGCTGTCGTCAGGGCATCTGCGCCAGTTGCACCTGCGTGCTGCTCGCCGGTGTGGTGCGCGACCTGCGCAGTGGCGCGCTGTTCGACGAACCGGGCCAGCCGATTCGGCTGTGCATCAGTGCGCCGCACGGCGATGTGGCGATTGATCTGTAGGGCGCGCTCCAGCGTCTTTCTTTTGCCCGGAGTCGGTCCGGGCCAGCCGAGGTGAGCATGCGTAACGACCGTGAGTTGAACCCCGATGAGTTGGCGGCCTTCGGCGCCGAACTGGATGCCTTGCGCCTGCGCACCCTGGCCGATCTGGGCGAGGCCGATGCGCGTTATATCCGCCGTATCCGTGGCGCGGTGCGGTTTTGTTGCTGGAGCGGGCGCGCGCTGCTGATGCTCGGCTGGTTCCCACCGACCTGGCTGCTCGGCAGCGCGTTGCTCGGGCTGGGCAAGATTCTCGAGAACATGGAACTCGGGCATAACGTCATGCACGGCCAATACGACTGGATGAACGACCCGGAGTTTGCCGGGCGCACCTACGAGTGGGACATCGCCGGGCCCAGCGATTTCTGGCGCCACACGCACAACCATATCCACCATACCTACACCAATGTGCTGGGCCTGGACGACGACGTCGGCTATGGCGTGGTGCGCCTGTTTCCCGAGCAGCGCTGGAAGCCGTTCTACCGCTGGCAGCCGTTGTGGGTCAGCTTGCAGGCCGTGCTGTTTCAGTATTCGGTGGCGATCCAGCACCTGCGCCTGGATAAGCTCTACAAGGGCAAACTCAGCCGCGCCGAGGTGGCGCCGCTACTCAAGCAGTTCAACGCCAAGCTGCTGCGCCAGTCCGCCAAGGATTACCTGCTGTTTCCGCTGCTGGCGCTGTTGCTCGGCGCCAATGGGCTGGCGGTGTTGCTCGGTAACATGCTGGCCAACCTGATGCGCAACCTGTGGACCTTCACGGTGATCTTCTGCGGCCACTTCACCGAGCAGGCGGCGGTGTTTACGCCGCAGAGCCTCCAGGGCGAAAGTCGCGGTCACTGGTACCTGCGCCAGTTGCGTGGTTCGAGCAACCTGGCCGGCGGCCCGCTGCTGCATATCCTCACCGGCAACCTCAGCCACCAGATCGAGCACCACCTGTTTCCCGATCTGCCGGCACGCCGCTATGCGGCCTTGGCCGTGGAGGTGCGCGAGATTGCCGCGCGTTATGGTCAGGTCTACAACAGCGGGCGCCTGAGCACGCAGTTCGCCACCGTGCTCAAGCGCATCTGGATCTATCGCCTGCCGAACGTCAGCCCGGCCGCGCTCTGAGCCTCAGAGGTTGTGAAAATATCGAACGCCGTCGCGAGAGTTTTTTCACAAGCTCTCAGTAACCGCCCCCGCCGCCCGTATTTCTATTAGCGCGGGCGCGCTCGTTGCTTTCCATCTGTTTGCAGGTCATGAAGCCTTTGCCATCGACCCGCGCGGCGGAATTGAAGCTGACATGGTAGGCCTGCTGGTGACCGTCCTTGTTGAGGATGTAGTCCTGGCAGGTGCCCGGTTCGACCGTGCGGGTCATCTGGCTGGAGGGCGGACCGCCGATTTCCAGTACGTGCTGTTTGTTCATGTCGAGGTCGACCTGCTGCACCAGCGGCTCGTCGCGATAGGTCAGGTAGTCGACCGGGTTCTCCGGCTTGCCGGCACAGCCGGCGAGCGTGGTCAGCACACAGACAGCGCCCAGCGTTTGCTTGTACATGGCATGTTTCCTTGTGATGAGCCTGGCCGGGCTACAGCCTGTTGGAACCGCAAAAGCCCGCAGGGCGTTGCCGCAACGGCCGCGAGGCGACTGCCCAGTCGTAATTCGACAGAGCCCCGCGTATGCTGGCGACCCTTCAAAAACGGCCTTCTGCAAGGAGCGCCGGGGTTTCGTTGCGTGGTTCGGGAGTCTCTCGATTTATGGTAGCTGTTCAGGCGATTTTGCCGATCTTTGGTTTGATTGTACTGGGCTACCTGCTGGGCTGGCGCGAGTGGTTGAGTGGCGAGTCGGCGGCCGGGCTGGCCAACATCACCTTCAAGTTGTTCATGCCGACCTTGCTGTTCGCCGGCATCGCCAAGGCGTCGTTGGCCGACGGCCTGTCGCCGATGCTGCTGTTGGCCTACTACCTGCCGGTGCTGCTGGTGTTCTGCCTGGTCAACCTGATCGTGCACCGACAGCGCGGCACGGCGACGCCGTTGGGCCTGACGGCGGCCTTCTCGAATAACGTGCTGGTGGGGATTCCGCTGGTGACCACCTTGATGGGGCCGCAAGGGTTGGTGTATGTCTTCGCGATTCTGGTGTTTCACAGCCTGACGCTGTTTTCCCTGCACAGTTTTTACGCGGCGTTTGGCGGGCAGGACAAAGTCGATGGCAAGGCGCTGCTGAAGAACCTGGCCAACCCGATGATCATCGGCTTGTTGCTCGGCGCGTTGCTCAATGCCTCGGGGCTGCACGTGCCCGCGACGCTGTGGCGGATGGTCGAGTGGTTGGCCCAGGCGGCATTGCCTTGCGCGCTGATCGTGCTGGGCGTCAGCCTTTCGCGCTATCGCCTGCGCCCCAGCACTGGCGTGGTGGGGCTGGCGTTGGCCAAGCTGGTACTGTTCCCGGCCATGGTCTGGTGGCTCAGCGGCCAACTGCCGGGGCTAAACGAGGCGGCGCGTACGGTGCTGGTGATACTCGCGGCCTGCCCGAGCGGGGTGAACATCCTGGCGTTTGCGAAAACCCCGGAAGACACCCGCAGCGTCAGCTCGGCGGTCTTTCTGTCTACCGTACTGGCGGCGCTGACGCTACCGCTGTGGATGCTTGCCGTGGCTTGAGCGCTGGTGAAAAAACGCGCGCGATATTTTCACCAGCGCTGCTCACTCAGCCGATACGCGGTGCGAGGGTGCGCTCGGCGCCGCCTTCGGCAACGCGCAGGCGTTGTTGGCCGGGAGTACGCTCGGCACCGTTTTCCGCGGTGCGCAGTTGCTGTTCCAGGGTGCGTTCGGCACCACCTTCGGCCACATGCCGGTCTTGCGGCAGCACGCGCGGCTGGCTGTCTTTCACTTCGCCGAGGATCGGCATAGGGCCCTGGCTCGGCAGTGCGAAGACCGGCGTGGCGAACAGGCCCAGTAGTAGGCTGATGGCGATTGGGTGTTTCATGATTGGTTCCTCCTGAAGGGAAGCAATGGCTACGGGAGGCAATACTAGGGACTTGGCCGCGAATGAGAAGTTGAGCGCTTCGATAGTCGCCATCGACCTGCGTGATGATTGAGCGGCCAGCTCTAGATCAAGGCTTTGGATGGGGCGGGCCGCGCAGGTTAGCCGCATAGCGGCGCAACCCACCCTGGATGTCGTCAGGCATCCCTGCGGCCTAACTCACCCTACGCAAATCAAGACATTAAAGGGCCGGATCAATAGTCGGCTAGGCTAAGTGACACCTTCCGTACTGGTCGACGTTGTTGCTGGCGTGGCTGGGTCATGTGCTTGTTGAACAAGGATGCTTCGCCATGTCGAATACCACTGCGCCGCGTTACCCCTTGGTGCTGGTGCCGGGCTTGCTCGGTTTTGTCCGTTTGCTCGGTTACCCCTATTGGTACGGCATCGTCTCGGCCTTGCGGCGCCAAGGCGCCAAGGTGTTTCCGGTGCTGGTGTCCTCGGTGCACTCCAGCGAGGTGCGTGGCGAGCAGTTGCTCGAACGCATCGCCCTGGTGCTCAAACAAACCGGTGCCGACAAAGTGCACCTGATCGGCCACAGCCAGGGCGCCTTGACTGCCCGTTATGCCGCCGCGCTGAAGCCGCAATGGGTGGCTTCGGTAACCTCGGTGGCGGGGCCCAACCATGGCTCGGAGCTGGCTGACTTCCTGCAGCGCAAGGCGCCCCACGGCAGTCTGCGCGAGCGCGTGCTGGCGGCACTGTTGCGTGGCGTGGCGCGCTGCATGGCCTGGCTGGAAACGGGCGACAAAGGCCCGCGGCTGCCCATGGACGTCGCCGCCGCGCAGCATTCGCTGACTGCCGAAGGGGTGGCCGCATTCAACGCGCAATACCCGCAGGGCCTGCCTGACACCTGGGGCGGCGAGGGCGCGGCCGAGGTCAACGGCGTGCGCTATTACTCTTGGTCCGGCACGTTGCAGGCGGGCATCACCGAGCGTGGCGGCAACCGCTTCGATGGGCCGAATGTCGCTTGTCGCCTGTTCGCCCGCACTTTCCGTCGCGAGCATGGGCACTGCGACGGCATGGTCGGGCGATACAGCTCGCACCTCGGTTCCGTGATTGGCGACGAATTCCCGCTGGATCACTTCGACATCATCAACCAGACCTTCGGCCTGGTCGGCAAGGGCGCCGACCCGGTCAAGCTGTTCGTCGAGCATGCCCAGCGTTTGCACGCTGCCGGGCTGTAGGCTGGGCGCAACGCCGTAGGCTGAAGCCCGAACCAGCGCCGCGCGGCGCTTGTTTTGCCTGCGGCCATGCATGTCTATTTCCGTCACGCCTTTCGCTGCCCAACAAGGACATACACATGAAGCGTCTTGGCCAGGTTCTGCTCGCCCTGGTGTTGCTGGTGCTGCTCGCTCTCACGGGGTTTGTCGCGCTGAGTTGGGCGCCGGACCGCTCGCTGGCCGAGTTGAAGCCGCGCTGGGCGCCTCAACCTTCGCAGTTCGTCGCCAGCCAAGGCATGTTGGTGCACCTGCGCGACCAAGGCCGGCGTGACGATCCGGCGCCGCTGGTGTTCCTGCACGGCACCTCGGCCAGCCTGCACACCTGGGAGGCCTGGGCGGCGGCGCTGAAAGGCGAGCGGCGGGTGATCAGCCTGGATTTACCGGGCTTCGGTCTGACCGGGCCGTTCCCCGACGGCGATTACCGCATTGAGCACTACAGCCGCTTCCTCGCCGCGCTGCTCGAGCAGTTGCAGGTGCCGCGCGTAACGTTGGCCGGCAACAGCTTCGGTGGCCAATTGGCGTGGCAGTTCGCCGTGGATTATCCGCAGCGCGTCGAGCGTTTGGTTCTGATCGACGCGGCGGGTTACCCGCGCAACGCCACCTCGGTTCCCATCGGTTTTCGCCTGGCGCAGATACCCGCGCTGGCCCCGCTGATGGCCAATCTGCTGCCGCGCGCGATGATCGCGGCCAGTGTGCGCAGTGTGTATGGCGAGCCGGACAAGGTTAGCGCGGCACTGATCGACCGTTACTACGAGCTGATCTTGCGCGCCGGCAACCGCGAGGCGCTGCGCCAGCGTTTCGCGCAGGTGCCTGCGGGCGCTGGGCATGCGCGGATCGCCGAGCTGCAGGTGCCGACCTTGATCCTCTGGGGCGGGCGCGACGGCTTGATTCCAGCGGACAACGCCGAGCGCTTCAAGCGCGATATCGCCGGTAGCCGCCTGGTGCTGTTCGACGACCTCGGCCACGTACCGCACGAGGAAGACCCGGCGCGTACTGTGGCAGTGGTGCGCGCCTTCCTCGCCGAATAGCCACGCGCCGAGGGCGCTGGCGGCCGGCATGCAGGCGAATTGGCATTGTCGAATCTTCGACTAGTCTGACGACATGTCGATTATTTCGCAGAGCTGGTGCCCATGCCGAAGGCCATCCGGATCTTTGTACGCGCAGTGGATGCACTGAACCGGGTCATTGGCCGCTTCGCCATGTACCTGATCTTCGTCATGCTCGCGGTGCTGCTGTACTCCTCGGTCAGCAAGACCTTCGCCGACCCGGCGATCTGGACCCTGGAAGTCGCGCAGTTTTTGATGGTCGCCTACTTCCTGCTCGGTGGCGGCTACTCCATGCAGCTCGACGCCCACGTGCGCATGGACCTGTTCTACAGCCGTTGGAAACCGCGCACTGCGGCGATCATGGACGCCGTCACTGTGGGCTTTCTGATCTTCTATCTGGTGTTCCTGCTCTACGGCGGCATCTCCTCGACCCACTACGCCCTGGAATACAACGAAACCAGCTACTCGGCCTGGTCGCCGCGCATGGCGCCGATCAAGATCGTCATGTGCATCGGTGTGGCGCTGATGCTCTTGCAGACCCTCGCCACCTTCTTCAAGGACATCGCGGCGATTCGTGGGGAGACGCTCTAATGGGCCATGAGTTCATCGCACTGCTGATGTTCTCCAGCATGATGGTGCTGCTGCTGACCGGTAAGCGGGTATTCGGTGCGATTGGTTTCGTCGCGGTGATCGCCGCCTTGCTGTTGTGGGGCGACGGCGGTTCGGAAATGGCCTTCAGCGCCGCCATGAAACTGATGAAGTGGTACCCGCTGCTGACCCTGCCGATGTTCGTGTTCATGGGCTACATGCTCTCCGAATCCGGCTTGGCCGAAGACCTCTACAAGATGTTCCACGTGTGGATGGGCCCGCTGCACGGCGGCCTGGCCATCGGCACCATCGGCTTGATGGTGGTGATCTCGGCGATGAACGGATTGAGCGTCGCCGGCATGGCCATCGGCGCCAGTATCGCCCTGCCGGAACTGCTGCGCCGGGGCTACGACAAGATCATGGTCACCGGGGTGATCCAGGCCGGCAGCTCCCTCGGCATCCTGATTCCGCCCAGCGTGGTGCTGGTGCTCTACGGCATGATCGCCCGCCAGCCCGTCGGCCAGCTGTGGCTGGCCGGGGTCTTCCCGGGCCTGATGATGGCCGGCCTGTTCGTGCTCTACATCGTCATCCGCTGTCGCCTGCAACCGAGCCTCGGTCCGGCGTTGTCCGAGGCCGAGCGCCAGCAGGTCAGCCGCCGCGAAAAACTGCTGCTGCTCAAGGCCGGCATCGCGCCGCTGTTCATCTTTTTCTGCATGACCGGGCTGTTCCTCATGGGCATCACCAGCCTGGTGGAAAGTTCGGCGGTGGGCGCCGCCGCAGCGATGTTCACCGCACTGGTCAAGGGCCGTCTGACCCGCACGGTGATGGAAGAAACCCTGCGCAAAACCCTCGGCATCACCTGCATGTTCATGTGGATCATCCTCGCCGCCCTGTGTTTCGGCGCGGTATTCGACGGCCTCGGCGCGGTCAAAGCCATCGAGAGTTTCTTCGTCGACCGGATGAACCTCGGCCCGTGGGAAATCCTCATCATGATGCAGGTGTCGTTCATCCTCATGGGCATGTTCCTCGACGACACCGCCATGCTGGTGATCGTCGCGCCGCTGTATATCCCCCTGGTTGGCGCGCTGGGTTTCGACCTGGTGTGGTACGGCGTGCTCTACACCATCACCTGCCAGATCGCCTACATGACCCCGCCATTCGGCTACAACCTGTTCCTTATGCGCGCCATGGCCCCGCCCGAGGTAACCCTGCGCGACATCTACGTCTCGGTCACGCCCTTCGTGCTGATCATGATCCTTGCCTTGGTGCTGGTCATGCTCTTCCCGCAGATCGCGCTGTGGCTGCCCGAGTGGCATTACGCGCGCTAAGCGCACGGTTTCAGGAGCGGCAAGGGTGGGTTTCCCCAACCCGCGGTAAACAAGGTGCAGCCCTCAACGAAGGCTGATGTAGCCACCTGAAAACATGGTGCGGACCTGCCCGGGTCGCAGCGCGCCATGCGCTTGTAATGCATCCGAATCGACGACTATGGAGCGCACAGCATGACTACGAGACGCAGTTTTCTGAAAAATGCCGCGGTGGCCACCAGCGCAGTCGGGGCCAGCGCCCTGGGCTCGGCGCACATCTATGCCGAAGAGCCGAAAAAGATCACCTGGCGCCTGCAAACCTACGCCGGCCCGGCCCTCGGCGAGCACGTGATCAAACCGTCCATCGACGCCTTCAACAAGGCGGCCAACGGCCAGATGGAAATCCAGCTCTACTACGCCGACCAACTGGTGCCCACCGGCGAGCTGTTCCGCGCCATGCAGCGCGGCACCATCGACGCGGTACAGAGCGACGACGACTCGATCGCCGCTCCGGTGGATATCTCCGTATTCGGTGGCTACTTCCCCTTCGCCACGCGCTACAGCCTCGACATCCCGGTGCTGTTCAACCAGTACGGGCTCAATGAAATCTGGGCCGAGGCCTATGGCGAAGTCAAAGGCGTGACCTGGCTCGGCGCCGGCGCCTGGGACCCG
>TARA_R100001244_G_scaffold132114_1_pt1 | contig 34891 bp, 57 predicted proteins | sample TARA_R100001244 | Tara Oceans TARA_R100001244 (sample SAMEA2621564) | marine metagenome | biome: marine biome (ENVO:00000447); feature: mesopelagic zone (ENVO:00000213); material: "saline water (ENVO:00002010), including plankton (ENVO:xxxxxxxx)" | depth 790 m
CCAGCCGAACCGCCCCCGCCAAATTGGGCTGACTTGATCGCCTGTAGGCGGGCACCGCCTGCTACGATAGCAGCCGCCGCTGCTGCCGCACCCAAAGCGGGGCCGACGAAAGGAATCCCAGACATAGAGTCGTATGCTTTTTGCGCTGATGCCGGGATGCTGACCAGTGTCTGGGCAATTGCGGCGGCTTTGCCGATCTCAAACATTTTCCGGTTTTCACTGGACATCAGCCCAGTGATTTCGGATAACCCGGACGCCGCCAGACTTGCCTGCGCAATCCACCGGGCTCGATCCATGCCCTCCATTGCGTCGTTAAAGCGTTTATTCTCTGCCTCTACTGCGGCGTTCCATCGCGCCTCGTTATCAAACTGCTCCTCTCGGGCGCCATTTAGTATTTCCAGATTTCTTTCATGATGAAGCCTTAGCAGCTCCTCTTCGGTCATGTACTGCTCAAGCAGCTGTTCCCCACGGTCTATCTTCTTCTGCCGCTCTGCCTCCATTTCGGCGATAATCTCTGCCGCCGCCCGGCGCGATTCCAAGTTTCGCTCTATGGCGTCCTTCTCGGCCTCATGGGCATCAATAGTGGCGTAAGCCTGCTCGGCAGCACGGATCTGGCTTTGTGTGGCGCCATCGACAGCCAGCTTGTAGAGGTCCGCCTGGGTGGCGGTCATGCCCAGGGTTTGGGCTTCAAGGTTCAGGGCGTCGATGCGCTTCTGGATGGCGTCGGAGCCGCCTGTGCCGGCCCCCAGGGCCGGGGCGGGCCTGGAAGCGGACTGATCAGGGGAAGAATCACCTCCTGAGCCGATAAGGGGATTGTTCTGCTGCCTTTCACGGGCATCTGCAATCTGCTGCTCAATACCCGCAAGGGCCGCCCTGAGCTCGTCCTCGCTCCACCACTCCACGACTCCATCAGGGCCGAAGAGGCGCAGCCGGTCCAGTGAGGCAAACAGGTCACCATCCAGCTGATCCCTGATCTGCTGGGCCTGCTCTTCCAGGCGGATAATGTCATCGCCGCCAACCCCGTTATACCGCGCCGCAAGCTCTTCGGCTGCCCACTTGGTGAACTTGACCCCTTCGGCAGTGGCTTCCGCCAAGAAGCCTGCAAGCTGGGCCACCGATGTTCCCAGCGTGACCATGCTCTCTTGAAAGCCGGGGTCAGTGACAATGCTGCGAAGGTCATCAATGGCTGAGACAAACTCGCTGGTATCGGTCTGTCCGAAGGTGACAAGCAGGTCATTGCGCAGCTGCTGCAGGGACTGGCCCACGGTGCGGGGCATTTCCTGGAATTCACGGTCAATACTGTCAGCCGTGGACAGCAGCGCCGTGGTGATGGCTTCCGCTGTGATCTTGCCATCAGCACCAAGCTGCCGAAGCTCGCCAATGGTGACGCCCAGACCCTCAGCAATGGCCCGCGCCAGCCGGGGGCTGTTCTCCATGACGGAATTCAGCTCATCGCCCCGCAAGGTGCCAGATGCCATACCCTGGGCAAGCTGGCGGATGGCGCCTTCAGCCTCTTGGGCGGAGGCGCCGGACACCACAAAGGACTGGTTCACCGCCTTGGTGATGGTGAACAGCTCCTCATTGGCCAGGTCAAGCTCTTCCGTAGACCGGGCCAACTTCGAGTACAGCTGAACTGTTCCCTCAAGGCTCCCCCGGGTGTCATTCGCCAGCTTGTAGCTTTCAGCAAATACTGCGTTCAGCTCTTCCTGGCTATCTGTGACAAGACTTATTTGGCTACGCAGCTCGGTATAGGTGTCTGACGCCTGCACCAGCTCACGGACAAGCAGACCAGCACCGACAGTGGCCAAAACGGTGCGAAGCCCACGATAGGCCCCGCCCAGCTGATCTGTAGCCCGGGTAAGCTGCTTTGTCTCGCGCTCAGTCTTGCCGGCCGCTGCATCGAAACGATTGAGGCTGCGCTCGCCTCGATCAAGGTCAGAGCTGTCAACCGCCAGTACTAGTCGGGCTGTTTCTGTCATGCCATGCCTTCGCTCTGATTTGATCCAGACGGCGCAACACATCCACCTCCCAGGGTAGAAGGTGGATTTGCTTCAGTGCTGCCCAGTGATGGATCTCGGTGTAGGTGCAATCGCCCAGCTGACAGAACCACCCCCAGAGGTACTCCATACCTTCCGGGGGCGACTCAATCTTCAGGCTCTTGGGTTTCTTGCCGGTTTGCTTCCAGACCTGTTCCAGTCGCTGGCGCTGGCTGGTACCGGTCTTGGCGTCGGGTAAATCGAGGTCTATTTGCCCTTCCGCCCAGTCGTAGAGTCGCTGGACGGTTTCGTGAAAAAACGGGCATCGTTGGAGGCGTAGCGGTCGATCATGTCCCGCAGCTGGGGCGCCTCACGCAGAAGCTTCTGGACGTTTTCGGGGGTGCACTCCTCTTCAAAGGACCAGTCACCCACCAGGGCGGCGGTCAGGATCACTGTGCGATCCTCTGCTTTCACCTCGCCCTGGCCGGCAATAGCTGCCAGATCGGCCCGATAGGCCTCGGCCTTGGCTTTCTGGAAGCTGTCCGACCATTGAGACCGGATCACCAGATAGTGTTCGGTCTTTTCCCCTTCCGGGGTGCGCAAGGGCACCTTGATGCCCTCGTTCGCCTTATCCCGGGTGAAAAACGCATCCATCCCTACCATTACGCGGCACCTTTGGTGATTACGATTTGGCTCTCTTCGGTTTCATCAAAGAGGGCCATGATGTCCAGTGAAATGGTCACCTCGCCTTCGCCGCTCACGTCCGGCTGCCCGCTGTTGTACTTGATGCGCGGCAGTGTGAAAGCGTAGGCGTTGGCGCCATCACTGAGGGTGAATTCCAGGCTGGATTCAGTCTCGTTGAGGAACTTCTCGTAGAGCGCCTCGGATTCGAACCAGGCAGTGACGGAGCCGGAAAGGTTGGACTGGGCAATGCTCAGGCAGGCGGCAGTGTCAGAACCGACTGTAAACAGAGCTTTCAGGCCGTTTTCCAGGGTCAGAGACAGTTCGGTGATGATGGCGATGGCCGAACCGCCCTCCTCGATGGTTCCGGAGAAACTGTCAAACGGGCTGGATGTGGTCCCCGGGTCATAAGTGGCACCGGCGATAGCGGTCTGGGCCGGAGCATCCATGGAGCGACCAATCAGCCCGAAGTTGCTGGTGATAATCGCGTTCGGCGATACCGTCAGGTTCCAGGTGTTGAATTCGCAGCCCTTGTAGCGCAGGTACTGGCCAATATCGGCAAAGTGGCGCTCGATGGTGAATGGCCGGCGGACAACGCCAGCTTTCAGCTCATCGGTGCCTGCAGTAGGGGTGTCTACCTCCCACGTGCCGCAAAGCACCGCCTCCAGCATGGTGTCGAAGGCGCCGCCGTAGGAGAGCTCACAGTTGATGTCGCCACCGACCTGCTTGTTGCCATGGCGCATGTCAGCGATCTGCCGATCAGGGCGCAGTTCCTGAGACTGGATGGTCTCCTTGGTCAGAGCCAGCGTGGTGCCGGTCTGCCGGATGGGCGTAAAAACGGGAGTTGCCGGTGTGGTACCGGCAACAGATTCGGCCACCAGGGCCATAGAGTGGCGAGAGCCATTTGCAGGGCAGCCCATAGGGAACCTCCATCAAAGGGAAAGCCGCGTCTCACGACGTGGGCGTTTGGGCGTCTCACGACGGCCAATAAAAAAGCCCGCGATTGCGGGCCCAGGGAAATGTTCCCGGGTTCTCTCCCCCGGGAAGTCACACCACTCGATACTTCGCGCTGATCAGGCGCTTTTCTGCCCCAGGTGTCGGGGATCTTTGGTCCCAGTAGCTAGCTGGATGGCGCTGGTCTCTTTCTCACCCCAGTCCGCAAGGCTTCCCCCGGTGCGCGTCTCACCGGCTCGACCAAATCAATGCACCGCGCCCCCACGTCTCACGACGGTAGAGCGCAGCGGCTTTAACTGGTTTGAATTTCTGCAGAAACAGAGACGATGCTGGTGTACTTGCTGACTCGCTCGCCAATTGTATTTACCTGCATGTTGTTCACATCCACGCCAACCGAATACATATGGCCAGACTCTTCATGAAATTCCTGGATAGCCCTCTGGACCTTCTCCTGAAGGCATTTCAGCGACTTATCAATGGTGTAGCTCACGGTGTCGGCTCCATAAAAAAGCCCGCTCAGTGGCGGGCCGTGGGGTTTAGGCAAACGCCCGGTTGATCCAGGCGCTGTAATAAATCGTTATCGAAACGCGGCTCCAGTTATCCACCCGGCGCATCGGGCTGATGCCGCAAGAGCGAATCAGAACGCAGAGCGGGACGTAAACGCCGTACTCCTGGTCGATGAAATCCAGGTCCAGCGTTTCTGTTTGTGGTGGAGCCTCGAAACGGGCGCCAGCCTTGAACCGGGCGGCCACTTGATCGGCCTTTGCCAATAGCGGGCTGTCGCCGGTGTTCAGTGGCCAATTCAGGTCAATCTGGAAGACGCCATCGTGACGGTCTTGGCCGGTATCGCCCAGCGTAGCTACGCCCGGCTGTGCCGGCAGCACATGAACCCGCGCCCAAGGCGTGCCCGTCTCAGGGTCAAAGTCTTTGCCGGGCTTTGCCCAGGGCAGCCCAAAATCGCCGCTGATCCACGACTGAACCAGAGCGTTGCGAATATCGAGGAATCTCATACGCGGTTCTTCCGGGCTTCTTCTTCAAACAGGCGCTTAAACCGGGCCACGTTGCGGCGCAGCATGCCCTCCGGGGCCTTGGTGTGGGACCAGCCATCAAACTCAACGCGATAGGCGTAGGGCATGTTATTGCTGAGCATGGTGACACTGCCGCCCTGAATGGCCCGCACAATGGCTTCCATTTCGGCGGTGGTGGCACTGCCATCCTTGTCGGTGCGGCCATTCTCTGCCGATGCGGGGGAGCCTGTTGTGGTTTGCCAGTCACCGCGCAGGCGGCCATCCAGAACCGGGGTGTCCATGATGACCGCCCGAAACAGCCTCAGCTCAACGCCTCGTGCTGTTTGCTCCATCGAGCGCCCGGCCTTCTTCGAGAATGACCGAACATCCGATGCAAAGCTCATTTTCTCACCTGAATCTCATGGAGAAGGGTTTGCCCAGCAGGGCGCAGGGTCTTGATGCGAATAATCGTCCAATCAATACCGTCCACGGTGACCGAATCCGTCACTACCGGGTCAACGTCAAACGGAGCCAGCAGCAACTTGCGGTCGCTGGTGCGGATCTCGTTACCGGCGGCACGGGAATCACCGGCCTCTTTGATTGAGTAGTTCAGCAGCACGCCGTTCGGGGTGAAGCTTTCCGGGGTCTGGCCGGTCACATCACCAGTGAGCGGATCTTCTGTGCCGCCCGTTACGCGGGTAATAGTCACCGGCTGGCCGAACTGCGCCAGAAGCCGCTGCGCTGTGGCCGCCTGTCTGTCGTAAAAGGCACTCATGCCCGGACAGCCAACAGCCCACGGGTTACCAAGAAATCAGCAAACTGCGCACGGCTGGGCCGCTCAGGGGCCGCCCACATCAGCTTGCCGGTATTCTCGATTTGGCCATACTCCACTTCCAGAACGTCTACCTTCTCTTTTGTGACCGGCCCTTGGCGCTGGTCTGGCGGGTTTGTCTGGTCGTTGAATATCTCAGCAGCCAAGGCCATCTGGCCATACTCAATACGCGAGGGGATGTAGTCGTTTGACTGCAGTTGGCCATCTGTCCACACGTTGGAGCGAGGCCACGCCAGCGCCTGGCCAGCATTGGCCCGGTGACCCTTCCATTTCATCACGTTCATCTGGACGGCAGCCTGGCGCAGAAGGGCTTCCTGCTCTGCCTCAGTGTCAGGCACGGTCACACCATAGAGGGTGCCGTAATCAGCAAAATCAGCTGCCGTGGCGTAGCTTTCAGCGTCAGCCTTGCCTGTGCCGTCCTCGATGATAAGGGCCATGCCTGCTCCTGCATTCCGGCTTACCAGAATGCCTCAAATTGGGTAACTGAAAAGGGGGCAAATGCCCCCTTGTTCACTCGCCAGCCTTATCTGCCGGCGCTTTCTTTTCGGCTGGCTTCTTTGCCGGCGCTTTCTTTTCGGTCACCTTCGGCAGATCCTTTTCGGGGGCTGCGTCTTTGCGACCATTCTCGGGCACAAAACGGGCATCCACAATACGGACGCCGGACTTCTGGGCCAGCGCCTTCACATCCTCGTTATAGCGAGTGAAGGGGCCGGGCAGATACCAAACAGGCGCTTTATTCGCCATGGGTCATTACTCCTTACTGAGCAGCGTCGCCAACAGCGATAACGCCTGCAGTGTGTTTCACAGAAGTGGCCACTTGGTCCCAGTTGGTGCCAGTCGCCAGCTCTGCGTCGGTGGGTGACTTGCCGCCGTTCGCTTCATCCCAGGTGTAACCTTTCAGGCCAAGGCCGAAGGTGTAATCCACCTGCATGGTGGTTTCGATGCGGTCTTTGCCGTTGCTGGTTTCGATGTTGCTGATCACATCGCCCCCGTCATGCACGATGGCCGCTGACTCAACCAGGCCCAGCACCTTCTGAAGGTCCGGGGTGCCCGCTTCGGACAATGCCGGTGCATCGGTGACAATCACCGCCTTACCCAGAATATCCACAACCTGGACGTTCTGAGCTTGGAACAACTGCGGGGTGTTGGTCAGGTTCTGGCCAATCAGCTTGTGATACACGGCGCCGGTCATCACGTTGGTGATGATGTTGCCGCTGTGGTCGCCAAACTTCGCATGTGCTGAGTTCAATGCGCCGTAATCCAGGCCAGCAGAGCCGGACACATCGTTGGTGGCATCGCTGTTGTTCTCGATGGCAGCAACCAGTGCCGCAATGGCCGTGTTCAGCTGGTCGGACATGAGCGCTTCCGCAAAGTTACGGCTAGCCACCTCAATGCCCTCTGCGGTCGGCTTGCGCAACCAGGTCAGCTGGCCCGGCTCAAACAGGATCGGGCCGAAACCACCGGCAACCTTCACGGAGCTGTGCTTCAGCTGGGTCAGGTCAGTGGCGGACGCGGAGCCATTGGCAGCGTAGCGGTCAACCCGACGCTGAGCACTGTGGATGGCTGCGAAGAAGGATTCTTGCAGGAAGTCACCATCGAAGCCTTCAGTGGTCAGGCGGATGGAGTTGCGGCTTGCGGCGTTAAATTTTTCCACCATCTGGGCCAGCGTCTCGATGGTTGCCGGCATGATGTACTGGTTAAACACCTGCATATCGGAAAGTGCCATGATTTGTTACCTCAATTATTCAGTTCAGGGAAACGGTTTTTGATTGCGGCTGTACGCTCGGAACGATCACCGCCCAAGCTGCCTTTTGTTGCGGCACCGCCGCCATTACCGCCCCCGCTGGCACCGCCACCAGAGGCCTTGGAAGCAACAATCAGCGGCGCAAAGGCCGGATCGTTGCTGAATTCTGCTTTCAGTTCGTCCACGGTCATCGCGCTGGGTTTGCCCTCGGCATCCAGCACTACGGTGGTCGGCTTGCCGTCGCGAACCTCCATGGACAAGCGGCTGGTCAGGTGCGGCTGGAGCGCCTTTGCGCTGCCCTGCACTGCAATCTCGGCAGCAATGCCGGACGCCACACCCGTGACCATTTGCTCCTTGAGCCAGGCCTGATGCTGTTCGACCTCGCCTTTCAATTCGGTTTCACGCTTTGACAGCTTTTCCTGCCAGCTCTTTTCCAGTGCATCCACGTCGCCGGCCTTGCGGCTTTTGTCGTCATTGATAGATGCCAGCTGATCCTCCAGCTCCTTCATGCGCTTGGCGGCTTCCTGTCGCTCCTGCTTGGCGGTTTTTGTTTCGCCCAGCAGTTTTTCCTGGTGCTCTTTCAGGCGGGCGTTCTCGGCCTGAATTTCGGTGATTTGCTCCGGGGTCAGGCTGCCGCCGCCACCGTCACCGCCTTCGCCACCGGCGCCTTCACGTTTAATTTGGGGGATCTTGTTGATAAGCATTGGTCACTGACCTCTTGGTTTACCCACTGGGTTAAACCCCCGCCCGCTCGAATGCCTGCGGCTCAAGCGCCCGCATTTCGTTAAGGGTTAGGGGTTGGAAATTTCGATCTAGCTGCAGCTGCGCGAAACGCTCTGCATTGATGCCGCCATTGCGAAGCAACTTGCCCCGCGTTGGCCCTATTGCTGAATCCTGGAAGGCGGCCGGCTGTCGTTTCAGCCACTGGTAATACGTCAGGTCGGCGTCTACATAACCGTTTACGCTGGAGCGGGTGGCATCCTTGTCCAGGAAGTCCAGCCCGTCATCCATCTCAGCCACTGTGGTAGAGCGGCAGCCGATATGCAGCGGCGGCATTGGTCCGTCGCCCACCTCAAACGTCTGCCCATCAAGGCTTCGACACTGTGTTGTGGTGCGACTGTCCAGCGTAGAAACCCACCGATAGCCTGTTACCAGGTCGGCATTGCTGTCCCACGTCTGCTTTCTGGCAGTGCTAGCCACATGCTGCACGGCAGTCCGCACAATGGCCTCGGCATGGCGCCGGGTGGTGTCCAGCAGGCCGTCTTTGTAGCGCAATGCTTTTGTGCCGCGAATCGAGCGGACAATCTCGGCATTGGTCTGGCCCTCGAAAGCGCCTTGCCTGATGCGATTCTTGACCGCCTCAACTTCGCTTCGGGCCCAATCCTTAATGAATGGATCGAGCAGTTTGCCGCCCTGGCTGCCACGGACGCTCATAGGGTCCAAGGTGGCCGCTGACCAGACCGTAGTGATCGCCGGCACCGCAAACGAGGCCGCGCTGACCACAGAATTTAGGTTCCGAGCCTCAAAGCCCGCTTCGTATTCGGCCAGCTCCTTCAGGCTGCCCAGCAAGCCAGCTGTTTGCTTGGCATAGAGGCCGGTCAGCAGGCTGTCGATCTCTTTTAGCAGTCGGCTCAGCTTGTCCCGCTTGTAAGCGGCCAACTCAGAGCGAAACAACAGCTTCTTGCGGATTTCCCGGTCTGCTTCCTTGAGAAAGTCAGCCATCTGCTTGGCCTCGCCGGACTTCAGGCGCTCCAGATAAACCGCATGCCGTACCGTGGAATCAACAAGGGCTTCAGGTACCGCCATCAGCGTCATCCAGGGCAAGGCCGGTTCCGCTTTCGCCTACTTCCTCGCGCACTTGGTCATTGGTCTTTTCTGAATCAATCAGGCCGGTGCGGCGCATCCACGCCCACACGTCAGTTTCTGGAACAGCGCCGCTCATCCATGCCGCCACAATCTCACGCAGCAGCTGGGCGTCCAGCTTGTGCTCCACCAGATCCTGATTCAGCTGATAAGACGGATCACCCGGGGCGTTGTTGAATTCGCCCATCCAGGCAAGGCACTGGGTGTAAGCGTCGGACACATTAGAAGAGGCGAGCGACAGAGCGGAGTGCTGCGCGGCGTCATCGCTATCCACCTCGGTGGCGGTCTTCACAACACCGCCGATCTGCATCAGCTTGGCGCCAAGACCGACCATCCGATCTTCAATGTCTTTCAGTTCCTTCTGGATGGCAGAATCAGCGGTGACCGTCTCAATGCCGAATTGGCCGCCCTCGGGCAACATGATGGGAGCGCGGGAGCCAACCAGAACGCCCTTTTCTTCCAGCATGTCCACCCATTGCTGGGTAAGGCCAGACATCCACGGTTGCGGCTGGCCGGCGTAGAACAGCGCGTTGTACCAGTCCGCCCCCACCTGGTAGTGCTTGATGTTCTGCCGGGCCAGGTCCAGCAGCGGGGCTTTATCAATGCCGCTGTCGTTGTTCTGTGCGCCTATGAACGTGAACGGAATACGGTTCCAGACTTTGCCGGTTCCGGTGCGAGGGAAGTATTGATCATGGATTTCCCACGCCGTGCCCTTTTCATTTGAGCGCCAGAGCGTTACCTGATAGATGCCCTCAACAAGCTGAAGAGCACGATACTGCTGGATTTCATCAACACTGAATCCATCCTCGCCAGGCTCCTCAACCGTTTCATGCAGCACCACCATGGAAAGCACGTGAGCGCCGCCAACTTTTGTGGTGCGCCAGTTGGTGACCTGCTCTGCTTGGTAGCGAACGATACTGGCACGGACCAAGCCGGCGTTTTGGTCGGCCCGCGAGGCCGGGGCCTCTGCATTGGGGTAATCCACCAGCAGGCCTTCGCGGCCCTTGCCCATGACGTTTTCGAGGACACGCTGGCTCTGCTGAAAGATGCTTACCCCGGCGCCATCAACATCAGTGGAGACATAATCCAGACCAGCCTGCACTTCCAGCTCAGGGTCTTTGCGGAATACCGCACCGATCAGCCCTTGCAGAGTGTGGCCGGTGACGTTGTAGAAACTGGCCCGCTGCTTGTAGCGGTCATAGACGGCTTTCTTCTCGCCCGGCTCCTCTTCCACCGCTGACGGGTTCGGCAGATACGCCTCGCCTTTGGCTTTGACTTTTTCCTCACCGGCAACAACGTCCGCGACCAACTCCCAGCTGGGCAGCGCAGCGTTGTAATCGCCTCTCGTGTAGGTAACGTCTTTTGCCATTAGTAATTCATTCTCAGCTTGGTGGCAGTGGCCGGCTTGATTACCGGGTAGTCGTGGTGGATGAAGTAGCCGCCGGCATCGTTCGGGTGGTCCAGATCGCCTTTCTTGTCTGGCTCGCCGTTATCTGCCCAAGGCTGCTGCTCCAGGCTGTCGGCATAGCCAGGGCACTTTTCCGTGTTCACCAGATACCGGCGCTCACCCTTCGCGTTACAGAACATGGCGTTCATGGCGTTAACCCGGTCTTTAACAGGCGGGTTGGCGCTGGGCGCATGCACTGAAAAGCCTGCGTCCCTGAGCGTCGCTATGTCGGTCTTGCTGGCGTTAACTGACTTCCTGGAATCACCGGAGGCGTCCGGGTAAATGCGGATTTCGCAGGTCTTCCAGTAATCGCCGTCTCGGTACTCCCAGTACCGCTCCTTGATCTTCTGGATCATGTCCGGCGTGTCGTAGCCGTTCAGGATCTCATCCACCGCCCGGGGCATGCCTTTGCGTTTTACGTGAACGGTGGCTGCCATCTTGCCCACGTTGAAGTCCATGCCGATATAAAGCGGCTCACCGTTCTGAACCGTGTCAGAGCAGTGATTCAGCGTGCGGTCGAACTGGTGGTAAACCGTGCCGGACAGCAGATTGACGAACTCGCCCCGCAAATAAGCCCTGATCAGCTCCGGGGTATAGGCCTCCAGCATGGAGTCAATGTAGTCATACGGCAGGTTCGCTTCGTTGTCGAACGTGGATGCCTGGATCAGACCGTAGCGCTTGGCCATTTCCGGCCTGTCACGCAACGACCTGACGAACTGGCGATAGACGAACTTGAAGCCTTCCGGCGTCGTCGTTACATCAATGCCGTTCTTTACCCCATGCACCTTGTAGCGCATGCGAGCCATAATCTTTCGCCAGGCCTGCTCTGCCTTCTTCTCGGCAAGCAGGTCCAGCTCATCGACCAAGGCGTGGCCGATCTTGAAGCCAACAATGTTGGCCGGGTCATCAATAGAGCGGCAGATCACAGATCCGCGGTACCGGCTGCCACTGTAAACCTCTACTTCGTGGTCGCCCTTCTTGACCTTGACCCGAAGGCCCATTGTCTCGGCAACCTCGCCGATAGTCGGGTAGAAAATATCCCGTATCAGCGGATAGGTCGGGGCAAAGTAGCCCTGGTTGATTTTCGGGTGCTCGTAGAAATGCGCCAGCATCCCGGTGCAGCCCACCCAGGTTTTGCCTGAGCCAAAGCCGGCAACATAGGCCCTGTACTTGTGAGGCAGATTCAGGAACTGGCTTTGCGGGACATTAAGCCCCGTTTTCACCACCTTTGCGTGTCCTGGCATCCTGAACCTCGAAAACAATCTTGGTTGGCGGCAGATCCGCGTCGCCACCAGCAGGGTCAGGGTTGCGCTGCCACTTATCGCGCTGCCTGTTGTGAAGCCAAGCCAGGCAGGCTGTCGTGTCCGGCGGGTAATGCTCTATGTAAGGCTCAACGACCGGCGAACCTTCGTACTGCATAATCTTCACAGCCTCATGGCTGTAGCCGCAGGCTCTGCGGTAAAGGCTTTCCACCACATTGGCATCCGCCAAAGTCTTGCCCTTTTTTATGGACTCAAAGAATTCGGGATGCTTCTTTTTCCAGTTGTTGATGGTTTGCTCTGTCACCTCGAAAAACTCGCCCAGCTCCTTGTCGGTAAGGCCTAGCTTGCAGAGCTTTTCAACCTGATCAGCGTATTCTGGTTTGTAGCCTGTCCTTCTGGCCATCACCGATGACCTCCATACCGGCCCCGCCGGCTCACTTCGGGCACCGCCCGGTTAATTCCCCCGCGTTACCTGCGGGTTCTTGTCGATAATCATGGCGTCGAACTTTGGCGCAACACCGTAGATGGCCACCACCAGGGTTAACGCCGCCATCAGCCCGCCGATGACGTAAACGCCGCCTCGGACAAAAGCGTTCATTTTGATGACCGTCCGGTTTGTCTCTTCCGAGGTTTCGGCCATGCTCACCAGGTACTGGACAGACTTCTCCAGGTCGCCAACACGGTGAGGCAGCTTTTCTTCTTCCAGGACGCGCAAACGGTGATCTGTCAGCGTGTGCGAGCGCTCCAGGTCGTTTACCCGAAGCGGAATACTGTCCATGTCATGTGCCTCATGTGTCATCCCGGAAACTTCTCCACCACTGCCGAGCCAGGTAGGCCAGCACAAGCCATGAAAATAAAATGATGATCGTTGCCAGGACGGCTGCGTGGGCCGTGTCCTGTGCGTATTTACTCAGCCGCGCGGATCGCATCGACCAGTCCGTTATGGCGGGTTGCGCAGTCGTGGTACTGGCTGGCCCACTGCTTCATGGTGGTCAGCACAGTGCCGGCCTCCCCGTCACTCAGGGTCGGCAGTGTCGCCGGACAGGTCGCCATCAGGTTCTGCTGGTAGCTGGGAAGCGTCGTTGAGGGCCGCAGCATTGAGCAGCCCGACACCAGCGCCAGGCAGGCACACATTGCGATACACCGGCTTAATGACTTCACGGGTCACCCCACGGTCGATAACGGTTTGATTGGCCTTCAGGCCGGATAGCTTCTCTTCCACTGCCGCGGCTATCTTGGAATCACTTTGCAGTGCCGCGGTAATGGCGTCCGCTGTAGCCTTTTGCCTCTCAAGCTCTTTGGAGTCTTCGTGCCAACCGCGGGCAGTCCAGCCGCCAAAGGCGATGCCGCCAACAATGGCCAGTACCGCCAGATACGGGCCGCCTTTGTTCAGCAGGGTGAGCCAAGTCATTTCTGCTCCCGGCGCCACTTCCAGATGCCCACCCCGATGGCCGGCAGGCCGAATACTGTGGCCAGAGCCGCAGCGGTGCCCGTGGGCACGTCTGGCGGGCTGTCACCGAATACGCGGATGGTCACCCAGGTGGTCAGGGTGATTGCCCAGAGAATTACCACCAGGCTCATGAGCGCATTTTCAGTGATGAACCGGTACAGGCGGGCCATCAGTAGCTCCACACCCAAGGCCGGGGCCGCCCGGCTTCATGCTTCAGGTCATCCAGGTGGATGAATCGCCCGTCGCCCTTCTGGTTTACACCGATACCGGTAAAGCCGTGCTTCAGCGCCAGCTCGATGATCTTGAGGGCATCACCGCCGCTCACTGCAATATCAGCAGCCCGGCCACTTGCATGCGCCCCCGGTGAAGCCTTGCGGGCCTCAATGGGGTGCGTCGGGTGCCGGTAACCGCTTGTCACGGTCATAGGCTTGCCGTATTCGGTGCGCATGGCTTGCAGCTTTTCCATAAAGCCCGGCTTCATGCCGTTCTTGCCGGTGTGGGAGCACACGAATTCATGCGGCTGGAAGTTGGCGAATCTGTCCCAGTCCATTGCATGCTCCAGAAACAAAAAAGCCCCGGGCGGTCGGGAGACTCCCAACCCATCGGGGTAATAAAAAACCCGCCGTAGCGGGTTTGGGGGAAGGGCCACTTCTTGTTGCAGTTTCCTTTGGGGGCAGGAAACCACAGTGGCAGATTTCATAGTACTTTAGGCTAGACAAGTATCAATGCGTCTATCTGTCTAGACGACCAGTGGTTATGCCGACATGGCAGCCTGCCCAGAAAGGGCGCCATCAATCCAGGCCACCGCTTCGTTCTTGAGTTGCCCCGCCTTGTCTTTGCTCACCCCCATAGCTTTGCCCAGGGCTCGCAGTGTTTCGTATTCGTGGATATACCAGCCGATAAGGGCGCGCTTGTGCATCTGGCTTTTGCGGTTGCCCACCATCCCCACCAGTCGGTCAATCAGCATGGCCTCATCGTCTTGCATGGGCTCCTCCCCAACGACACCGCCCGCCATATCAGCGATTCGCCCCATAATGCCGTTGCACTTTGGTATGCCGCTGCTTGTGCGAACCCACCGGCCCCAGCGCTCCAACTGAAGATCAGTATCAACTGTGCTCATCTGCCCTCTCCTTCGCCGCTTCCAGTAATCGTTTGATAACGTCGATCGCCGTGCCGTTGGTGACCATTTCTGTGCTGCACCGGTAAACCACCCAGCCCAGCAGCTGCGCTTCGCCGTACTTCTCCAGATCCGCCTGAAAACCGCTGCCCCGGTTGTGGCGGCCACCGGTCCAGATGCCGCCCTCCACTTCCACCGCGAACAGCAATTCAGGCCAAGCAAAGTCAAATCGCCAGCGGCGGGTCGGGTGGAATCGGTGCTCTCGGACCCATCCCGCCACCTTCTCGGCCCGCAAATCCAGGGCCAGCGCCTCTTCGCCTTTGCTTTTCTTCATCGGTGATAATTCTCAATTTCCATAAGCGCATCCGCCGGCACCGGCAACCAGTCGAACTGGCGGCGGTAGTGCGCCACATGACCTGCAAAAATGGCCTTCTCCAGCTCTTTGCGGGTCACGTCACGGGCCTCGCCGTAATAATCCAGAATGAACTGGGCGGTGTTGTTATCAATTGCCGCTTCGTGCCGGTGGTGACGCGGGCAGAGCGGGATTACAAAATCGTTTCCTATGTGGATTTTGTTGTGCCTGGCAGTGCTTCCGACGCAGTGGTGAATCTCTGCCGGCGCCCCGCAGCAGGAACAGCCCTGCTCCACAAGCCAGTCCCACCAGTGCTTCTGGTGAACTGTTGGTGCTTTGCCGCCTTTCATAATCAGTACCAGTTGCTCAGTTCTTCGTAGGCTGCTTCATCGCCATCCATTTCATGCAATGACGACGCCTCTTCATCAGCTGAAATCACCGCCCACTCCCAGGCCTCACGAAAAGGCATATCAACCATTCGCTGCATTGTTCTGGCGAACTCGAATTTCCACTTCAGTCGCTTCAACATCTTCATCATTCCACCCTCGACAGTTCGTTGGGCTCCACCTCAGCCTCTGGCCAGTGGAACCGGGCAAATTTCAACGCCTCGGCGCGGTCTATCGCTTCGCCTACCATGTAGGCCAGACGCTTGCCGTGGCAGGTTACTAGCCAGCAGCGGTACATCAGCTCAGCCAGTCCAGTTGGCCGACCATATCCCCGACTTCAGGAAAATGGCTTGCCGTCATGCAGCAGGCACCTTGATCGTGCAGATCCATCCGCAAAACTGATGCCTCGCCGGGGTTCTGCATAGCGGCGAAGTGCGTCATATGCTCGATGCAGAACAGCGCCGTCCAGCCGGTGCGCCCGTAGGGCGTGTAGCTGAAGCGGCACATCACACCACCCCCAGCGCAGCCAACTGCAGAACGATTGCCAGACCGCCAAGGGTGGCGCATACCCAGTCACGCACCTCAAGGGCCAGCAGGGTGCCGAACACCGTTGCCACAAGGACAAGAATTGCCATGGTCATTGGTTTGACTCCCGGTATTCGGCGTAGACGGCCTGGGCCTTCTCGCTCCAGTGGATGCCGTTTTCTGATCCGTAGCTGTAGATCAGCTCGATCAGTTCCGAGAATTCCGCCTTGCGCATCTTGCTGGTGCTGTGGCCGAGCATTACCACCCCGCCGTCGATGCCCATAGCAATGCGGCTCTCGCGTTTCAGTGCGGCGGTAAACACGTCCTTCCATTCTTCCCGGGTGGCTGTGCATTTCTCGCCGTTGATGATCAGCGTGCACTGGCAGGCCACATCCTCCAGCAGGCACCAAAGCTTCGCGTTCTGATCCAGGCTTCGCTTTGGCTCACGCAAGGCCAGCTCCAGCGATTCGCGCCCCTTTCTGAACTGCTCAGCCAGCAAGCCTTCGGCATGGTCCAGGGCGCGCTTGAAGTTGTCCTCACGCAGCCGGTAAATCTTCTCTTTGCTCATGCGCACCCCCGGTACTTTGGCGTACAGATAACCAGCGCCTGACGCTTCCCAGCCTCAGACTGGGGCACCACGCGCCACCGGTATTCCTCGCCACTACCGGCGCGAACAATGACGTGAGCCTTGCCGGTGTTGTTTGTCAGCCACTCCAGCTCTTCCACTGCTGCCTCCGGGTCGGTGAATACGGTCATAAAGCCCCCGACAAATACCGCGCCACGGCGCTCTGCTCATGCTGCGCCACCAGATCCGCCACGTTATTCGGCGCCTGACCAGCCAAACACCAGCGGGAAAAGCGGCCCTCGCCTATCAGCTCTACCAAGCCCTTGGCACGCATGTTCACCAGCACCCACTGGGTTTTCTTGCCAGGCAGGCCAAGGCATTTGGCTATCTCGCCCCGGCTCATTGGCCCGTCTTGCAGCAGGGTGAGGATTCGGTCTGTGTGGGTCATGCGGCCTCCATTACCGTGCGGATGAAGATTTCCGCTTGCTTGGCATTGATTGCATTGCCATAACCGCGCAGTCGTCCCACTCTGGCGGGAGCCCCATCAACCAGCGGACTACCGTTCAGAGTTCGGATCACTTCAAGTGCGCCAGCTTGTGGCAGCTCGGACAAAGCGTCTGCAAATTTCTCGGGTCGTTGTTGTGTATATTTTCGTCCACATGATGGACGTGTAGGTGCTCCGCTTTTCCGCACTTCTCGCAGCACCTTTGAACATGCTTCTGAGCCTCCCTGTGTCGCGCAGTCGATGAAGCGCCCCAGTTTCCCCGCGTGTTCGAGCAGGAAAGCGAACAATAACGTCGCCTCATAAAAACCGATCTGTCTTCCAATCTGGAGCCATACCGTTTCCGGTGCAGCTCCGTCCCGCACCGCTCGCAGTATTTCTTCGGAACGGGAATCGTCTGCTGCCGCATCTTTCACCTCTTCGATTTTTTCTTTGTCGTTACGCGCATCGCGCAGATACACCATTGCACAGGCAAGCCCATCAGCCATCTGCTTAAGTGCGGGTTCAACTGGCCGCCACTTTCCATCCCGGCAGAAGAGCCAGTCAGCATCTGCCCAGAAGCCGTTAGTCGGGACGGGGTCTGCCCCCCCCATTTCGCCAGCGCAGCTATCTGATTCAGCGGACGGCCCGTATCCCAAGGCCTTGCGTCCTTCGCCCCTCGGTGCGCATCTGCTGCTGTCACTGTTGGCCAGCCCGCCATGACTGCCTGCCGGGGCAGCTGATCCACCCTGTTGCGAACTGATCCGTCCGGGTTGCTGGCCACCGTTGCCATCCCCGGCGAATCCTTCCAATCCCTCGCACTCGGAGTCACCCACCCAGAAAGCGCGATCTCTGAGGTGCGGGGCACCGACCCCCGCAGACGGAAACGGGACACACCCGAAGGCGTAACCCATGGCTTCCAGGTCAGCTTGTACAAGGTCGAACCAAGGATCTGTGCGCTTTGCTGCAACCTGCTCTCCAAGGACTTTTGGAGGCCTGCGCTGTTGGATGAGCCACTGGAAGGAAGGCCAAAGATGCCGCTCATCATCAAACCCATTTCCTTTGCCTGCCGCGCTGAAAGGCTGGCATGGGCAAGATCCGGTCCACACTGGCCGGTCGTCTGGCCACCCGGCGCGTCGCAGGGCAAGGCTCCACACTCCGATTCCGGCGAAGAAGTGGCACTGCGTGTATCCAGCAAGCTCATCTGGTCGAACATCCTCGATGCTCCTTTCGTCAACGTCTCCGGGCGCGATATGCCCTTCCCTGATCAATTCGCGCAGCCACTGAGCTGCAAAGGGGTCGATTTCGTTGTAGTAGGCAGTCACGCCGCCCTCCCCGCTTTCCGCGCCATTGCCGCCCGCTGGTTGCCGCTCAGGCGGTACTCAATGTTCAGGGTGGCCGTTACCGGGCAGATGCAGCGACGCACCCGGGTGATGTGCTTCAGGTCTTCCAGCTCGCGCAGACGGCGGCACAAGGTCTGCACCATCAGCCCAGTGTCGCGGGCAATAACATTGCGAGTGGCGCCAAACTGGCACCGGTACAGGTACTGCCGGATTCTTTCGCGTTGGGTTGCTGCGTTGTGTTTCATACCGCCTCCCGTGCCACGTTGAGCACTCGCTGATTGGCGCCTGACCAGTACGTCCGAACATTGCCGGTCGGGCCGTGCCGGTTCTTCTCGATAAGCACTTCCAGAATTCCCTTGTCCTGGCTGTCCGGGTTGTAAACCTCGTCCCGGTACAGGCACATGATCTGGTCGGCTTCCTTCTCGATTTCGGAGCTGTCGGACATGTCGCCCATGCCGGGGCGCTTGTTGCTGCGCTTCTCCACGTCACGGCTGACCTGAGCCAGTGCCACCACCGGAATATCCAGTTCTCTGGCCAGCTCTTTCATCTGGCGCACCACTTCGCCCACCTGCTCGTGGCGCTTGGCTCTCGGGTCCGTGGACTTGATGCGCTGGATGTAATCGACGTACAGGGCGCGGATGCCGTGCATGTGCTTCCACTTCCGGGCCTGCCGCACCACTTCCATGATGGAAATGCCGGACCGGTCGTTGATCTGGATTCCCACATCGGTGTACCGGGAAATGGTCTTGGGCAGCACGTCCCACTCAATCGCCGTCAGTTGCCCCGCGCGCAGCTTGCCAAGGCCGACACCGGAACCGATGGCCAGGGTCCGCATACCCACCTGCTCGTGCGGCTGCTCGCTACTGATAATCCCGACCGGGTGCCCAGCGTTCAGGGCCAGATTCAGCAGGAATGCCGTTTTGCCCATGGCAGGACGGCCACCCACGACGATCAGGTCAGACGGGTGCAGGCCGCCCAGATTGTGGTCCAGATCCGCCAGCCCGGTGGGGATGGTGTTCACCTCGCCTTTGCGGGCTTGCTCCATCAGGTCCACGGCGGCGCGCAGCGATTCCTTCATCGTGTATTCGTAGTTTTTCGCCGTGGCGGTCACCTCCATCAGGGCGCCCATCAGCGTGTCGATGGCCTCCATGCCCTTGCTGGGGATTTCCTGCAAGGCTTGCTGGCAGGCCTCCGTGGCGGCGAGCTTCTGGCGCACCTTGCGCAGCTCCTTGGCGTAGGCACCCACCCCGGCAGCGCTGGGAGTGTTCCGCAGGCGCTCTGACAGGTACTTCGTCCAGTCGCGCCCCCCGGTGTTTTCCTTGAGCCAGGAACAAACCGTCATCAGCTCAACGGGCCCGGCCATGTCCACGTTCTGGATGGCTTGCCAGACGGTCTTGGCGTTCGGGGTAACGAAATCCCCCACGGTCAGATCCAGGCTGGACAGAACGGAGTTGTTCAGCAGCACAGCGCCGATGATGGCGTCTTCCGCTTGCATCGCTTGATCAATCAAGGGTCAGCTCCCGTGGCCGTGCCGGGCCGCCCGTTGGTTGCTGTCCCCGTGGTGCGAAATCAGGAGACTTTCCGAGCCATGTGCGGAACGCTGCCTGCCAGTCAGCTTGGCGCCGGTCGTTGGCCAGGGCATGGTCGATAAACTTCGGCAATTCGTTATTCAGCGAAACACCCAACTCCAACGCCTTGGCTTTGCAGGACTCATTAGGATTGAAGTCATCAGGGATTGGGGTTGCAGGTTTCTTGCGGGATTGCCTGCCGGTTTTTTCGCTATCTCCGGCAGCGCCGGAATATACTTCCTGCTCCTGTTCCTGCTCCTGTTCCTGATAAGGCATACCCTTCGCGAAGGCTTCCGGTAAGGCTTTCGCAAAGCCTTCCCCTTTGCCTTCCGTAAAGGCTTTCGCTCTAGCAATCACGCGGCTTTTAAGCTCGCACTCAGGCAGAAGATCAAGCGCACCACCCCATGCTTTGACCACGTTCGGAGACTCAGGCGGGTTGTACTTGATGAACCTTGGAAGGGCGATCAAACAAGCCTTCTGGTCATGCTCTGCCATACCCTTGGACAAGGCTTCCCGGAAGGCTTCCCGGAAGGCTTCCGGCTCCCACCCCATTTCTTCAGCCAGTCCGGCAACCGTTGCTCGCATGGCGCCCAAGGCGGTCATGTTTGGGTGGGTGAGCAGCATGAAAAACACCAGCTTGGCGTTGTCGCTCAGGTCACGGAACTTGGCATCGTTCCAGATGCGCGGGTCCACTTTGCGATAACGAGCCATTACTTCAGCCCCTCTTTGATGTGCTTGACCCAGCAGTTTCTGGTCCGGGTGCAAGGCTTTTCCGCCATGCGCTTTGCGGCTTGTTTGGCCAGCCGCTTGTGTCTCTGGCTTTTCTTTTCGTGTTTTGGCATCATCATCTCCGGAAGACCTGATGCCCCGGTTTCGCCTGACCAGCGCCGGGGCATTTTCTTTATCGGCTGGCCCTGCTCTCGGCCAGCTTGTCCTGCAATGCCTGAATCTGGCGCTCAATCTCAGCCGGATTAACCTTCGCCAAGAACTTCTCCACCAGATACAGAACCGGCTTCGTGTCGCCGGTCACGTCCATGTATGTCTCCAGATCGTCCAGGGTGAAACGGCGGGAATCGTCGGGGTTCTGTGCCAGCTTTCGGCTCAGGTCGGACGGGCTGTAATCCATATCAGCCGCGATTGCCTTCTGTGGCTTTCCCTGCTGGTGAACACGGGCGGCCACATACTCCCGGCAGGTGCCGTAGCACTCAGCCAGTCCGCGCTCGAAATTCAGGGCTATCTGTCCGGTTTCCACTTTCTGGTTCCCCTACTTTCCTGTTGTTTCCCCTACGAATCGGGGGCAAATAAAAAGCGCCGGGTTATGCGGCGCTGTGCTGCTTGGCGGCTTTGAGGCGCCCTTTTGAGATCACCTGAATCTGGAATTGGCGACCTTCCGGCACGCGATCCTCCGGCCATTCACGGACGGATTGATAGCGGATGCCCAGGGCGTCTGCGGTTTGCTGGATGCCGCCGAAGAACTCGACAACTTCAGATTTCTTCATTGGTGGTCTCCTTAACTTTGTGCCGCTATTAAGGCATACCTGAACTTAAAAGGTCAAGCATTATGCAGGCATACCTTTCAGGACCACCTGTAAAGTCTGGCTCTATGAATGAACACGCTGAAAGAGTCAGGCAGCTTCTCGTTGCCAGAGGGGTGAAGGATCGGAGCATGAAGCCGGAGCTTGCCCGTGTCTGCGATATTTCCTATCAGTCGGTCCAGGGCTGGTTTGATGGCAGCACAAAAAGCATCACCGCCAAAAACCTGGCCAAAATTGCCAAGCACTGGAATGCGGATCTCGCTTGGCTAACCACCGGTCGGGGCGAAATGGATGCGCTATCCGGTGTTTTTGAAGAGGGTCCGACTTACCGAATAAGAAGCGGGGTGCAGGGAGTGCCAGTAGTAGGTAGGGCAGAGCTGGGATCAGAGGGCTTCTGGACTGAGACAGAGCACCCCGTTGGCAATGGTGACGGGTTCATTGATTGGCCAACCACCGACCCGAATGCATATGCTGTGGAGGCCAACGGGGACAGTATGGCGCCACGCATCAAACACAGGGAATTCATCATTGTGGAGCCCAACGCAGAGATCATGCCGGGCGACGAAGTGCTGGTGAAGACCCGGGAAGACCCGCCCAGATGCATGGTGAAGGTATTTCAGTACACCCGCGACGGCAGGCACCACCTGGCCAATATCAACACTGAATACGAAGATTTCAGGCTGGACGAAGACAAGGTGGCAAAGATGCACTTTGTCGCCGGAATCGCAAAACGCAAGATGCACCGCCACGAATGATGTGGAATACGCCCAAGGAGGGAACATGAAAAAAATCATTTTTGTCATATCAATAATGCTATCTGTGGCAGCAATGGCGAACCCAAACGCCTACGATAAAACTACGGATCACAAGAAAATCGGCTGGATGGATAAGGGTATGGAACAGGTGAAAGCCAAGCTCAAAGACCCTGAATCGGCTCAGTTTTCTGGCGTATACTTCCATAGGGGAGCGGATGGCGTACCCATGACCTGCGGGAAAGTTAATGCCAAAAACAGTTTTGGCGGATATAGCGGCTCCGAGCGATTCTTCTCTGCGGGAAAACCACATTTGACCTTTCTTGAGTCGCAGGTTGATGGCTTTCCTGGCCTTTGGTCCAAGTTCTGCCAATAATCGCACCCCTCTTCTATCTGGCCCGCCACTGAGCGGGCCTTTTTACATCCCCTCCTTGCCCTCCTCTTTCGCTGAACCACCATAAACCATGTCGGTCATTTTGGGCCTATTTTAAGTTTTGCCTTAAAATAAGTTAAGGCACCCCTTTACTCCATAATTCAGGTATGCCTTAATGGTCCCACGCTAAACGAACAGCCCGGAGCCAGACATGAACTCAGCCCTCAGAAACCAGCAAGCCATGGCCAGCGCGCAAGAGCGCTTCGACCGCGCCCTGCCGGTGGACGATATGGACTTCCTGGACGACGACAAAGTGGACTTCGACCGGGAAGAGGAAGAGGCACTGGCAGAGACCGGAGCGGGCCGGGTTATCGAACCGGAACAGCTTTGGGCAGCCCTTCGCCGCAAGCCTGAATTCCGGGCCGTTCTGGACACCGTAATCACCGAAATGATGGACGACGAGCGTTACCAGCAGGCCCGCGACGAGCGCATGAAGCTGGACGCACAACAACGGATGGAGCCGTAAGCCATGAGAGACCTTACTACTATCGAGAAAATGACGAAAACCGCTGTGCTCGAAGCCATGGCGATATGCCAACCGAGCGCTGCCCGCGACGCGGGCAATCCAATCGAGATGCAGTGGCGCGGCAGATGGCTGCTGGCTATCGACCTGTGTGGCGCTGGGCACCCGGTCACGCTGGCCTGCTACCGGGGCCAAACGCTGATCTCGGCGGCAATCAACCATCGCTACGGGTTGCCAACTCCGATGCCCATAAAATCCATGCTCTACCCGTCGGAGGCCGCATGAGATACGGAAACATTGTTCTCGGTTCCGCCGTTGCTATGGCTCTCGTTGCCATCCTGTGCATGGCCGGGGAAATGGACTACCAGGACGCACTGATAAGCGAGCAGCACACCTGCGCCATGGTGCGCGATGGAATCTGGCCCGCTGAGCAGGCCGAAAACTACAACTGCGCCGAGCCGGTGCAGGTGGCAGGAGTGGAATGATGCAGGAATTTAAGGGAACGCCGGGGCCTTGGGTGCTTCTTGAGGCTGGCGATGGAATTACAAAGAAGGTGCCCGTGGATCGCGGCAACACTTCGATTTTGACCATCGTTGAAGAGGATGGTGTGAAGTTCGCCGCTGTCATGGATGGATATGACGCCCAGCTTATCGCCTCCGCGCATGAGCTGCTGGAAGAGCTGCAAGAGGTCGACAAGACGCTGTGCGCCCTGCAAGGAAATATCGCTGACGCGAACAAGTCAGAGCCTCGCTGGAATGGCATGTGGGACGTGATTCAGCAGCGACGCGATGCAATCAAAGCAGTAATCGAGGCAACAACCAAACAACCCTAACGACAGAGCGCTGATCTGTTGTTTTGCGGGGTCCGCCCCGCCTTTTATTCGAGCAAGGAGCAGAGCATGAACGCGATTGCACAAACCAACGGCTTCGCCCTGAAGCCAACCAGCATGCAGGAAGCCATGGCGTTTGCTAAGCAGATTTCCAGCAGCCAGATGGTGCCGAAGAATTATCAGGGGCGCCCTGACGACACCCTGGTGGCAATGATGATGGGCAGCGAGCTGGGCCTGAATCCGATCCAGGCGCTGCAGAACATCGCCGTCATCAACGGCAAGCCCGCCATCTATGGCGACGCCCTGCTGGCACTGGTTCAGAACCACCCGAAGTTCGGCGGCCATGAAGAGAGCTTTGACGAGCAGGCCATGGCCGCCACTTGCACCGTCTGGCGCAAGGGTGACGACAAGAAGCACACCGTCACCTTCAGCCGTCAGGACGCCGAACACGCGAAGCTGTGGGGCAAGCAGGGGCCGTGGCAGCAGTACCCCAAGCGGATGCTGATGTGGCGCGCGCGCGGTTATGCCCTGCGGGACAAATTCGCCGATGCCTTAGGTGGCCTGATTACGGTCGAAGAGGCGCGCGACATTCCGGAAGAGCGCGACATTACGCCGCCTCGTGATGCGCAGCCTGCCGCGCTTCCTGAATACCCCCAGGAGCGACTTGAGAAAAAGTTATCCGATTTCCGCGCCAGCGTGGATGGCGGCACCGACCCTCAGGACATCATCGGCTTCCTGGAATCCAAATACACCCTGAACGAATCACAGCGCCAGCAAATTCTCGGCCTCAAGCAAGGAGCAGAAGCATGAAATTCAATCTCGGCAAACTCGTAAAAGTTGAGCAGGGCTCCCCGGAGTGGCTGGCACTGCGCGCAGAGCGCGACACGGCCAGTGAGGCGCCCGCTATGATGGGCAAGAGCAAGTACCAGACTCGCAACGCCCTGATGGACCAGAAAGCCACTGGCGTGGTTCCTGAGCCCAGCGAGCACCAGAAAAAGGCGTTCGATAAGGGCCACCAGGCAGAAGCGGCAGCGCGCCCCATTGCAGACGCAATCATTGATGACGAGCTGTACCCGGTGGTGCTTGATGATGCCGTAAGCGGTTATCTCGCATCCATGGATGGCCTGACCATGTGCCGCCGTATTGGCTGGGAGCACAAATGGTTGAGCGCTGACCTTGCTGCTCAGATCGATGCCGGCGAACTGGACGAGCATTACCGGATTCAGCTTGACCAGCAGTTTGCCCTGTCCGGTGCCGAACGGATCCTGTTCATGGCATCCGATGGTACCGAGGAAAACTGCAAGTACCTGTGGATTGAGCGTGACGAATCCCGCTTTGCCGCACTGGAAGCTGGCTGGGAGCAGTTCCGGGCCGATCTGGCCGAATACCAGCCGCGCAAGCAGGAGCAGGCCGCTACCGGCGCCACCACCGAAGACCTGCCAGCCGTATCCGTTCAGGTAAGCGGCGATCTGTCCATCGTGGACAACTTCGACCGGTTTGAATCTGCCCTCAAGCACTTCATTGACGAGGTGCTGGTACGGGAGCCGAAAAACGACCAGGACTTTGCCGATCTGGACAACCAGGTCAAAGCGCTGAAAAAGGCCGAGGACGCGCTGGACGCAGCCGAAGCCCAGCTGCTGGCCCAGGTTGAAGCCGTGGACACCGCCAAGCGCCGCAAGGACATGCTGCACAAGCTGGCCCGCGATAACCGCCTGATGGCCGAGAAGCTGGTGAAGGAGCAGAAGAAGGCCATCAAGCTCCAGATTGCCCAGGACGCAAAGCAGGCGGTCGAAGACCACGGCGCCAAGGTGCAGGCCACTCTGGACGGCTACACGCTGCCCCGCGTGCCCACCGACTTCAACGAGGCCATGAAGGGCAAGCGCACGATCACCACTCTGCGCGATGCAGCCGACAACGAAGTGGCCCGGGCGAAGATCGCCATCAACGAAGCCGCCGACCTGATCCGGGCAAACGCCAAGATCATTGCCGACGCCGGCCACGAATTCCTTTTCGCAGATCGCCAGCAGCTGGCCCTGAAAGACAGCGAACTGGTGAAGCTGGAAGTGGAAAGCCGCATCACCCGGCACAAACAGGAAGAAGAACGCCGCCTGGAAGCTGAGCGCCAGCGCATCGCCGCCGAGGAAAAAGCTAAGGCAGAGCGCGCAGCCCAGCAGAAAGCCGACGCCGAGAAAGCCGCCCAGCAGTCCCAGGATGCGCCCAAGGCCGAACCGGTAGCCGAGCAGCCCGCACAGGTGGATAGCGAACAGGCCGGCACATACCGGGCCCCGGAAAAGACAGCACCCCCGGTGCGCCCATCTGACCAGGACATTCTGCGCGCCATCGCCGCCGAGTTTCAGGTGGACGTTCACACCGCTGCCGCCTGGGTGCTGGAAATGAATCAGCAGGAACTGGAACGGGTCGCCTAATTCATGGGCCCAGCGGGCGGCGGTTAACACCCGCAGCCAGGGCGCCCGGCTCCTTGCCCCCTCTTAACCACGGAAGGCCGTGGGGATAGCCAAAGGCGCGAGGGGAGCGAATCTCAGGGCGTGACCTGACCGACTGGCCCGGTCGATAAACGGGCATGAACAACGGCACAGGAGAACACCATGGATCTGGTTTTGATCTTCCTCCTATGCCTCTGGTTTGGCTGGCCGCCGCCTACCGGTCAGCCATTTAAGAGCGCGGACCACCGGGCGAAACTGGTGGCAGCAATCAGCACAGAGGCAACCGCACTGGGTTGGACAGTGTATGGAGCGTAGGCAAAGAGATGAACGCAGCGGCTTCTACGCACACGGTAGCCGCCCCGAAAGGGCAAAGATCGTGCCGACTGGCCGGCGTAACCGGCCCTCCCCATAGGGGTGCGTTCTGGAAAAAGCTGAGGGATGCGTGTCGGGGCGATGGCCACGGACTCCCGAGAACACCGACACCCAGAACGCACCACCTATGCGGTGAATACAGCAATGCACGACGAGCGGAGAGAGCCCGCGCCGGAGACGTACCCGGCCACCGCATCCATTCAGACAACGGAGAGAGATATGGGCATCGAGACAAAGTGGCGGTGTGGCGAATGTCACGAACTGCACAGCGATGAAGATGAAGCGCATGAGTGCTGCCAGCCCTCTGTTACTGAAGTCTACGTCTGCCCTGCATGCCAGGACTATCACTTCGATGAGGCTGATGCAGAGCTCTGCTGCGGCGTGAGCCAAGAGCGGTGCCCTGTCTGCTGTCGTGACCATGGAGCCAGCAGCATCGATGCTGTAGCCATTCGCGTCGCCGGCCACTGCCGAACGTGCAAGCCGCACTTCAGCATCGACCAGCAATTCACCATCGAATCCAATTTTGAACAGATAAGCGGGCAATTCGTCTCGCTGAATCGATAAGGAGCAATCATGGCCAGAGGCGTTAACAAGGTAATTCTCATCGGCAATTTAGGCCAAGACCCGGAAACCCGGTTCCTGCCCAGCGGCGGAGCGGTCACCAATGTGACGCTGGCCACCAGTGAAAGCTGGAAGGACAAGCAGAGCGGCCAGATGCAGGAAAGAACCGAATGGCATCGCTTGGTCTTCTTCAACAAGTTGGGGGAGATTGCCGGCGAGTATCTGAAGAAGGGCTCCAAGGTTTACGTGGAAGGCTCCATCCGCACCCGTAAGTGGCAGGGTCAGGACGGCCAGGATAGATACACCACCGAAATCGTGGCCAACGAAATGCAGATGCTGGACGGACGCGGTGACGGGCAGGCAGCAGGGCAGCAGGCACAAGCGCCAGCCCAGCAGCAGTACACCGCGCCCCCTGGCGGGTTCAATCCGCCTGCAGATGACTTTGACGACGACATCCCCTTTTAGCGGGGGACAGCCCAATGAGCGAATGGATAAGAGCCAGACGGCTGGAAGCGAACAGGAAACAGGGGAATGACATGAGTGATATTCGAGAGGCGTTTGAGGCGTGCAGGCCGCGCAAAGGCCAAGAGATTCGTTATACCGAAAAGGGTTCTGGATTCCACTATCAGATCCATGGCTGCTGGCCGCCTCAAATGGCTCCCAACTGCTACGGAGTGCTTGGCACCGTCATCAGTGTCAGCGGAAGCGTCGCAAAAGTTCGCATACCATTCGGTGGCGTCACTGATTTTATTTGGCGTTTCAGGGATGGGCTGAACGACTGTTTTGAGTGGGACAGCAAGGAGAAGTCCAATGGATAAGTTGCAGAAAGAATTTGAGGCATGGCTTGAATCGGAGTTCGGAATGTGGGCAATACAGGCCAGACCCGGGGTATATGGTTCTGAACAGATACAGGATATGTGGAAGGCTTGGCAAGCCGCCCTTAGCGCCAATGGTGGGGAGGCGGTGGCATTCGGAAGCGGAGATTACACAATAGAGGTTGGTGGGTACGTTGATAACCATGCCGTGTTTATCGCCCCGGCTAATCCGACTGGGAAAATGGGCGATTTAGCCCCGCCAACAACCGGCGAAGACAAACACCGACTAGTTCCCGGTGAGCGCGTGATGACGTTCCCGACAGAGGCTCAGGCATTCGCTGTCGCCGAGGCCATTGCTGGCCGCCGGGTCAACCGCCTAGACGGCTCACACCCCGCCCCGCCATCTGTTGCGGTGCCGGAGGGCACAGAGAGCGCCCTGAGTTTTATCAAGCAAGCCTTGGCCTTGCCATCAAAGCCGCTGCCTGACCCGCACGCTCACTCCCATGAGGCCTATGCCAGGGCGCTTCACGAGGCATTCTGCGCGATTCGGTTCAAGTTGATGCACGCAATGGACGCGCTCGCCGCCGCCCCATCCCCCGACCATATTGCCGACGCCGGGAAGGTGGTGTCGGGGAACGAGGTGAAAGCGCGTGTCGTGTCTGGCGCACGCGACATGCTGAGAGAGTCCAGCAAGCAATTCCGTGCTATTGGTGATATTGGCCACGCAGCAATGTGTGAAAACCACGCGGACGAACTGGACCGCCTCCGCACCACTGACGATAAGGCGGAGGGGGTATGAGCATGGGGTATATCCGTCGCACTTACGGCGTGCCGGTGAAGCGGGGGATGCGGGTTCGCATACGTGCGTTCGACGGATGGACGGATGGACGGGTAACAAGCGCCACACATTATGTGGTGGTGGCTCCAGATCAATGGCCGAATGCGAGGCTCCGCTATCACCCCACAGACTACAATTTTATTCGGTATCAGGGTGACGACCCCACCCATAACGGAGGTGAGAGCGATGGATAAGCCATGCAAGTACGTTTGTGATTACTACGGCGTTCCTGCCGAAATTGGCCGCCGTGTCATTGTGAATGGTGAGCCTGGTGTGATCGCTGAGGACGGTGGCAACCATATCGGCGTTCTATTCGATAAGGACGAACCCGGCACCGTCTACCCCTGCCACCCGACTTGGCGCGTTGTGTACCAGGGCATGGTCCCGGTGCGCCAGTTGCCTGCCCGTAAGCGTCGAGCGAAAGAGCGCTACCAGCGATACCGAGAATTCGGTGATGGTTTCGATAATTTCCGGCAGTTCCTGGCATGGGACTCGGACCCGGATCGCTCATGGAATCGAGGTTGCCATGGATAATGAATATCAAAAGCAGTGCCCAATAGATGGTGGCACATGCGGTCAAGGCGGAACATGTTTTGTCTGTGAAAATGAGGCGCTTGGCTCTCAGCTCACCGCAGCCAATGCCCGCATTGCTGAGCTGGAAGCCGAGAACAAGGCTCTGAAGGAGGCGCTGGGCCAGTTGCACGATTCAGCCAGCGAGTACGCCGCCGACCAGTCCGGTGCAAATGACCCAAGATGCGGGGTTGTTCAGCCCATTACAGTTGCAGACGGCGAGGCCCTGAATGATGCACTCCGACGCGCAGCCGCCCTGCTGGAGAAGAAGCCGTGAAAGAAAACCCAAACCTTGTCACCGAGGAAGAGCTGCTGGCCTGGACGCACTTCAGGACCCGGGCGCCCCTGATTCGCTGGCTGGACCAGCAGGGAATCGAATACCACCGTGGTGCCGGCGGGCGTGTTTGCACCACGCTGCAAGCCTTGAATTCGCGAGGAAGCGCCAACGATGATGGCCTGGAGTTTGCCTGATGGGTCGCGGACGCTACACAAGGCGGGACTCTGCCCTGCCAGAGTACGTTTACCGGGTCGCAAGCAAGAACCGGGTTATCTGGCGTGAGTATGCGGGGAAAGGCCGTTTCTCAGGCCAGATAACACTGGTTTCACCCAATGGGCGCCCCCTACCCCATGATGCGCCACACAGGGACATTTTGGAGGCCTATCAGCGACAAGTGGCCACCGGAGGCAAGCGAACCCTTGGTAACCTGCTCCGGGACTACATGGCGGCCCCCAGGGTGGCGCCCATCAAGCCAAAGACCCGGGGCGAATACCTGAAGTACGTGGACGCCATCGCGGCAAAGCCCATGCGAAACGGATCCAGATTCGGCGATGTGGCCCTGGATAAGATTTCCGCCGGCGTGATCGCCAAGTACCGGGACAGCCTGGCCGACAAGCCGACCACCGCCAACCGGCACCTGCAGTTCCTGTCTGTGGCGTTTGGCTGGGCCATTGAGCAGGAGCTGATGCCATCCAACCCGTGCCAGGGTGTGCGCCGGTACCGGCTGGAGGCCCGCACGCGCTACGTGGAAGACTGGGAGTTTGACCTTGTGCAGCGGCTGGCGCCGGAATACGTGGCCGTAATGATGGAGCTGGCGTTCCTCATGCGGGCACGCAAGGGGGAGATTCTGGCTCTGCGCCGGGAGCATGTGACAGACCGGGGCATTTTCCTCGAGCGGAGCAAAAACAGTGAGTCAGAGGTGACTTTGTGGACGCCGCGGCTTCGGGACGCCTACAAAGCGGCCACGGCCATCAATCGGGGCGTGATTAGCCCATGGCTGTTACACGGGAAGGACGGGGACGCAATCAAGCCGGAGGCCTTCTCTACCGCCTGGCAGAGGCTGATGGCCAAGGCCCTGACCAACGGCCTGAAGGAGCGGTTCACGTTCCACGATCTGAAGGCGAAAGGCCTGACCGATGACTCTGAACACTGGGCGGGTCACAAATCGGAGAGAATGCGGCAGGTTTACCACCGGCTGGCGCGAGAAAAGCAGGCGACGCGGTAGAATTTTTTGATGCCGGTTTTGATGCCGGCCACAAAAAGAAAAGGGCCCGCAAACCTGCGAGCCCTTGTCATGTATGGCGCACCGGGGAGGATTCGAACCCCCGACCTACTGGTTCGTAGCCAGTTATATTGGCCTTATTTATCATGGTGTTGCGGCTTGTTTGGCCTCAAAAAAAGGCGGATTCGCTCTCAATACAATCAATGAGTTAGCGATTTTTTTATGCCGTTATTATCGCTTTTCGCACGCCACCCTCAGTCATCACCTACAGACGCCCTCCCTGGCACCTGACACCCTGAACATGCCCGCCGCCGGCCACGCTTTCCACGGCCAGCGACAGACGTGTCAGCGCTATGCGGCGGGCTCTTTCTCAACTATCCGCAACAGGCCTTCAGGCTCACCAATGGAGACGTTATTGCAGAAATCCTGCACATCCGCCTCTATGGGCGCAGCTCTACCATATTCCTGAGCCAGCTGAGCCAAGGCCGCAAATGCTTGCTCAGGGTCTGAGAGAATCGCCATGTATTCAGGCTTCATGATGGTGCTAGCCATGCTGTGTGTAGCAGGCGCAGCCCCATCAGGGGAAAGCAGGCATCCGCCAAAGGTATGCTCGCCGCCAGTATCCGGATCGAATACAGTGGCCACCCTATTGGCCTGCTCAACGACCTGAAGGGGTATCACAAGAATCACATCAACATAATCAGACATTACGGCTCTCTCTTGGATTCCAGATAATCGGTGATGGCACTTGTTTCTGGTCCTGTAAGGGCGCGGTCCACATAGATGACCTCATAGAGCTTGGCCACATGGGGTAGCTCTGTTTCTCCAGTGATGGTCTGGCCTGTAAGTATCGTCACCCCTGAATCATCAGCATAGGCCACAGTCGCATCGGCTCCCAGGTCCGGGAAATCGACGACAAGAGCATCATCAACAAGATCATCTTCAACCCAATGATATGTCCCATCGGTACGATATTTTGGCTTCTGTGCTGTAGTTGACTGAGACGCATGGTTGCCCTTTATCTCCTGAATAGTGCAATCCATCACTACAGAATATTCCGTGGTTCCATCCATAAACACTTGGAGCACGCCCGGGTTTCCGGGAGGAAGATAAAATGATAATTCTTGGGTAAAGTCATCTCCCTGTGAGCTTCTGTATAAAAGGCCCACGCCGCCAACACTGGACCCTACGCCGAAGATAGCTCCCGTATCTCCAGTAAACGTGTGCGTCACCTTGCGCCAATAGGGCTTGCTATCCATCGACCATTGGTACCGGGGGTGGCTAGAAGAGGTGCCTACTGATCCGTTAGACAAAGTTCCTGTGCCTGAATCCCATGCGCCACTAGAGCCGCCACTATCGGAGATAGAAGGCGCCGCGTAGCCTGAGAATTCATCAGGCCCAAGCTCCGCACCCTCTGAGGCATCAAGAAAAAGGCCAATGACCTGGTTGTCGGCGCTTATGCTCAATGCACCGGGGGAGTCTTGGAATATATTTTCAATGTCAGAAGCCGCAAGCCATGCGCCCTGTTCGCCATTTGAGAACAGGGCGGCTGGGCTAAAGTAAGTGGCAAAGGAGCCTGTTGCCTTTGCTGCAGCCTGCGAATCAGACCAAGCATAAGGGTAATAGGTGACTTCCTTGATTTTGGTCAATCCGCTATCGGATAGGTGGCCGGGCTCAGCAGCAGTAAATGGGTCAACCGTAAACAAAACATCGCCATTGGCCCAGCACTTGCCGACGCCCGCACTGTAAACAAAAACCACATAGCCAGAACCTTCCAAAAGCTGGCCAAACCCAGAGCCCGGAATCGGCATTGATTTATCCAGATCAGCCTTAATGACCCAAGTGCCTGAGCTGGAATTAAAGTTCGGAATATCGTTGATAGCTGCGGTTTCTGACAGGCTCGCGTCCAGCAACAGGCCCTCGCCAACACCTTCGCTATAATTGAACCGAGGAACATCGGTTCCGGCTGTCTGGGTGTCACCATTGATGTCCTCATAATCGGCAGGATTAGGGCGCGAAAAAGTGAACGCAACATTGAACGGGACGGTTTTAAGCGCCATTACACATCCTCCTGGATATAGGACTGGGCTACAAAGTCAGCGTAAAAGGTGGTGCCGAGCAGCTCAGGGTGAAGGGACTGGATCAGAGCAATAATTCTGGACTCGGCCCCGATGAAAGCATCAATGGCCGTCTGCAGGGCCGTGCTGTTTGGGTATTCGCCCTGCTCTACGCCCGTTCCGGTTTGGTTCTGGTAAAGCTTCAGGGTGCCGCTATCGGACACCCAGAAGTATTCGGTGTCGCTGGTTCCGGACTCGCCGGCCGCAATGCTTGGGTAGATCGTTGCGCCGGTTCCGGCAACTCCGCCAAGCTGTCCCAGCAATCCCTGGAGCTTGCGCATGGCCCGAGTAAAGATCGCCGCCGTCTCAATATCCCCCTGGGCCATCTCAGGTATGCCATCGGTTGTGAAGTCACGCTGGATGGCATAAGCGCCAGTCTTGCCGGTGCCGCCGTAGGGTGCGGTCAGCGTGATCTGGGTATCACTGTCCACGCTGGCCACGTCATAGACTAGGCTGGCGCCAGCCATGACGAAGCTGTCACCGGCCTGCACATTGGCCAGCCATTGCGTCCCAGATCCAGACACAACTGGACTACCGTTCACCACCGTGGCGGTGCCCGCTTTATATTGAGCCATTGGGTACTCCGGTTATTCCTGCATGAAATAGAAATCGCTGAGGTGGGCTTCCGCTTCCATTACCCGGTTACCTGTGGTCACAAGAGAAACCTTAAGGGCATCCCCGGGGCTGAAGTCGTTTATTGTGTAAGTGCTGGTCAGAGAGAAGGTTTCATCACCCTTCGGCGTACTTATCGTGACCTCATCATTTTCCAGATCAACAAAGCACTCAACCCCATAGAACTGCCCCAGCGCCGGGGCAATAACAGCAGCTGGCGGAGCAGTGCCGGTTTCCGTTGTAATAACCCTGGTTTCCGTTGTTACCCCTTGGCGGAACCTGACACGGTAAGTGGTCGTGAATTCTCTGTCGCTTCCTGATCCCGCATAAGACCAATCGCTCTCCACTTCATATTGCGCCTGGCAGAAGTTGGCTCCGCTGTCTCTACAGGAAAACAGCTTCATATTCATAATGGTGTTTACATTGTCGCCGGAGCTATATGAGCCGTTTGCAGCATGTCCGAACGAGAAACCCACCTTCATTCTGAAGTTAGAGCTGGCCTCTGCCTGGTCAATGATGTACTGGGGAACATAGTGATAAAAATCGACCTTATCGCCATTTCCTGCCGTCTCAAGCCAAAGGGAATACCTGCCTCTATTTAAAGCTGCACTACCCCCGCCAACCACGCTGAAATTGTCATCAGGCACAAATGCTGTGAGGAAGTTATCGTGAACATAGAGCTTCCTGCCGTTGTAGGAATCCACCCCAATCAGGGTTGTTTCTCTCCCCGCAGTGAAGTCTGTTCCGTCAAACTGAAGGTACTTCTGGTCACCGTCACCAAAGTAGAAAGTGCCATCGTTTTCGATGAACGCCCGCCAGTTGGTGCCATCGTAATAGCCCAGATGGGTGGCTGTGAGGTTCAGGCCCGCAGTCGGTGTATCTCCAAGGCGGGAAGGTATGTTTTGCAGGTTGCTGGACCAGTCAGCGCCGGCAGTAGCGCCAGACTCGACCCCGCCCAGCTTTGTCCCTTCCCCGCTGTTGATGTCGCCTAGAGAGCCTGGCTTGTCACTCAAGTTGGCATAACCGCTGCCGCCGGTGATCGTCACCGCTCCGGAAAAGGCCGCGCTACCATCGCTGTACACAGCAAACAGGGTCACACCATCGTACTGATAGGTGATCATGCCGGTCTTGCTGTCGGCGGACTTGGGGCCAATAGTGGCTACGGCATCGCCCACAACGCTTTCCACCTGCCCCGCCACACTGATTTTTTCAGTAGCTGCCAGGGTGCCGGTGACAATCTTCGAGGCCGTGAGCTTGACGATCTTGGTGCCTTCGATTGCGTTATCTTCCAGATTTGCATCGATAAAGGCTTTGTCAGCGTCGGTAACCGTGGCCCAGGGGCTCAGCCCCTCCACCTCGGCAGCGGCAAGGCTGGGAGTGGTGACACTGAATTCCTGGCTCACACTGCCCTGCCCGAAGGCGTCATAGGTCGCGAACCGCAGGAAGTATTCCGTGTTATCTGCCAGGCCAGCTATGACCACAGGCCCGCCATAGGCTT